>Ga0307379_10000869_pt1 | contig 49281 bp, 17 predicted proteins | sample UN2MG_FD_202237 | JGI IMG/M metagenome (GOLD analysis project Ga0307379, IMG submission 202237) | Soil microbial communities from Risofladan, Vaasa, Finland - UN-2 | ecosystem: Environmental > Terrestrial > Soil > Coastal area > Acid sulfate soil | place: Finland: Risofladan, Vaasa | collected... | reverse complement strand
TCCAACACCCAGAACCCTTTCCCCGATAGCGGGGTCGAGTACGAAGAAAACGTCGATCCCTACTCCTTCTTGGCGCGTGGTCTTTTCATTGGTCCTGATGGCTATGCTCTTGATCCGACAAAAGTGGCGTCAGATGCTGAGTACGGTGGGAAACCCATTTTTCGGGTGTCCATCGATCCGAATCCTGAGAACACGTTGCCTCCTGTCAACGGGATTCTTGGAGAGGAGATCACAGATTCCGACACGCTGACTGAGTGGCGCATTGAGATGGACCACACTTGGGATGGCCGTCTTCCAGTGACAGAGCAGACGGACGGTTTTGATGCTGACCGTCTTCCCTCAGACGCGGTGCAATCTTCTTCGCTGGCGGCCAGCGGCCCTTACCTTCAATTTGTACTCGGTTCGGTGGTGGGCAACGACGCCTTCACTCGACGAGGCCGGGATCTTTACGGACTCCCCCTGACGCCTATTGTTTTTGATGAGGAGCGCGTCGAGCCCCGGCTTGAATCGGCGGTGGGTGTCCCTCTTGGGAAACACGCTGCGAGCTTGTTCCGAGTGCAGCCTCCGAACGAGGACCCTTCTCGGTTGCCCCCGATGTTCTTGTCTACGACGAAAGAGGGCTCCGTGCGCGGTTTCATTGGTGGGCCGCAGAACGAGAACTCTGTGGAAATCGCGATGAACGGCGGGATGCGCATCCAGTCGAACGGTCCGATGGTGTTCGACGCACCTAACACCGTCCTCAATTTCCGAAACGGGGACCCCACGAACAACTTCGCGGCGGTCATTCAATCGGATACGGGCGCGATTCAAATCCGTGGCAACGCCCCTACTACGCAAGGGAGCATGTCGGCCAGGACGACGAGCTCGGACCTGCAAGAGAACAATTTGCCGTCCGTGCTCATCGAGTCCCCTTCAGGGAGCACGCATATCAAATCAGGACGTTTCACGAAGATTTCAGGGGCCAATGGCATCCAGTTCGTCGATACGAACGAAGTCCTCATGTCGGCCAAGCAGAACGTCAACACGTTCACCGACAAGTGGCTGCTTCAATGCAACACGGTGGACAAGACGGTACAGGGCAAAGAGATCAACGCCTTCTCGGGGCCGAAGAACTTCCTGCCTACGAACGGTCCGTTGCGTGAGACCAAGTTTATCGCCACGCCGCTGACGGGGCACGCGGGTGGCGACACGGACGAGTACACGATGTGGTTCGGCAACCGAAAGGAGACGTTCCTGATCGGGAGCCACTCCACCACGGTTGTTGTGGGAAACCTGACCTACCGGACGGCTGTGGGTACGGCGACGATGCAAGCCGGGCTCAATCAGATGGTGGCAAGCACCACAACTGGCATTCGGGTGACGGCTCCGACGGGTACTGTGAGTGTGTCTTCTACCTTGGCCACGACGGTCTCGGCGCTGACCTCAGTGACCGTCAAAGCTGTTGTCCAAGCAAAACTTTCAGGTCTGATCACCACGCTTGGGGGTGCGGGTACCCCGGGCCGCATCATCAGCAGCTCAGACCGCGATCCTCTCACCAACCTCCCTTTCTCGTTCTTCGGAATGGGCAGTTTCGGGCATCGGCTCGGAGCCCCGGTCTAGCACCATGGCAGTCGTAAGCGCAGCACTCACCTCGGCCATCATCGCGGCCGGTCAAGCGACCTTCCCTGGATCGCAGAATCTTCCTCGTATCGCATCAGCGGTTGGGAAGTCGATCCCTGCGTGGCTTCCGATCCCTACGAACGTCCTTGCACAAGGAGTGACGGTGGGGGTTGCGGGGGGCGGCACCGTGAACGGAAAGATGTTTGTACTCAACGGAGCGGCGCTCGTCGTCGCTGGGCTCAATCAAGCGGGCATCAGCGGGCCTTCCGCGCAAGGTCTCGGTACGGCCGTCGGCGCGGGCGTCGCCAGCGTCCTCAACTCCTCCATGCAGTACAGCGGCGCGTCTGCGGGGGTTGGTTTCGGCTCCGATGTGTCGAAAATCAGCCTGTCAAACTCGGCCACTCTGGTCGGCATCCTGCTCGGAAACCTCCAAGCCGCGCAGGTCAACGGACAACAAGCGCCTCGACTCGCGTCGGGGCTCGGCCTCGGGATTGCAAATCTCGTGAACACGGCTTTCGGATTTGGCGGGGTTACCGGCTCACCTTCTCCAGTTGCTGCCGTAAGCACGAGCATCTCGTTGGTATTTTGATAGTTCCATGGGATTTGATTTCTCAGGCTTTGTGCTGCGTGCGCCTCGAACCGCTCCGTCGAACTTCACGACGACGGACGAGGCCTCCAATGGTGTTGACAGGGACTTCAAGCCCCTCGATGCCGTCTACTCCATCACTGCCCCTGATCTCATTGAGGTCTCGGCTGATCAGTACCGTACTGCTGTCTTGCTACGAACGCAGGACCAGGAGACGCAGTACCTCGTTTGGGCTGCCAACACGGCCAACCTGAGCGACATCGGTGACTTCGTCGTCAACGACGGCACCGCCACGTTCCCCGTCGGCACCACCCCCGTCGTCAACACGGACACGATCTTCGCGGGAACCACCGGGTCTAACCGGGTCCTCATCGTCGATGATGCCAACCGAAGCATCCGTGAAGTTACGAACCTCGAGGTGCGACGGGGGGACACCGGTGAGGAGTTTGAGCTTGTAGGCAAGGGAACGTGGAACCCGGTCACCGGTATTTTCACGATCACGGACGAGGCCACGCTCCTTGCTCTGGGCGGTGGTGTCTCGAGCATTCGTGGCGACCGTGCCATTGACCTCGACTACCTGCTCGATCCTCCGGCGTTCTGGTGGTCCAAGAACGACCGCTACGAGACGCGATTCATTTGGAATGGTCGGCTCCAGCGATGGGCGCCTATCCGTGGAACGCCTCCGCGCAACTTGGGGGTCATTCTCAAGGACGAGTCCTACGTTCTTTCACCTTCTCCGGTTCGCATCGTTGCGGGGGAGTTCCTTCCAGGAGACAGCGGAGACTCTGACGCATACTGCATGGTCAGGATCGGAACGCGTCCTGATGCCGCTTCGATTCCGGTGGCCGAGCCTGTTGCTGCTTCGGGCTTCGGTGGCATCAAGGTCGTGCCAGAGGAAGAGGTCGAGGAGTTTGCTTTTGAGACAGAGCCCACGCTTTCCGGTGTAGTGGGCAACGAGTCAGGCACACTTCGATGGAATCCCTCCTTCGTTGACGAGTACGCCGGGCAGACGATCTTCTACTCCTACCAAGGGTTCGTCGATCAAGTTGAGATCGAGCCTCTTGGTCTTCTTGAGGACGCAGATCTCAACCTGTTGTTCATCGCTCCGATCCCAGGCCCCACCGATTACCCGTTCCTCCGTATTGGGTCCAGGCAGCCTCTCGAGGTTCGGTTTGCAGACACGGAAGCACAGCTTGCAGCCGTCATCGTGTTGGAGGGACAGATTGGGGTCGCGCTCTCCACGGGACGCCTCAAGTTCTCGGAGGAGGACCTGGCCAAGGCTGACCCCGACGAAGAAGGTTTCGACCCTGATTACCTCGGAGCTCAGGTCTTCTACGACGGTGTGAGCCTCACCCAACGTCCCGTGCCCATGAGGCTTCCTATACGGCTCGTGGACAGCGGCGGTGGCCCCACGACGGTGGACGGGAAGAACCACAGCATCTACATCCCTGACGCCATCCCGACCCCCACGCCGGGAACTTCGGGCGTTCTGCACAACCCCGACGGTACGGGAACGATCCCGAACACGAACACGGCTGCGGGTATCCGCCCTGGCAACGGTTCCGGGATGGTCCGTGAGATCGAGGGACCGTGGGACGTGGTGCTGTTCTCCGACAACGGACAGATCAGGACTATCAGGACTTTCGATGACGACGATGAGCGTCCTCGTTTCCGGTTCAGGATTCCGCGCGGGGTTGCCTATGTCGATCGGCGACAGGGCTCGGGAGGCAGCGAAGTCATTCTTGGACGACAAGACCTCAAGCGATTCGATGGGAAGGTCATGTACTTCCTCCAGTCGGGTGTGCAGCCTTCGGTGTACGCCAAGGAAGCACGCATCTGGTCTCGGGTTCGTGATGACTTCACGCTCGAGGGCACTGAGATTCTTGTCTTCTCCGTGGACGGCGCCCAGTCAACCTGGAACGCTGCCTTGAACCCCGGAGGCGTGGAGACCTCTGCGGGAGGTACCTTCACCGCCGAAGAGATTGCCACGAGCCTGGGGTCTGTGACGGCTGCTGTAGTGGAAGCACTCAACGGGCGCGTGTCCATCGGGGCGACTTCCGTCGTCAATGGTTTCCGTTACGGAGAAATCGAGATTGGGTTCGGACCCAACGGCACCAAAGACCTTTCAGGGCCCTCCGCGCTCGGGTTCTTGCCCGGATGGATCGTACGGATTGCGTCGCCAAATGACGTGGACCCTGCGCCCGATCTGGTGTTCTTGCCTGACAACGGAACGTCCGTGGGGGTCTTCCGCAGTCCTTTCAACTTGGATGGGACGAAGGACAGTATCTCGGATGTCCGCCACATTGGGCGTTTCGACAACGTGGTGCTCACCCCGTCCATCTCGCAATCCCCCATCGTGCTCTTGGACCGGCCGCCGCTTGAAGACCGAGCTGGCTACGACGAAGGTGTCTTCTTCCGTATCCAAGACGGCCTGGTCAAGTTCAACCTCGAGAACTACGAGGAAGTGTTCTACGAGTTCGGGATCGAGAAGTTCTCGTGGGCGTTCCAACACACTGAGAACGCGACGGTCGAGCAGCCCACGGACAATCTGTTCCTTGGGCAGGGCCAAGTCATCGAGTCGTCCATGCGACTGCCGGGGAACGGTCTGCGGTTGTCCACCGCCGGGTCTCCTCTGAATCTCCAGATCTTGAACGAGGACTACATCCTCCCTGCCGGGGGGGACGCAGGCATCGCGTTGTTGATCGACACCGTGGGGGCCCTCAAGCAACTTGGTGGTCGCGGCACCTTCACAGCAGCCACCACGACATTCACGGATGACTCGTCTGACATCGACTTCGTGACGCTCGAAGTCAAAGCAGGGTGGCATCTCAAAGTGACGCAGGGCGACGCGAAGGGCACGTATGTCGTGGCCGAGGATGCAACGCTCACGAACAGTCTTGAGGTTGAACAGGAGTTCCCGGTTACGGACGGTCCTGTGCCGTGGGAGCTCTACGATGGGGAGACGGTTGAAGAGTTCGACCCGGGTCTCATCGCGGATACCCAGTACATTCAGTTCCAACACCTTCCCGAGGACCCGTGGAAGGTCCGAGTGCTCTCCCCTCTTGGGGATGTCCCTCTCAATCAAACGACACAAGAAGGCACTCGCCTCAGTGCTGACCTTGGGGACGCACTCCAGAGTGGTCGTGCCATCAGCATCCGCTACGGGCTCGAGGACACGTCTCCTGTCGCCCAGCTCGTCGCGCTCACACAGACTGACCTTGGTGTGATCGTCAACTCGGCGCTCGAGGTCCCAACCCCGAGCTCCGAGCGGTTCGTCAACGACAACTTTTCGATTCGCGTGGGGGACAAGACCTACACGTTCGCGGACGGCAACCTCATCAAAGTCCCTGGCGTCCTGTCCTTCCCGCTGGTCGGGGATGTCATTGAGGTGCAGGACGTTTCAGGGCTCCTGAACTTCGGCGCCGAAGTTTTCGTCCAGTTTGATGGCCAGAACGCCGTCTACGTCGAGGAGTTCCTGACCCCCGATTCGAGTCCCATCGATCTCCCTGCGGGCATCGTCGAGTACGACCCCGCGGATGGGGAACTCAATTTCAACACGCCGGACATGGCTTCCTACGGAGGCACGAAGGTCTACTTGGTTGAAGAGATGGTCACGGAGACTTCAGGGCAGGACGTGACGCTCAACCCGCTCCAAGCGTCGTTTGCGTTCACGAAACCGCTGCGCGAGTTCCAGGTTGTCGAGACCAACTACTTCCGAGCCGAGAACGGGACCGGTGACCTGCTGTTTGTGCCTGTCGATCCCGAAGATCCCGAAGCAGGTGAAGAGTCTGTCGAGATCACCGAGCAACTTCCGTTGTTTGTGCGGTTGGAACCCGCGACCCCAGAGAGTGGGGCTGCCTCGGGGGTGGAAAGTCGGTGGTTGTTCAACCCGACTGAGCGCACCGTCGATGAAGAGGTGGATGTCGCGCTGTATGTGGGCTCGACGCTCTACAACATCGGCAGTTCCCCGGTCGCTACGTTTGAGATCAACAACGAGAGCAAGAGTTACGTTGCCATCCTTGCGGAGCCCGTAGACGTGACGAGCGAAGTGCTTGTTTCCTACGCGGTGTTTGAGGCGTTTGGCGGAGAGCAGACCTATACCGCTAGCCAGTCCCCCGTGTACCGGCCTCCGTTTCGTATCGAGGTGGACAAGACGAAATTCACACTCGAGACGGATCGGACCAGTGACGTCACACCCGGCAAACTCCTGCGTGTGGCTGAGTTCCCGTTTTACATCACGGAGTCCACGTACGACGCAACTACGAACCTGACCACGGTTGACTTCATCCCAGAGACCCAGCTCGAAGCCGGCTCCCGTGATCCGGGAGGCGACTCTCTGTCGCTGATCAGCGACATCCCGCTTGCCACGGACATCGTGCCCGAAGCCCCTGATGGGTTTTGGCTCGAACTCTCAGCGCAGTACGAGCCTGTCAACCGTGGCTTCCAGAGCATCAAATTCCTGGCAGACCTGACGGGCATTCTCGTGCCCGGGTACCTCCTTGAGCTTGGGGGATTCCCGTTCATCGTGTCGGGCGCCAATTTGGTGGATGGCAACCGAACGCAGATCGACATCACGAGCTTCTTCCCTCGGGGGTTTGCGTTTGGACAGGACGTCGCGAAGATCAGCGTACGGCCAGTGTACCCGCCCACTCCTTCTCAGTTCTTGGGTCGTGGGGCTGTTGCCTCTGAGGAGCCGTACGAACTCATCCTATTTGGAGAGACCAATGCTGCTGGCAACGTACTTCCTGGGCGCACGCTCCGAGAGTCGATCGACTACACGATCAATCTTGACGATGGTGCGGTTGAATTCCTCAGTCCTCCGCAGGGGCCGCTCCTTCCTACTCAAAGCCTCTACCTCCGTCATACGCGTCAGCGGGCTATCTCTCCGATCCAGCTTGGGGACTTCATCCTCAACCCGCGCTTCGTAGCGAAGTTCTCATACGTCGCGTCACCTTCGGAGGAGAACAATCGCCTCGGCCAGATACTCCTTGGGTCGTACACGTTCTCCAACCCCGACACGTTCTTCTACAGGACGTTGCCGTTGCTCTCGTATCTCGGAGAGGTGGCGGATGAGGTGGCACGGGACATTGCGGCGTCTCTGCCTTCCCTTGGCCCCGCACCTGCGGTCATTCCCCCGACTGAGAACGCCACCCAAGGGCGTCTTGGGCTCAAGTCGCAGCGCCGTGGGCTTGAAGACACCGACCGAGCTGCGCGCGTGTTCCTTGAGTTCTACAACGAAGCGATCCTCGCGTTTGAACAGATCACCGAGACCATCTCGGGCAACATCATCGGCGACCGAGACGGCAAGTTCCAGTTCTTCGTTGGCAAGCACAAAGAGGTCACACCTCCCGGCTACGAGGATGAGATCAGTGGGGAGCTCAACAACCGTAACCTCTTCTCGGAAGTGTTCTTTGGGTACAACCCGAAGGCCACTTTCCTGACGCGGGACCCGGTTGTCGATCCCTCAAACTTCATCATCGCGGGCGACCAGCTCGAGGGGGATTTCATCGATCCTGACTTCCTCGGGGACCTCCAGAACCTCCAGCGCGAGTTCTCGATGAACGACGTGGATGACATCGTTCTCTACGCTCGGACTCGCAAGCGTCTGCGACTGTTCCCCCTCCGTTTGGAGGCGTTCGGTAAGTACCGGCGTCTCGGTGTGGCGAGCCGGTTCTCTCGCATTTTCCCTGAGCAGGCCGAGTACTTCACCCTCACCGATCCTGGCATCCAAGCTGACCTCGAGGCCGACCCCGTCAAACCGGGGGTCTATGCGTTCCGCAAGAAGGTCAAGCGGCTGTCCATCAAGGGGAGCGGAGGCAACTTCAAGATCGAGTTGCCCAAGCGTGCGAGCACGTTCTTCAAGAGCATTGCTGACGTGGGCAACCCTGTCATCGGACAGGTCGAGAACATCGGCTCGGTCACGGTGCAGAACCGACTCGCTCGAGCACGTATCTTCGCGTACTCGCCCACCGGGTTCCCGGAGTTTGACTCTATCCCATTCAGTGGGACGAACTTCGCAGCCGATCCGCGTCCCGCAGTGATCGCCACGCCCCTTCCGCTCCACGAGCTCCCGCTCGGGGCGAACGGCTTGCCGGACGTGACTCAGCTTGCAGCTCAGGGAGGTGAGGTCATCGATCTCACTACGGGGGACCCCGATTTCTTCACGCCTGCTTTCCAAGAGACGAACGCGGACATCAACCGACGGCCGAAGATCACGTTCGGGCGCCCTGATGGTCGCATCCTCGACGTGCAGACTTCGGAGAGCGCGTCCTTCGACTTCCCTTCTGCACTGGTGGGCACCGGCACCCCCGAGACCTACACGGTTGGGCGTTCGGTGTTCGTGGGAGAGATCCTTCTTGGGTGCATCATCACTTTTGCTACGGAAGACCATATCCCCGGGGATTTGGCCACCATCCTCAAGAGCGACAACGATCTGCTCGAGGTTTCGGAGGACCCGGCATCTTCGGATGGCCCCATTGCGCTGTTCCGAGGAGACACGGTTTTCGTCACTCCTTCGGATGCTGAGATTGACTCATCCGTTGATCCTGACGAGCCTTCGACCAAGAGCAACACAGAGGCTCAACTCGAAGGGCTCCCGAGTTTCCGGGTTGGATTCGACGTAGGAGTGGACCGCCCTGATGGCGAACTCCGTGACATCACGTTCCCTTCGTTCTCGGACCCGAGCATCTTCGGTATCAAGGAACTCCTCGGTCAGAAGCCGCCCAAGCCCCTCACGAACATCGAGGGCTCGGTTACGTTCCGTAACGGGGCAACGGAACCCGCTGCCATCCCGGCGCTCACAGGCGGTTTCACGAACGACAGTGGCGACTACACACTGCCGTACCTCTACGCTCAGAACACCGAGATCGATCAGCTCGGCATCGTGGCAGGAGCGTTCAACGACCTGTACGCGGACACTGGGATTCCCAGCGCCGTCTACCCGGACGAAGTTGAGGGTGCCGACGGAGAGATTTTGGGCGTCTTTGCAGGCGGGGAGCCCCCGGCCACGATCAACACGCAGTTCGACGTGTGGCCGGTCAATACCGCCGGCGGATACACACCACACAGTGGCCTTGGGGATGTGCGCCAGTTCGATGTGCTGCTCGTTGAGACGGGACAGAGTGCCCTCGGTCTCCCCGCAGGTTCACAAGGCATCCTGTCGGTGGGGCTTGCTACGGGGGATGCGAGTGGCAGTTCCATTGAGCCTCCGCGTTTTGTGACGCCGACTGCGCTCGGAGACACGATGCGCTACCTGTTCAAGACGGCGATGTCGTTTGTGAATCAGGCGCCTTCCGTCAACCCGGCAGGGATGGTCATCAACGAGAGCGGAGCTGTCGTCACGACCTTCGACATCACACAGATCTCCACGGCACTTTTGGTGCTCAATGACGGAACCCCCGCGGGCGTGGCTGGTGGGCTGAACAACTTCATGGCGCTCGGCGCCGGCAACCTCATCACCATCAATCTGTGGACGGCTCCGACAAACATCACGCCGGTTCCCGTCATCGTGGACACCTTGGTCCTCGACTTCGGGGCCAACACGGCCACGAGTTCGTCGGCCCCATTCGTTTCAGCAATTACAGCGGCGTCGGCTACCGACAACGTATTGACGATCACGACGGCCGGCTCTTGGTACGCCATCAGCCTCGGGGGTGCCCCTGACCTCCCCGAAGACCCGTTGAACCCTGGAGACACTGTCCCGCTCTGGTTCACCATCGATCTCGATTTCTCGGGAGGCTCAAGTGGGACCGCCTTCATTCAGCTCGACAGGCTTACGCTCAGCGAAGGGCTTGATTTGCGATCGGTCCTTCCGCGTGGGGAGCCCGCGGTGGTGGGCATCCCGGTGTTCTCTGAACTCAGCGTGCTTGAGATTGAGAGCAAGTCGGTCACGACCAACACGGTCAATGCGCCTGCTTCTGTGAATGGCGGGGCACCGTTCACTTTCCTTGCTCGAACGGATGTGTACCCGTTCGTCGGGACGTTCAATCCGCTTCCGGCGGGAGATGGGCGCGGCACGGTTCGAGTGATGGGGTTTGAGGGGCACGGCAACACGCCCATTGTCACGTCGAGTCCGATTACCTTCACGGCACTTGCGTCTTCAAGATTTGGGGAAGGGCAAGTGATCCCCATCGCGGAGGGCACCGGTATCGCGGGGAGCACCCCAGACCGAAACAACCGTATCTCGAGCGATGGCGTCACCCTTCTCGGCGTTACGGGAGAGGGACTTTCGGCCGTTGAGGCGGGGGATGTTCTCGTCATCCTTGGGACGGACGATCTAGCCCCCAAGGGAGCGGCTACGGCTGGCACCTATCTCGTCAAGTACGCGCTTGAGCCATCGGCGGCCGATCTTACGACGCAACAGCGAGATCTGGGTGCGTCCCAGACCACGTTGCCTGCAAACACTCCCGGATGGGCTGGCGTCAAATTCCCATCCCTTGTTTCAACGGATGTCGATGTCGGAGGCACCGTCACGGTCTCAAACACGACACTGCTTGGAGGAGGGTCAGCTTGGGACCCGGCGGGTGGTTTCCTGTACTTCATCGTGCAGCCTGATCCCGATGCCGCGAACTACACGACTGCGAACTACAAAATTGCGTACACGGCGGTCAACAACGGCACCAACGTCTTCACCGTAGACCCCCTCACCGTCGAGGACTTTGCCGGGACTGCGTTCACGGCCGCCGAGATCGATGCTCTCGCCGAGGGGATTCTCGTATCGGGATTCTATCGGGTCGACATCACGATGGAGAATGCCGAGGATTTATTGATTGGTGGGACTGAGCCCAAACCTTTCAACCACAACACGGTCGGGTCTTTGGCGCCGCTCCCCACCCCCATTGGTGGCTTCGATGGCATCGCCATTTTTGGGCCGGGCGGTGCAGCAGGGTGGGACTTGGCGGGAGCTGATCTTGTTGCTGGTGCTCCTGGCCTGAACGAGCTCGGAGTGTTTGTGGCCACTCCGATCCTCAACACATCTTTTGATCCCGACCCCAACGCGTACGTCTACGACAACGTCCCCGAGTTTTTCCAGATCGACCAAACCCCTGTCGGGCTTTCCGATTGGAACTCCATCCATACCGTTGCAGGGCTCTTCGCCATCATGCCTGGAGACACCCTGCTCACGATCACTGGTCTGTTGGCTCCGGGGTTCCACGCACAAGCAGGCATCTTTCTTGAGCCCTCGTGGTCGAAACCGACGCTCAACTTGGCCGGGGGTGCTGAGCGGGTGGTCGATGCGGGCAACTCGGTGGCTGCTGCGGACATCGGGTTCCGTGACCCCAGTGCTTTTGGTGAACCTTCCACGGACGAACCGGTGACTTGGGAGATTCGTCGCATCCGTCGTTTCCATACGGTGCTCGAGGGCATCGGGGAGCTGCTCGGGCCACTGCGTTACGTCTACGAGATCCGCGAAGGCATCATCTCCGATTTCGGGAGCGCACCGGTGGGGACAGAAGGGTTTGTCTACCCCTACGTCGTGACCGCTGACGATGCCACGAACCTTGGTCCGTTCAACGATGACCTCGTCAACGTGAACCCCGGAGACTTCTTCCGACTGTTCGATGATGACGGCACGACTCTCCTCGAGGAGATCGAGATTGCAGGCATCGAGTCCGCAACGCAGATCTGGCTCAAGGAGCCCGGCATCACGAAGGTCCCGGCCGCAGACGTTCCAGGTAAGAAGTTTGAGGTCTACCTGCGACAAGTACCTGTCCCGCATCAGCAGAGCAACGCTCAGCTTTTCAGCCAGATCGTTGACACGATGCTTCTTGAGCGCACGGCAGACTACTCGAGCGAAGACGGAGGGTTCGTCCCTTCCGAAGCCAACCCCACAGATCCGAGGCGTCTCAAAGACACCGACGGCACCGTCAACTTCGCGGCCCTCAACATCCAAGAAGGGGACATCGTCCTGATCGATTCTGCGGGGCTCGTTCAAGGCCCCTCAGGAGTCCCCACGACGGGCCAGGAGCGCGGAACGAGGCCCTTTGGGGACCGCAGCGTCCCAGGGCGCACGACGGCTCAGGCAGGACAGCAGGTGCCTTTCCTTGCCGGGGGTCCTTCCGAGCTCGACGACAACCGTGGGTGGTATCGCGTGACTGAGATCGCGGGGGATTCCCTGACTGTGAGTTCGGAGACCGAGTACTCGGCCGATCCCGGTGGCGGCAACGTCACCTTCGGGGTTGACGCGGAGTACGCGGTGCTTCCAACGATCTCGGGTTCTACGGCTCCGTTCGCGGACCCCCCGGGAGGCCCGGGCGTGGAGGGACAGCTCGACCTGAGGCCCACGGCGTTTGCGGGTGACAACGGGTCTCCTGCCAACTCCTTCCGTGGAAACCTCCTGAGCATCGCGCCCTTCTCGTATCGGGTGTTTCGGCCCTCCGCACTGTTTTCTACGGATGCGGTAGACCTGATTCTGCTCATGCGAGAGCGCACGCTGAGCTTCCTAGAGGAGTTCGATGTGTTTTTCCGAGAGGACAAGTTCGGAAGCTACTTCGTGTTCCAGCGTGACGAGCACGTCGCAGATCTCGGTAACCCTTTGATCCCTGACGAAGGGAAAGGGGTTATGAGCAACGAGCTGATCGACGGGGTGCGCGGTCTGGTGTCCATCAGTCCGTACGCCAACACCACGGACTCCCTCGGAGTCCTCGATAGGCGGTTCTGGGTGAACGACTTCCGTTTGGATGCTGAGTTCCCCGTGGGCGCGTTGCCCGGCGTCCCGAGCTACTCAACGCTCGAGACCAACGTGAACAACCCGACCGCGGACGATGGAGATGGTCGCCCCGTGTTGCCCGACCGCATCGAGGATGTGCTCGACAACGACGATCAGTTCCGTGAGCAACGGTTTGCGTGGCTCGATTTCCGAGTCAATCGTGAAGATGGCACCTTGGAGCTCATCCGCAGGTTCGATCGAGAACTTCCCAAGAAGCGGCGTCAAGAACTCAAACAACTTCGACTGTCGAAGTCGGTGGGAGACGCTGGCGCATGACCACTCGAAAAAGGAAGAGGGAGCGCAAGCCGTACGAGTACCGGAGTCCCTTTGATTTCGATTGTTCGAAGATGACCCCCGAAGAGGTCATTGAACGACTTCGGGCACAGGGGATCGAACCAAACCAGTGGGTCAACAACGAAGACCACGTCAAGGACGGGGACACGGCTCAGTTGCCTACGCTCAAATGGTACGCGGACATCTTGAAAGAGATGGGCGGCATCATCGAACAACAAGTCGAACACGACCTTCGGGAAACAGACGAACTGGGCCATCAGCTTGCGCGACTCAAACGAGGGGGAGGGAGGTAGCTGATGCCAAATCCAGAATTAGGACCAGAACAACAAGGCGTTGTAGGCACCTGGCAGACCATCTCGCTTGAGATCCCGGACTTTCTGGAGCCGGTGCGCGAGGCGGTTGATGCGTTCTTCTCGTTCATCATCCGCATCCTCGACATTCTTTTGGCGGTGCTCGAGTTGCTTAAGGTGTTCCTCAGCGGATTGCTTGATCCCTTGATCGCCCTCATCGAAGCGATCAAGCGTCTTATCGAGGCGCTTCTCAACGACCTCCGACAGTTGGGCATCTACATCCACGGGGACATGTACGCGCTCGAGGGGCCTGATTTTCAGGCGCTCAAGGGCGGCTACCTGTCTTACGAAGCCCGCATGGTGGCACGTCTGCAAGACACTTCGGACCCCAACCGTCCGAACATCAGTTCCTTTTCGACGTGCCTGGCAGTGTTCTTGTTTGTCCAGGCCGATATCCGCGGCATCAACCGCATCGTCCAACTCATCCGGTCCATTCTCGCGCTTTTCAATCGGAGGGGACGGAACCGGTTGAACAGCTCGGTCACCAACGTCCAAGCGACTTACGGGTACGACGGGGCGACGATCTTCTCGTTCAGCAAGGGGTTTTTCCGTGGCATCGGTCCCAAGCGTTCTGTCGAAGACAACCTCGCCAACCCCTATAACGCGGTGAACTTGACGTGGCAGATGGCCCCTATTCCGGGGGCGCCTTTTCCCGATACGCCCATTCTCCCCCCCGCGGGATTCTTCGTGGAGTTCTCCACGCTTGAGCAACCCATCAAACTCGTGGCCGAGCGTGTCATCGAAGGCTCGGCGCAGTCCATGGACCTCAACAACCAGCCGTCCAAGACGGAGGTTGTGGATGTCCTCGATGAAGACGGGAACCAGATCCTCCTTCGTGGTGGGATTCAACAGGTCGATGTCAACGGCAACATCAACTGGAACGATGCTGTTGACTTCTTGGGAGAGTTCAAGAGCGACGCTGTTCGCATCTACGGTATCAAAAACCTCAACGACCAAGCCCCGATCCCGCTTGACCTGCTCCAGAGCGGAGACAAGCACTACCTCCAGAAAACTTTCTACGTTCCGTTTAGTCAGAATCTGTTCTTTCCAGGCAAGGGCTACGGCGCGACTTTCCTGTTTGATGACATGCCGTTCGATGCCGATTTTGAGCTCAATACGGGTCTTTTTGGCCCCGCGGGCCCCGGTAAAATTGCACGGAAAAACGATGACAACCAGCCAGAGCGGTTCTTCGTTCGTGTGCGTGCGGTGACTCGGGACATCAAGTCCGCAACGGGTTACCAGTTTGTCGCGGACCAAACGGCTTTGCGTGACCGTGAGGGGCCCGTACTCACACTCAAGAATCCTGACACGGTGGGGCTTCTGGATGCCGGACCTCCTTCGGCCGTGACACCCATTTTGTTCCCCGACGCGAGCACGGAACTGTACTTGCGTGCTGTGGCTGAAGCGTTGGCCGTTTTGGTGCTGAGTCGGTCAGATCTTCCTGTCATTCTCTCGGAGAGCGGAGAGCCCGTTGATTTCCCGCCGTCGTCGGGGCAGGCGCTCGCTGATGGAAGGATCAACCCGTTTTGGGGTACCTACGAGGATAACGCTCGCCTGTCCACGGGTCTTGAAGACTTGGCAAAATTCCTGATGATCCAGCTCACCGGACGCCGCCAGGTCAAGAAGTACTTCAATGAAGCCGGCGCGTCGTTGCCGAAGTTCAGGCGCAAGCTGTTCATCAACTGCATCAATTTGACGAACCGATTCCTTACCCAGAATTTGCCGCCGCTCCCCGCACGCCAACTTGCTGTCGAGCGTGCTCAGGATCTTCTCAACTTCGGCATCTTCTTCGACCCGCGCTTTGGCAACATCGGAGTCACTACGGACCCCGATGTTGATGAGATCCGAAGGAGTCAAGGTCAGGTAGGGGGGTCTCTTCTTGAACTTCTTCAAAACGACAACAACACTTTCGGGTTGTCTCCGAACCCGCAGTCACTCGGAGTAACGGGCGGCCGCATCGCGGACAACATAACTCGTCAGACTGGAAGCCGTGCTCTTCTTCAACGAAACCCACACTTCTTCTTCGCGTCGGTGACGGAAGGTAGCAACCGAGGACGCGGGTCAGTCGACATGGCGCCGGTTGCATATATCCGACAAGGGGCTCGACTGCAGTCCATGGATTTCGTTCGCAACCTGATCCCCGACAGCGTGTATGAGGGGGCACAGTTCGTGCTCCAAGTCGCTGTGGGGCCTCAAGTGCGCCCACAAGAGCGCGGCTGGATTGCTTTCCGGCTGTTCCCGCAAGGCATCCCAGCCATCGATCGTTTCTTCGATCAGATCCTCGCGCTGCTCAGGGCCATTCAAGCTGCGATTGAAAGCATCGCGGAGACCATTCGGCGCTACATCGAATTTCTTCAGAGCCGTATCCGCGAACTCCAAGCCTTCCTCAACCGACTCAATGCTCTCATCCAACGATTGCTTCGGTTCTTCTTCTCCATCACGCCAGCGGCGGGCCTCGTTGTTGTGGCCCCCGGTACAGATGGGGTGACCACGGCCTTGATTGGTTCGCAGAACAAGCCCACCCCGCCTGCAAACCCGCAATCGGACTCTTACGGTGGTGGCATCGTCCTGTTCGCCGGTGGCATCCCCAACCTGGCCATTGACGTGTTCGCTGCGCTTTTCAAAGGAAACGACTGATGCCGTTCAACTATCTCGGGTCCATGCGCAAAGCGCAGTGGGGGGCTTTCCGCAACTGGACGTTGAACGAACGCCGCAATGTTTCTTCACGCGTCAAGGTACTCAACGCCGAACTCCGCAGGCTTGGTCGCATCACCGCTTTCTACGAAACGCGTGAAGAAACGGTGAAGGACACGCAAAATGGCTCTGAACGCGTTGTCCAGACTGTGTCGGAGGTGCGGACGAAATACTTGGTTACGCCGGGGTCTTCGCTTGAGAAACTCTGTCAAGCGTACATCGCTCAGGGTGGCAGCCCTATGAGCATCTCCATGTGGCTCCAACCGGATGAAATCCTATTCTCGACCAACAACGACCCCACTGAGAGTCCTGATGACAACCCCAACGAAGTCTTCACGGACCAGGGTGTTGAGTCGACGCCGTATGACCAGCCCCATGGTGGTGCCATCGCTCCACGCAGCACGGACTCTTATGGGCCTGGTGGTCGATATGCCGGTGCCCTTCCGACGTTCCCTCGAGATGCCATGACCCTGGCTGGCAAGTATTTCGACCAAGCGGATGCTGGGGGCAACGTGGCTATTCGCATGGACCACGCACGTCGGTGGGTTCGACAGGAGCTCGGAGAACTTGAGCATTTGGAACAGCGCATCATCAAACTGATGGACCTCCGGGAGCAGCTTATGGAGGAGCGCGACACGCTGATCCAACAAGCCATCGGAGGCTCAGTCGAGGATCTTCCGAACCCCCCAGATCCCTCCCGCTATGCGCGCAACCTCCACCTCACCCGGCTCGTATCGGAGATGGATGGCGTTTTTTACCAAACGAACAGCGACGGAGAGCCGGATTTCACGACCACAAAGCTGGGCACGGAGACCAATCCAACAGGTATCTCGCTGTTCGACACGCTTTTTGACGATCCGGTGGGTGTGGACCCCTGGGCCGTGGGGTGATTTGCCTATTAGACGCCAGAGAGTAGACCCATGAGCTTTGATTTCCAACTGGGACATGCGTGTCCCCACCTGACGATTGAAGAGGAGGTGCCTCTAGGCGCTGACCGCCAGGAGCTGCGCACTTTGCAGCCAGTGGCGTCCTCAAGTCGGGTGCGCATCACGGCCAACGATGACGTGTCGATCCCGGCGCACGGGTTGCTTACGTCGGCGTTGTTGTCGGGGTCAGGGTCGGGCCCTTTCAAAATCGTCAAAAACGAAAACACGGTCACCCTTTCCAATCGAACACAGACCGTGACGGTGGACCTTCCTACGGGATCGCGCGTGCCCGCGAGTCGAGTGGTCGAGCTGTTAAATGCGGCGTTTGCCAACCAAGCGGTTGATTTGGTGTGCGCCAACATCAATGGATACATACGTGTCCGAGACCGCCTGGACCAAGGACCGCGCTCACGAGTGCGCGTGGAAGGGCCTGCGGGAAAGAGCCTTGGTTTTGTCCATCAGATCCGAGCGCGAGGTCGTGTGGTCTATCCGGCTTGGGAGTTTGCTGAACGGGATGTGCTCAACATCAATCCGGGGCTTGCCTCGGTGCGCACCGTCAGTTCCCGGTTCCCGAGGTTCGTAGAGCCAGTGAAGGGCAACCCTTTCTTCAAAGTCACCTACACGACGTACCAACAGCACTGTCGTCGCTGCCAAGGCTACGGCATCGAAAACGACTATCGGATCGATGTAGCAGGCGAGCCTTTGACGGTCATCAATGAGGACTTGTTGAACCAGTCGGTGCTCAAGATTCTCAGCACGATCAAGGGGTCCAACCCGTTCAATGCGAAGTACGGGACCACGTTGCTTGAACGCATTGGTACGAAGGCTGTCGGAGCGGGGGCGTCTGTCATCACGGAAGATATCACGATGACCCTCACGATTTTTCAGCGCCTCCAGACGGCGCAGGCACGCTACCAGGCCGTGTCTTCTCGGGAGCGTCTTGCTTCGGTCGTTTCGGTACGCACTTTCCCGTCTCAATTTGATCCGACGGTGTTTGAGGTCGAAATCGTTGCCGCAAACGCGTCCAACCATCCCGTCGTCATCAATACCGTCTTCGCGGCACCGGGGACGGCTGCTTTGGCCGGAAGCAACGGCCTCTCGTTGGGACTCCAAGGGTTCGGACTTGATCCTCGAACCGGCACCCTCCCAGGGGTGGCGCCCAGGTAGGAGATCTAGCGATGGTAGATACACCCAAAGTTTTCGGCCCTGATGGAGTCCCTCGCGAGGTCACTCTGTTTTCCACTACGATTCCAAATCGGTTCTTTGCGGGCGTCATGGCCCCCGACACCGTGGACATGCAGATCAGTGTTCGGGGGGAGCCGTTTACGTCGGACCCCGATCTCATCGTGTTTGAGGGGACCAAGTTCTCGTTCCCGAACCCATCCTCTTTCCCCGACGGGTTGGAGCTCGCCCCAGGGCTCAATGCCATTAAAGTCCGATCCATCAGTTTTTCTGGTGCGGTCTCGATGCCTGCTCAAGTCGAGGCCACCCTTGTACAGCAAGCTGACATCGGTCTCCTCAGCACGCCCCCTACGAACGTCAGCGTTGAGCAGTTCCAAGACTCGGTGACAATTCGTGCAGAGGGGGTCAACTCGACGACTTTCCGAGGGTTGAACTTCTATGCGTCTCGTTTCCAAGGGGGCGGTGCCTCGGGATACCAGCGTGTCAACATCAACGTCGTCATTGACTTTGAGAAGGTGGAGGAGACTTCAACGATCCTTTCTTTTGAGTCAGAAAACACGATTGCGACGAACCCTGACGGGACACCGGCGGCAGACCCTCTCTATGTCAAGATCTTGCAAACACAGACTTCAAGCAATGACATCGTTGAGAACCTGGAGGACATCCCACTCACTCCCGAGCTCGCGGCTGCGATCACGGAACAAGAGCAGGAGAACCTGCTCGAGACCGACTTCGTCAACGTAACGGAGGTCCCCGAGACAGTCACACGCATCAAGACGACTGTGACCACGGAGTCCGTGGTTGAGCGCAGCTTCTACACGTTCAGTCACAACCGGCAATACGGTCCGCTCAATACGCCACCTACGGCGCCCATCGGTGAGTTCTCAAGCACACCCCTCACGGAGCCGCTCTACTATGTGGCCACGGCGCTGTTCTTCGATCCTGATGTGCAGACCGAGATTGAGTCGGCGTTCTCCATTGAAGTGGCGGCCACCCCGACCATCGTTAACGAGAACCTTGGGACCTTTCCCTCCCCGGCTCGTCTCGATGTGGTCGAGGACACCATCAACAGTCTCACGCGGACTACACCACAGCTTGCGGTCCAACAGGGGGCAGTCATCCGTGACACGGTGGTGGACCCGGCTGCAAATGAAATCATCAGGATGCGGCTCTTGGTGGATTTCTTGTACCGCATTCAGTCCTTCGACACTCTGCTCCAAATCGACGGAGTGACTTCGACCGGGGGCCCCACGCCGGTCAACCAGTCCCCGTACAAACAAGCCCTCCAACAGGTGTTCTCTCTCCAGAACCCTGGAGAGGTACAGACGATCATCGACGAGTCGGTTAACCAACTCGCAGCTCGCAACGGGGTCTTCCGTCGTGCGGGCACTCGAGCTCGAGGCTTCGTCACCTTCTTCACGCGGCAACAACCCAACGCCACTATTTTCATCCCGCTTGGTACCCGAGTGGCGAGCGGGGGCGTCCAGTTCGCTACGGTGACGGACGCTTCGATTCCCCTTGAAAACCTTGCTGCCTTCCTCAATCCAACGACCGGGTTTTTCCAAGTGGATGTGCAGGTGCAAGCGATTCAAGCTGGAACCGCGGGCAACCGTGGCGCGGGTCAGATCAGAACCCTTGTGTCTTCGATTCCCGGGCTCGGGGTTTCAAACCCGAACAACACCTTCGGTGGCCTCAATCAGGAGACGAACCTCCAGCTCTCCATCCGAGCCCGCAACGCACTCGCAGGGGTAGATACCGGAACGGAGCAGGGCACCCTCCAGACCACGGCTGACGTGGCAGGCGTGCAAGAAGTTCGCGTGGTGGAGGCCGGTGACGCGCTCATGCAGCGCGACTACGATGATGACTTCAAGAAGCATGTTGGTGGCAAAGTCGATGTGTGGGTTCGGGGCGAGTCCGCGGGTCAAGTTACCGACGTGTTCGCTTTCACCTTTGAAGTTGCGCGGGATGTTCAGTTTGTTTTGATCGGTAACCCGAATGATCTCGTGTTCCGAGCTCAGGACACGAACTTGTCCATCAGCAACCCTCTCGCTCAGATGCTCGACGATGTGGCTTTGGGGTTGGGGCTTCGCAATGCTTCGCGTGGCACTTTTTTCAACCTCACCAACGTGGTGATCCAAGATTTTCAGACGATCAAGCTTGACACCACGATCGCCCAACCTGCGGTGAGTTTGGGCGATGTAGTGCTCGGCGACTATCGTTACCAGACCTCCAACACTTTCACGTTCACCCGGCAGCCTGTGAATTCTGTGGTCTCGGTGACCGGGCAGGTGTCGGGCACGTTGCCTGACACGAGTTACAACTTCGTGCGGCCATCCGACCCTCTTCTTGATGGGCGCTCGGTCCGAGCGGGGGATTTCCTGAGGATCAATCAGGTCAACGGGGTGCCCTCAGGGGAGCCCATTGCGATCTCTTCGGAAGGCCACATCATGCTGGCCCAGTTTGATGAGTTCCTTAACAACCTTGGTGTCAACCTGCTGACCGTTCGCGTGTTCAATCAGAGCGGCACCGTGGAATACCGGGGACCGACGGACCCGAGTGGCAACGCAGATTTCATTATCATCGCCGGGAACTCCACCACGGCAGTTGCCATCCGGCGTACCGAGAACAGCAGCATCTCTAGTGGTGAGACAGTGCTTGTGGACTACGACCACGCTGAGAATTTCACCGTCGCGTACACGACAAACTTCGTCATCAAAACGACGCAGGACGCACTGGATGCGCAGAAGCATCTTACTGCGGATGTCTTGGTCAAGGAGGCCGTGGAGATTCCGACAGACATCACCGCGACGATTACACTTCAATCTGGAGCTTCGCGCTCCAGGGCAGACACCCGATTGCGCACGAACTTGGCCACGTTCCTTCGTGCGCTCCCCCTCGGGTCCGCAGTTCGACAATCGGATGTCATCGCCGTCATCGACGGTACGACGGGTGTCAGTTATGTGCAGACGCCCCTCACGAAGCTCGCTCGAGGGCCTGGTGCTCGTGTAGTACGGGAATCCATTTCGACAGTCACCGAGTCGGAGACCCTCCTGCTACTTGGTACGCCGCAGGTGCCCCTCACTACGGACACGGTCAGGACATGGTTGCTCGACGACGAGCTCAACAACCCGACGAGTAACGCAGGAGGTCCGACCACGGATTTCCGTGGGGTGTTCCAAGATGATTTCGCATTGGCGTTTCTTGAGTCGGACCCTCTGTCCATCGTCAACTCTCCAAACCAAGCGTTCATCATCGGAAATGCTGGGTTGGCCATTCCAGGGTACTCGGACGATGCCACCATCAGTCAGAAGTTCCCGCAAGCCAACACGAATGCGGAGGTTGAGGCTATCCGACAGCAGATCACGCAGAATCGTGTCCTTCTCTCGTTGCCTGTGAACGATCGCCCTGTTCTGCACGCCTACGCGGCCACGTACACCGTGACCTCGGTAGATGTGCTGGCACAGAACATCGAAGCGAGTCGCCTTGAGTTCTTCGATGTCGGCAACTTCCTCTTCACGTTCGGTGAGGACAGACGCAATGTCTGATGAGAAGAAGCCACTGATTCTGCCCAAGACGCCGTACCTGCCGTTCACGCGACAGCAGAACCCGGCGCCTGTTTCTCGAGAGGGGCAGCAAGGGTCCCGGACGAAGAGAGACATCGTTGATTCGATCCTCAGCACTTTTCAACAGGTGCTTCCATCGAACTACGTCGCTCAGATCCCGGGCCCGTACTACTGGGTGCAGTACCAAGCCATCGCCGAGCAGCTCGCGGATCTTCAGCTCACGCTTGAGGACACTGGCCTGGAGTCCGACGTGGACTTCGCTCGTCCAGAGTATCTTTGGCAGATGATTGGGACGCTGGTGTTCCCCAACACCAATGAGGACCCTCGAGGCATCCCCGAGGTGGATGGTGACTTGACGTATCGCGAGTTCTTGCGGCGCATGATTCTGCTGCTGCTTCAAGGTTCCACACAGGAGACGGTCCAAGAGGGGCTTGAGCTTCTGACCGAAGCGGTCATTCAAGTACTTGCCAAAGTTGATTTCTCGGATCGAGAAATCAGTTACTGGGGGTTCGGGGAGCAGCACGAGTTTGAAATCAACGTCTTGTGCGTCACGGTTTTCACCGATCCCACCACCGGTGAGCTGATCACCGGTGAGCTGGGGACCGGGTTCCCCGAGGACCCGTTCCGTGTGTTGCGGAACAACCTTCGCATTCTTCGTGCTCTTCGTCCTGCGACATCCTTGTTTGAGTACCGGCACCTGTTTTTGGATTCATTTGAGAATCTGTTCAGAGCCGCTCCGTTCATCGAACTTGACCCTTGGTACTACGAAGAGTTCCGCAAATTCTGTTGCGGCATGAAGGAGATTACGGGGGACGGCGGCACCACCCTCACGGGGCAACTCCTTTTTTCCGATCCTACTCGAGATTTCCGAGCTGTTTGTGAGGGTGCCGTCTTGGAGATTTTGGACGGTCCAAATTCAAGCCCCTCCAATGGAGGTCAAGATTCCGCAACACTCGGACGCTACCGAGTCGTTGGCATCCAACGGTTAATTTCGGGGGATGATGTGGATACCCAAGGGGTCCCCGTCCCAAGACCGTACACGACGAGCCCCACGGGCCTGTCAGGGGATGTCACGACAATCGTGGACGAAGATGGCGTTCTTGAAGATACGGATCAGGATTTTTCCGATGCGTCAGAAGGTGAAATTATCACCATCCTTGAGGGGCCAAACACGGGAAGCTACCGTCTCGAGACGTTGCTCGGGAACAACGGAGGGGCCGTAGGGCTCGTCCCTGCGGGTTCTGGGGCGACCCAGGTGCGAGTTGCGCCGAGCATCCTGACGACCCTCACAAGGATGCCTGCGGTCGCTACAGGGCAGTCCTACGGGCTGTCTCTGGAGCGCTTGGGCGTTCGTACGCCTTTCACCGTCCTGGGAGAAGACGTGTCTGCCCAGTTCTTCTTGTAGCTCGGTGGCGGGCCTATAGGCCCCCGCAAGATAGGACCGGCAGCTCCGGCCGAGGAAGCCCATGCCCGCATTGATTCAGAGTCTCGTCAACGGCATCAACCCGGTCGTCGGGGCGAGTCGCGACGACCTCCGCACAGGGGACGTGGTCCAGCTCGATCAAGTCGGGGGACCTGCGACCACCTACGCTTGGTCGATCGCCTTCGCTCCAGAGGACAAGGACCGTAACCCTTCCGCTGCCACCTTGATCGGCAACATCTTCGGCCCTGGTCCGGTGACTTTCACCGTCGACAACGAGGGACCGTACCTGATCCGTCTCGTCATCGATGCGGGTCTCCCGAGTCAAGATGAGCAGTACGTTCGTCTACGCTTTGACACGATTTTCGGTGATCTCAAACTCGTCGCGGCAGGAGAACGTCGCGATGGCAGCGGCATCATCCCGGTGGATGTGTCGGCTGAGGGCTGGGCCAACGACCAGAACTTCAACCTGAACCGGCTGCTCTGTCTCATTCAGCACGTCTCTGCAAGTGGTCGCATCATCTACGTCGATGCGAACCGCGGCAAAGACAACCTGGCCGCGCCGAACAATCCGGCCGTCGCTGAGGGGTTCGCGGACTTCTCCACGATCAGTGCCGGCATCCTTGCTGCCGAAACCAATGCGGACTTCAACGGCGGCATTGCTCCGAGCGCGACGCAGCCCGTCATCATCGCGGTCCGTCCCGGGTTCTATCAAGAAGACATCGAGTTCAAGCCGTACGTCCATGTCATTGGATGGCCCTCTACGGGAGGCGGTACCGGGGACCACCCTGACTTCGACCGTAGCGTGACTGTTCGCTGTGCAAACGGCGGTGCCCCCGCGGGCACGATGACGGCGAACATGGCGAACCTTGGCGAGTACGCCATGATCGCCAACATGGTGCTCGAGAACGTGGGCACCACCACGAACGCGCTCATGCGCAAGATTGGTGACGGCGACGTCTACCTGCTCAACACTGAGCTTCTTCAGTCGGGAGGTGCGGCACCGAGCCAAGGCGCCGGCATTTCCGTCGAACAGGGACGCGCCTTTCTTCACGATTGTCGCGTCATCCAGGAGGACACCTTTTCGGGTGATTCCCTTGCGTTCCTTGTGGACGTGTCCGCCGGGACCGCCGAGCTCATTGCGAGCGAGACGGCCTTCATCGGACCAAGCATCGGTCAGGTGGACCCGTCCCTCAACGGTGGCGTCATCGGGCGGTTCTCTCACTGCACCTTTGAGCAAACCGGGAACGATCCCGCCTCATTTGCCATTCAGACATGGTCCGAAGAGCTTTCGCTCGAGGACTGCACGCTCACCATCGACACTGGCGGCGTTGTCACGGATGGCATCGAAGCCAACCCCACGGCTGCGGCAGTTCCCGGCGACCTCGCCGTCAACCTCCGTCGTACCCGTCTCGGTGATGACAGTGCAGGAGCTCCCGGGTTCCTGACGATCACCATCGACGACACGGGGGTCGTGGGCACTTCGTACCTTCGTGCGGCGTCCTCAGAGTACGACCCGGATGTCACGATCGTTGGCTCCGTCACTCGACAGGCGCTCACCGACGGCCGTTCTCTGTTCTACGACAACACGTCTTCCGGTCTTTTGTCGGAGAACGTGCAGGATGCTCTCGACGAGATCGCCGGTGGCGGTGGTGGTGGTGCGGCTCCGTCAAGCGCTCCCTTCATCACATTCTCCCCTGCCGCGGGTCTTTCGGACAACCGTGTGCTTGGAGCCGGCACCGGCACGAGTATCTCGTACGCGGGTGTCGATGACGGCGCCATCGCTGTCAACCTCACGGCTACGGGCGTTGCCCCTGGTGCCTACACGCGCACCAATCTCACTGTCGATGCTCAAGGACGCATCACGCTGGCTGCTAGCGGGACGGTACAGGACACGCTCTCGCGTCAGATGTACGTCCCGACGGTCGCGTTTGCGCCGCCGTTCATCACGCAAGAGTTCGACATCATCAACTACGCTGCGGGGTTCGCGGTGCCCCCGGGGGCCGGTGGCCCTCCTGGCGCCGCAGGGCCCCTTCAGCTCTATTTCAATGTCGGAGGCCCCTTCCCACCCGGCACCTTCTTGCAGGTCTTCGTGGGCCCTGTGGGAGCTCTGGTGCCCATCGTGGACCCGGCGGCAGGCCCCGGCTACGGAGCCGCAGGGTTTGACCTGAGTTTCTTGCCGGGTGCTTTCCCGATCCCGGTCGCAGCTCCTACGGGCCCTGCGCTCCTTCTCCCCATTGCCAATCTCCCGATTGCGGTCGCGCCTGGTGCGATCGAGTCCCTGCTCATCCAAGTGACCTACCCGTCACCTCTTCCCGTCGGATCGGACGGCCTCACCGTGTCCCTCACCGGTACGGTCTAACCGAACCCACTTTGTGCTGTGATAGATGAGCGTCTTCGGCTACGGACTTGAGCCCTACGGCTACGGCCCCTATGGGGGTCTCGGTGGAGTGTCTCTACCAGCCACTGTGCCTCCCCTTGGGGGCTACGGTGGATACGCTTATGGTCTGAGTCCCTACGGCTCTCTTGGAGGGTTCGGCAAACCCACCATCGCGGTCACGGGCGGATACGGAGGCTGTGCTTACGGCACCGGTCCCTACGGCTGCATCGACAGTTTGTCGGCTCCTCCCGAGGTCATCGCTGCGATATCGATCACGGGTTTCATCATCGAGGTGTTCTTCTCGCAAGAGATGTCGCCCGATGCGGATCTGTTCGATCCCGCGAGCTACACCCTCATTGATGTGACGGGAGCTGCCCCGGCCACCGTTTTGAGTGTCCAAGCAGGCGTCATGGGGACGTGGGGGCCGACCTCCGTGATTTTGAATCACACCGGCACCACGCTCGGAGGCCTCTACACGGTCGTCGTGGTCGGCCCCCGAGACATCGGAGGTACGGCCATCGCGGCCTACGCCCCTCTCAACCAAGCCAATGTGCTGTGCAAGGGCGAGCCTCCTCCGTTCACGATCACTCCCATCTCTGGTTCGGAGCTCGTCTACGATTTTGAGCAGGACATGCTTCCCGAAGCCGGATTCACGCCCGGCATTGAAGACCCCGATGCCTACGGCTACGAGACAACGTATCCGCAGACCATTCTGCCGCAGACAGTCACGCACCCGTACAACCTTGATGCGAGTCAGGTGAAACTCGACGTGCTCGGGATGACGAGCGCGCAGTACACGGGAGTTGTCAGCCCGGCGACGGCCATCGACTACGATGGGACCTACCTGCCCACAGCTCCACAGGCCGATTTCATCGCGCAGGAGATCGGCAGCGGGACGACGACACAGGGCACCGACGAAATCCTGATGTCGAAGCAGGTCGGTTTCTCCTACGGGTGGAGATTCCTCGACACGTCGGGCAAATTGCTTCCGAACTCGAGCTACCGCGTCGATGTGACTTTCGATGCGTCGGCAGCAGTCAAGATCGACCCCGAGCCTGGAACGGACCCGGTTGTGTTGATCTTGATCAACGACAGTGCCGTGCAGGTGAGCCTTGCGTTCAAACGCATCGCGGGCGTGGACACGCTCGAGATCGAGTCTGGTCTTTTCAGCGCGAGCTCCAGCATCGATTGGACGAGCCAACAGGTCGTTGTTTCGCTGGCACGCAATCAGAAGGCGGACACGTACACGGTCGTCGTGAATGGCGAACCCATCGTGGCCGGTCTCACTGCGAGCTTCACCGCACCGCCAGGGTTTCCCGCTGGTGTGCAGTTCCATCTCGACCCCGCAGGTGTCCACGAGATCCTCGATTTCCCGCTTCAAGACCTGCTGTTTACCGCGACGCAGACGGTTTTCTCGGCGGCATGGAACTTCCTGCACAATCAGTCGGCTCCTTTCGTCGGTTCGGGAGCGAACGCCAAGAACTTTCTGCTCACGAAGAAAGGACCACTCGTCAAAGGGTGGGGAGACGCGACGCCGGCCACGAAGCGAGACGTGGTGGTCTCCGTCAACGGTGTCGCCGTCGAAGTCGAAAACGTCAATCCGTACTACGCCAAGATATTTCTGACGATCCCGATCCCGTTGATGCCCCCGGGCATAATGGACGTAGGGGTCGACTACATCTGGTTTCCCTCTCCCATCATGGCGATGGGTGGTCTCAATACACTTGGAGTCGTCCTTAACAAATACGACTGCAAGCCCCTGTGTCCTACAGGGGGAAATTCAAGTGGGGTCGGTCTCCCTGGTGGGGGTACGAACGGCCAAGAGTTCTCGCGGTTCCCGATGGGGCTTGTTCTCGGCCCCGGAGGCCCCAAGACACGCAAGCCGTTGTTGCGTAGTCCACGGTTCATCGCGTTTCAGCAGCAGTACACGGCGGCGCTCAACAGCCCCACAACGCTCCTGCTCAATCGCAATCCGCATCAGATTGCTCTTGAAGGGGAGGAGCGCGGGACTCAAGGGGAGGTGGTTTTCTACGAAGGCACCGTAGATCCTGCGCTGGACCCGGATAATCCTTGGGTGCTTGTCGGGGACAACTCTGCTCTTGAAATCGACTTTGCGGAAAACGACGGCACGATTTTTCCGGGGAACATCGCCGAGGCATTGGAAGTAACCCAAGGGTTCTTTCAGATTTTGAAACAGGTCAGCGGGTCCTTTGATACGGGGACCGTGGGGTTTTACGAACGCGAAATCACGGCGGACCAAGAGGAGACCATCGTGATGGTGGTGCGCTTTCAAGTGCGCACGGATGGGGCGACCATCCCGATCGATGGTGAACCTGATCCTGGCCTTCCGCTCCCATTTCCCGATGGTGTTTTCACAGGGGTGGGTTTCGGTTGTCACACGAACAATCACCTCTATTTGGTTGGGGCTCTCCTCATCAATGACGTGCAGCACATCGGGATGCTCGTCGATCCCTCTTTCCCCGAACTCGCGGAGTCATGGCAGTTGGCCTACCAGACTCCCATTCAAATTCTCGATCCAACCACGTTCCGAACCGATAGCGATGCTCTCCCAAAACTCATTCGAGAACGTCTGATCTCCGATGATCTTATTCGGTTCCAAATTCTTGAAGGTACGCAAGAAGGGATTTACGAGGTCATCGAAATCGTGGACCAGACGAACGGCACGAGCACCGTGTCAATCGACTCGTCCAACCCCTTCCCGGCAAATGCTCAATTGTATGGGAACCGGGATTTCACGGCGATGTTTGAGCAACGGTGGGATGGTGATGGTGAGACGAACCGTCCCAACACTTACCGTCTAGTCGTCAAAAACGACATCAAACGGCTTCCTGAAGGCTATGCCGAGCTGTTTGTGGGGGGCTCTTTTGCGGGGAACGCCTTGCAGTTGGAGGGGGCTCCTCCTTTCTCCATCCCTCCCGATGGTGTTCTCCTGTATCCGACAGGAAACGAGGGTGAGGTTTTCTGGGGGTCTTTAGACCGGCGCGCCAGCAATTTGTCTGACTGGTACTTCGTTCGTTACGGGATTGAGCCGGGCGTCACTACACAGCACGTTCGACAGATCGTGGTGTCTGCGGAGATGAACGATCTCCCTGAGGACGACCCCAACAACATTTGGTTTCTGACACAAGACTTTGGCTCGCGGATCATCGACTCAACCGGAGACCAAATCCTACTCAAAGCGACCTCGAGCGATGATGAGCCCGGGGTCCAAGGGCAAGATCTGACGATCGGTTACGCGCGGCTCGAGCCTTTCCTGACGCGTCGTCTTGCTATCGATGTAGACACGACTTTTCAGCTCGACAGCGCCATCCTTGGTGCGGGGGACTTGCTCTACGTGGTCAGTGACGGCACTCGAGAAGTTCGACTTGCCACGATCCTGTATCAAGAGTCGGCTACCGAGCGCAGTCTCCTCAACTTGCGTAGCGTCTCTTTGTCGGGGCTTCTTCTCCCAGATGCGCAAGGATGGCTAAAGAGTGGGGGGTTGGGGGTGGAACGCGTGCAAGGTCAACGCATGCAGTTCACCCAAGCCGAGGGGGAGAACTTGTTCTACTCCTTTGAGCTCCTTGAAACAGGAGCTACGACAGATCCCGCAGGCGATGGGCGCATCCTAGAGGAGCGCCTCACAGTGGAGTCGGTGGCGACCACCGACATCACAGGGGATACAGGTATTTTCTTCGGCTCAGACGTTGGTCCTTTGGGCGGCGCGCGTGGGGTGGGTCTTCAACTCCGTGTGGCCGCGGGAGGGACCCCTGACCAAGTTTTCCTGTTCTCTCTGGAGACAGGGGTGGAGGTTGCCGCTTTCGATGTCACTTGGAACGACGGCGAACTCCACACTTATCGCGTGGTGGCCGATTACGACGTAAGCACAGTGAGTGTGGTGGTGGATGACGTGGTGCTTGGGGTCGCGGACTTGGCTTTGTTCAGTCTGTCGAGCTCTGATACGCAAGCCACTCTTGGGTTCGCGTCTTCGGTGACTGCGTGTGTTGTGGAGATCGAAGACATGTCGGTGGTTGTCTTGGCTCCTTCTACGGCCAAAAGGACGCTTGGTGTTTGGCTCGGGGGCGACGTAAACGACATCAACCAGTGGCAGCTTCCGCGTACGGATTCCCTCGAGGTTCCCAACAGTGACCTGTCTGCCGTGATTGAGGAGATGGATTGGACCCAACGAATGCGCGTCCGAATCCATCGAGATCCAGGGTGGGGCGTCACCATTTTGCGGCCAGACCTACCGCCCCCTCCGGGATTTACGGGCAATTTTGCTACGCAGTTCACGGAGCCGAGCGCGGGATGGATCAACGTCGAGTATCGCGGTCTTCCTCGAGCCTCAGAGAACTCGACTTTTGGGACGGTGTCTTTTGGCGCCCTAGATTCTCGTTCGATTTCGCAGACGCGCATCGATGAGGTCCGTTACCGGATCTACCGGTATGCGTCTGAGGATTGGATCATGCCGCCGCACATGGTCCTCAATCAGTACAACGTCATCACGAGCGGTGAGTTCGGGAATGACGTGACCGTTGAGCAAGGCATTGTCCTGTCGACGGACTCGGAAACGATCCCCTTGACTTCGCTCAATGTGACGGTGGATCGGGTGTTCAATTTCACCTTCGTCAACTCTGCGGGGCGTACGGTCACGTACTTGCCCAACAGTTTTGACTTTGACAAAGAGACGCAGACCATCACGATCACGTCGTACATGACGCTCGGATACTATCCGTCGTTCGACGTGCCGGATGACGAAGATCCCTTCGTCAACAATCCGAGCCTGAACGACGACATTGACTTTGTGTTCCCAAGACCGGTTCAGCTCAATGCGCTGGACCCCGTTTTTCCCGGCGGCCCTGACGGGTCTGGTTACCCGCTCGACACAAAAGTGTCCGTGACGGTGAGCTACGCGGCCGGAAAACCACTCACGAAAACTTATCTGTGCTCGCAACCCCTTTTGGATGGGACGACGCTACTCAACGAAGGGACGCCTCCTTTTCAGACTTCACAGGTTAGTAAGGCGACCTCTGAGTTGGCATGGGGATCGCGGTTCAACGATCCAAACGATGTCTTCAACACCGACCCGGCCTTCGTTTTCAACGATCCGTTCCGGTTTCTTGATTTCCAACAGGACTCGAAGATCCAGTACGAAGACATCGACTTCTGTGAGGTTGCGGAAGGTGAGGAGTGTCGATTGTCGCCCTTTTGCGACGACAGCATTCCCGGAGCGGCAGAAGCCGGAGCGCCTGGAAACGACCCGGGTGACATTGGAAACGGGCTCATTGGCATCGGGTTCGATGGACTGGCGTTCACGGAGACAACCCCGATTTCGTTCAGTGACGGCCCCGCAGATGGCTTCGGCGGGTTCACGAGTTCCACGTTCTTGGAGGCGAGCGGCGGCGACGAAAATGCCGGCGGAAACCTCCAAGAAGCGATCTTGTTCACACCACTTGGACCTGAAACACCATCCTTCGAGAGTCTGGACGGTAGCGTGGGGTGGAGTGTCTTCGGACAGCTCTACGACACCACCACGAACACCACCACGAACCTCTTCTTCGGCAGCGGAGGAACGGGTCCGTAACGGTTTTCGTCCTATCAGAGGCAAATAACAGGGAGTCCCAATGCCCAAGGTCATTCGTGAAAACATCCAGCCGGCCAGAACCGGCTTCAAGATCGGCATGGGACACCGCTACGCGGAGCCCTCGCTCTTGACGGTCAAAGGCACCGTCTTTTTCGAGATGCGCGACGCCCGTACCGAAGTGCTCCTGCTCAAGCGGCAGCAGGACAACGTCGTGACTCTCGATGCAGGGCTTCTCGTAGCGCGCCTGATGAAGGACCCGCTCGAGCCCGCACACGGCATCAACATGCTCTCGGTTGGCACCGGTGCCCTAGGGGCGGTCTTGAACCCGGACGCCCCAGGGAACCAGCAGCGGCGTCTCAACAACGAGATTCAGCGCAAGTCGTTTTCGGAGACCACGTTCCGTGACGCCAATGGCGCGGCCGTCTCCATCGCGACGAACGTGGTGGACTTCACCACGATTTACGGTGAGTCCGAGGCGGTTGGTCCCCTCAACGAGATGGGTCTGCTTTCCACGATCTCCGACAACACTGGAGTTCAGAACAACAACCCAAACTTCGCCGGTCAAGGGGGCTCTCCCTACGACCCGACGATCGACGTCTCGAACTATGACGAGCTGGTCAACTACCTGACCTTCTCGGTCATCTCGAAACCGGCCACGTCGATCCTGACCATAACGTGGCGCCTCACATTCTAGGCGGTCGCCGATGCCTACTCGCCCGAAGTACTTCCCCACGTCAGTCAGCCGTTACCTTGATCCCAAGGAACGGTCCTGGGACACCGTCGTGTCTCAGAAGGGGAAGCTCGTTCTCGACTCGGAGAAGAACCTTGAGCAGGATGTCCGCGATCTCGACCGTATCCGGCAGCTTGCGCGAACCTTGCCTTCGGGATGGGTGCGTGGTCAGTCGCGGGGCGATGCGTACAACGAGTTCAGTTACGACGACCCCTACATCCCCGGGCTGAATCCTGACTTCATCCCCAACGCCTTCCACATGCAGAAGGTGCAAGCTCTCGTTGCCGGGATGCTGCTCGATATCGAGTACGTCGATACGGACACGAAGGGCGACAACGTCATTCAGCTTGACGCGCCCACCACTTTCGACGGCACCCCCGCGACGTTCAAGCGCACCGACTTCGTGTTCCTTGAGGTCTGGCTCGCGCTCGTCAGCGAGAGCCCTAGCGCCAAGGGGAGCCTGTTCGTCAACGACCCGGTTGCAGTGGCTGTGGGCAACACGGTGACGGTCGATGGCGTCATCCTCACTGCTGTCCTCGTCCCGCCTGCAGCTTTCCAGTTCCAAATCAACGCGATCAGCCCCGCTGTGACGGCAAGCAACCTGGCCACGGCGATCAATGCGGTGGTGCCTTCCGTGACCGCGGTGGCGAACGCCAACAACGTGCAGATCACGGCCAATGCTCCAGGTGTCGTTGGAAACGCCATCACACTCGGCAGCTCCAACCCCGTCGGCATTTTGGCCTCGGGAGGATTCCTGACGGGTGGCGCAGACACAGGAAACAAGCCCACGCAGGATTCGATCTACCGACACGGCAATGTGGATTCTTCGACTACCGTCGCCCTCGAGGACGACATCGAAGATCCCATCGTGGGGGTCGAGACGACCAAGCGTGTCCAAGTGCAGTACCGCATCCGGCACACCGGCGCGGCTGAGGGCATCGACTTCAAACTCCAAGCAGACGGCTTCTCCAACGCCGCTGTCCTTGCGCAGGGGACACAGGTTGCACCCGTTGCCCTGTATCCTTTCGTGCCTGCTGATCTCAAATCGGTGGTCGCCAACAGCGATGCTCGAGATGGTGTCGCCGGGACGGATATCGGTTACGGGCTGCTCGACAACGGGTTGTGGATCGCCGGAGCGGGCACCGCCTCTTCTGCGTCGGACCTCGGAACGATTGATGGGTTCGTCTATGCGATCCCGCTTTGCTTCGTGTTCCGCAAGAACGACGCTACGGCGGGTATCGGGTTCAATCCGCTTGAGAATACGAATGGCGGTCTCCGCTATGACCACGGAGGCATCGCCAACCCCAATCTGTTCGCGGCCGTTGCCCCCACCGAGTCGGGACGCCCCGATGGTGTGTTCGCAGACCAGATCGTGGACAACGATGTCCTCGACCTTCGACGGCACGTCAAGTTCGCCGATCACGATTTCGCCGGGGAACTCCAGTACCAGATGCAGTGTCTTCAAGACGGTACTGTGCGGACGTGGGCCATCGATACCGCTTCCAAGCAGGTGATGGGGGCAGGCTCGGGCGACGTGTCTACGCGCAACCTCGTGGCAAACGAGGTCGGTCGTACTGCGGCCGCCGGCGGTGTGGCCCCACTTTCGGGAGACACGACTCGAGGCGAGACCATTCGCAACTTCGACCATGTTGCTCGTCGCTTCGGGGATCAGCCTGTCGTGGAGCGTGTCGTGTTTGCTTTGCTTCCCGGGGACGTCTCGGGGACGACACCAGGCGAGTATGTCGTGCGCCCGGCTTTCGCAGCCGCCTTTGCGGGATGGGCTGAGGGGGACGAGCTCAACATCGATCTGAGTTCGCTCAACACTTCAACGCTCGGAGACTTCGATCCAACGAATGTCGAGTCGTGGCCCGGACCCGGCGGTCTCTTCACCGCGCTCGCCCCTCCGGGAACCACCATCACGGATGTCCTTTCGGTATTCCACGATGACGGCAACTGGAACTTTGCGGTGGATCAGACCGTGAAGCTCACAACGGTCATCGGTCTCGGGACACCTCACGCACAGCTCACGCTTGATGTGAACCCCACCCAAGTCACCGGAGGCATCAACGCTGCGGCACATGACATGGTGGGCACGCTCATCAGTGGTGACGTGGGCTCCCCTCGACGCGTGTTCGTCGAGCTCGAGATCACCTATCCCCTGGGCTTCGGCACGACCGACACTCCCGACCACGAGGTTGTCCCCGATCCTGTCCCGTGGCCTTACGGTCCAATGCTCGAGAACTGGCTCCCCACAGGACCCGATCAGCGCCCGACTGACATGGAAGACCGGCGCGCTCCCGAGTTCCGACAAGGGTTCCGTGAAGTCGCCATTGAGTACATCGCCAACGACCCGACCGCAGGTGGGGGAAACGCGGGCATCCCCATTGGAACCCTGACGCCTGAAACGGTAGTCAGCCGGGACCCCACCACCTTCGTGCTGCCTCGCCGGTTCTTCGGAGACGCCTCCACGTCCATCCTCGTGACCGATGGCGACGATGGGAACCCTCGGGACGTGGACGACCCGAACACGCACTACGGAGCCTCCACGCGCCTTGTGACGCTCGATATTTCCGGCCCTGCGCCTGCCGTTCCATTGTCAGGTGCCGGACAGACCTTGTGCGAGGTTCGTTTCTTTGCTCAGGACCCTCTGCCGAACTTCGGACCAGCCGGCGCGGGCTACCAGCAGACGGTCTACTACCGCACGAACGCGCCGCAAACGGTGGGCACCAAGGAAGGCACCATCAGCACGACCATTCAAGACTTCCCGTACCCCGGGGCTCTTGGGCCGTTGCCTTCCACGCTCAACGTGGAGCCCATGTACATCAGCACGAACGTGTGGACCGGTCAGGTCGGCATGGGCAGCGTGGAGCTCCCGTTCCCGTACTTCGCCCCACTCGACCAGCTCCCCGTCAACGACGGTCGCACGGAGGTGCCGCCGGCACCTGCCACGTTCCCTGGCGAATACTACTTCGCTGCGACGGCGAACATCTCCATCGACGATTTCGATGCGGAGGTGGGCACGTTGGCGCTCCACTCTCTCGTCCCCGCTGAGGGTTCGATCGGTTGGACGGTCGGAGGCACCCCTGTCACCGATGCACCGTTCAAGGACACCGAGTTCCGCGCTGTGTACCCGGTCATCAACCGCTCAAGTCACCGTCCCACGGCGATGGCTCAGGGCATGAGCAACGTCGTGCGGCACAAGGTCTTCGTCCCAGTGCTTGCTCGATCGCTGCAAGACAGTGTGTTGTTCCGAAAGGATGAACTGCTCCTCCTGGTGATCACGCGATGGGCCGTCCTCGATGCGAACAACAACGTCGAGTTCGCAGACGCTGAGGGCAACACTGGCGTCGGCATTTTCCGAACCAAGAACCTTCTCATGACGACGGGGAATCAGGAGTAGGGCATGCCTCGTAACGTAGATCCCGGCAGCATCAAGAAGGGCACTGGCCTCGCAAACCAGAACTCCGTGGACTCCAACTCGTTCACGGACGAGGTTATCGAGGGACAGAACCACGGTCTTGAGGCACATCTCAACGACCCGCAGGGAGCCCATGAAGCGTCCGCCATCTCGACCACGGGCTCGGGAGGCATCTACTTCGGGGACGATGTGCAGGGCAACCTGGACGAACTCAGTGCGCTTGTTCCTTTGAAGCCGCCCACCATCGGAAACTTCTCGACCGTCCTCGGTTTCACGGGGGTCCCCGACTGGGGGCGTCTCAAACTCCGCGATGCGGGTTACGTGCTGCGTGGGGAGGTGACTTCCCCGGTCCCGGCCTCTCCCAATCAAGACTTTTTTATCTACAACGAGTGGTGGGTCCCTCCTTTCGAGGCGCAGCAGTCGTTCACGCCGGTCATTTTTGGCCCCGGAGCGACCAATACCCGCGGTGCTCCTTTCACCGTAGACGGTGACGACCCGAACTCGGACCCGACGTTCAACGTGGAAGACGTGGGCTACCCTGGTGGTGGCACGGGCACCGTGCACGAAGGTGGTTTCGTTCGTATCGGCCCGATCATCGAGACCGCTCGTGTTCGCCTCACAGCTCCTGCCGATCCCGAAGTGGTGGTGTCGGGGTCTGTGTTCCCCGCCGACCGTGGTGTGATTGCGTTGCTTCGTTGGCCGGCGGCCGGAGGCGTTCCTGAGTTCTTGGCGCAGCCCCTCACGACCCGTGTTGTCGCAGCGATCTTGTGCGGCCAGGGCATCAATGATGAGTGTGATGGCGACCCCGGGGGCATGTTCTCCGAGGGGTCCCCCGACGTGTTTGCTTTCCCTGGACGTGCCTCCGGTCAGTACAACATGGCCGAGCTTCATACCGGGTTGGATGTCCTGACGGGGTCCCCGATCCCTGCCGGCGCCGATCCGACTGCGGGTCAAGTTCGTCTTGGCTCGGACTTGAATGCAGGCGTCCCTATTGTCCCTGGTGGCATCCCCATCCTTGGAGGCACGACGGCGGCCAACGGCGGCGGCAATGACGACAACTTCTTCCAGTACCGGCTCCCGTATCTCGATGACTACTCGAGTGCTACGGGGATCGAACACACGCCCGCTGCTCAGAAGCCTCGCTACTTCACGAAGCCTCCTGTGTCCCTTGATCCGGGAACGGATCTGACGCAGGCCGGAGATTACGCGAACTTCTTGAAGGACTACTGGACTTTCCAGGTCTCTCGCTACCGACACACCTTCGATCTCATGAGCTCCCCCGACCAGGGGAGCTACCTCCTGCTCCATTTCAAACGGGAAAGCGATTTCGAGTCGTTTGCTCGTGACGGCACGATGCCCGACGACTTCTTCTTCGGTTACGAGATGTGGAGCGCCAACATGGTGAACTACACGAACCCGGAGAGCGTTGACAATCTGACCGACACCACGAATCCAACGCCAGTTACGTCCTCGGCGTACCACCTCCATCGGTCGGCCATTTTCGATGACGAAAACGACCCGCTCGTTCTTCTCAGCGGGCCAAGCTACACCTTCGCTAGTGAGCCCGGGGAAGTCATGTACGTCTCAGGCGTGCAGCATCACCTCCCGAACGGGTCAGGCCCAGGAACGAACTGGAGAATCGACACCCTCGACTGGAGTGTGAGTGGGCTGTGGTCCACTGCGTTCCGACTTGGGTATCTCCACGCGCTCCCGGACATCACGAACGGGTTGTGGCACCAGCATCCCGGCGTCCTCTACATGGGGATGCTGACCGCAGATAGCAATTTGCTCAACGGTCTCGGAGCCGGATACACGGGGCTTTCCTTCTATCAACGCGTGGATTTCGACTACGTGGATTTGGACAGTGTGAGCGGTCCTTGGGACCTGAGCACCGGCCCCACCACCATCGACAGTGCCGACATCGTTCTTGTCGGTGGGGACATCCCCATCCGTTCTGTCGGTGACCTGACGCAATCTCACTTTTCGCACGACGCACGCTTGCGGTTGTTCATGCGCAAGCCGGTCCAACAGCAAGATACGGTGGACCCGAACATTTCGTTCTTGTTTCCGAATCCTGGTGGGGACTCCATCCTCATGCACACGACGAACCAGTCGCCTTCATTTGACGGCGGCGGTGACTACGGGAACTTCAAGACCACCGACCCCGGAGACTTCCCGCCGCGACCGAGCCTTGAGACCCCGCGCAAAGATGTGGAGGAGCGGTTCTACGATGAGGTCTATCGGGTGGCGGACTCCGCACTCGTCAGCATCGACTCGACCTATAACGCAGGATTGCTCGTGGGCAACTTGGTGGGACCGGGGCTTCCGTTCCCGGTGGCGGGACCGCTTGAGCTGCCCGTGAGGTTCGCCTCCGAAGCGCTCGTGTCCTTCGGCATCGCCAGCTTCCTGCGCACCGACTATCACCTGCTCGACCTTTCTTCGGCGGCAGCGGTGACGACGGAAGCACAGGTGTCAGGGCTGCCTGACCGTGATCCTCCGGTGACGGATGGCGTGACGAACCCATGCCCGTTCAGTGGCATGCTGATCTACCCGCAAATCGACTACACGACAGGGTTCACCCCTTCGGTGGGGCAGCCCGACTACAACGTCGTGGTCGATCCTGAGCGCGTGTACCTCCGTGTATTTGATGCCGCGTACTCCAACCAGGTTGCGGATGCGGATAAAGAACCCACTGTCGTTGGGCAGCCTTTCCTCACCTTCCGCATCGACGGCCTTGAGCTCGCTGACTTCGGCTACACACCAGGGGGGCCGGGAAGTGCCTTCATCGCGCTCGAGGCAAAGATCCCAGGTCTTACGACGTGGATGGACATGGGGCGCCGTGACATGGACGGTCCTTCCAAACAAGACCCTCTCGCGGATGGTGCAGGTTGCCAGATCATCGACCCGACTGCGACGTTCAATGGTCGCGACGCTGTCACGGGTACTGTGTTCTGTCAGGTTCGCATCAACGTGGGTCCCTCCGTCAACGTGTTTGCTAACTCGGGACTCAACCCACTCGCTCCACTTGGGGTTGCCCCCGTCGTGGTGCGTGCCCGCATCAAAGCCGCGGGTATTGCTTACAACTTCACTCAAGGAGGATCTGGTTCTACCTCAGACACCCCGCGCGCCCTGACGGGTGTCACCCTCCTTCGTCATAGCAACGGCCTCGGCCCCAACGACACGGCGCCGTTCGGTCCGCCTACCGTCCCGTAAGGAGTTCCCATGGCTGACTTCACTGACCAGGAAAAGGAGACCCTCGACAAACTCCGTAAGGCTTTTGAGGCCCAGGGAAAGACGCGTCTGGCACTTGAGCCGTGGCAAGAGCACATCAGTCGTGACGCCACGGTGAACGCTGCGAAGGCCGCCCTCGCTGCGAAGGTCATCGAGGGGATGTCGGGCTCATGGGCCGCCCAGTACAAATACAGTTGGGGATCTCGAGTCGCTCCCAACGCGATCGGAACCCCTCCTGAGCCCATTGAGGGTATCGATCCGCTCGGGCCTCCGGTACCCATCCGGTCCAAGACGCATCACGTCGGCAAACGCGGGCCTCCAGAGGTCAACTTCGTCCCTTACAACTGGCGGACCAACACATTCGGCAGCAAGGGCCCTTCGCTGGTGGGGCACCCGATCTCTTTTGAGGTTGTGGGTTCTACGCTCAAGTCGCCGTTCACCGACTGGACTTGGGACGTCGCACAGGGAGCGGGGCCTAACGGGGGTGATCTCCTGACCGTGGGGGTGAGGCCAGACGGGGTGCCGTCGTCCATCTTTACGACTGTCCTTGGCACGTACGGCCCAAACTCGACCGCGGTGCCGGCGACGCCGTGGACCATCGGTGACGCGGCTGAGCCCAACGGGGGTCTCTACCTGATCGTCACGGACGATGGGGCGAACCCTGGCTCGTTGGACACGGTTGGAGGCCAGGTGCCGATGGGGGCGCTCTCCAACTTCACGGACACGGCGCGTTACGAGGTCTTCCGCATTTCGGCGATCACGGATTTCACCATCGAGATCCATCCGAACAAATCGTTCGCCAACTTCTTCGACTTGCCGATTGCAGGGGCTCGGGCGATTCGGGCGATCACGGTCATCAAGCCCTACGTGACACGGCTGGCTGCCATTCCGCAGTCCGGGGCGCCGGGGGGCAACGATGGTGTGAGCACGTCGGGCCGCGAGCAGGTCTTTGTGACCGTCTCGCCAGAGCAGGCGGCTGGCAACGACAACTTCCCACCCTACGACAGCGCCGCAGGTCCCGGAAGCGGAGACGGCACCTGGATCGGCGGTGGCTTCACCAACGCCCGAGCTCCTTTCGGTAGCCCCATCGGGGGCGAGCCGACGGCGTATGGCGGCTCCGTGCGCCTGCCCATTCCGATCCCAGTCCGAGAAGCTATCGCCAACGTCGAGGCAACGGCTTTTGCGCCGTCGGCTTTGGTGGGCAACTGGACGCTGACGGTTTCGGACTCAACCATTTACTCCGAACCTCCTCTGTTCTCGTCGCGGTTTCCGATCATTCGCATCAATGCGACTGCACGAGCTGATGACCTCCCCGACCTTACGTTGGGCAGCATCCCGAACTGTTTGGGATGGTTCGACGTGGTGGGTACGACCGTGGGCCCCGACACCGTGGTCTTGGCTCGAGTGCCTGAAACAGATCCGCAAACGGGCCTCACCTACTGGGGTCCGGGACCCTGGGAAGCCACCATCCACGGCCCGAATGTGGCGGTGGGCTTCACGCTACACGAACCGGTTGAAGCACTCTGGTACAACGCTTTCCGCATCGACAAGGTTGAGTCCGCGCGGCTCAAAAACCTCATCAACCCGAACTGGGTTGAGCGGTTCGAGAAGCAGTTGTCAGATCCTCTCTCGATTGGGGGAGGGCCACCACCTCCCGGAGGATCTTCGGCCGGACGCCCTGACAAAGCGATCTTTGATACGCGTCGTTTCTTCGGTGTCGGTCTTCCTGAGGCGGCTAACCCGGGCAACTTGATGGACCTTGGGTTCCGCATGGTGCTGTTCCCGGCAATAGAAGACCCGAACGACGCCACGCAAGCCATCCCCGATTTCGATCGGCCGATTATGGGCCGCGAGCTCGTGATCGATGGTTCCATCACAACGGAGAAGCAGTTCCTCGAGGTCGACTACTCATCGGGGATCGTGCGTTTGAGCCTCCCTCCGCCCACGTCCCGAGGCGATATTCCTCTGGCACCTTCGGATGTCATCCCCAACGGCATCCAAGGCATCACGGGCAACAACCCTCGTGGAGAGGTCGTGTTGTTTGGGGCTTGCGTGCCCTACTCGATGGAGGAGTCCCAGCTCGGGACGGGAGCGCGTGTCACCGCCAATCGAGGAGCTGGTCTTCGCGATGCTGATCTGTACGGCGAAGAGGTCTTCGCCAAGATCATGCTCGATTCCACTTTCGCAGGCGCCACCACCTTCACGGTGACCGCTCCGTTCATCGGGCCTTCGGCAGATGCGGGAGGCGATAACGCCATCATTTTGGATCGGCTCTGGGATGGTCCTGAGACCGGGGTCATCGTGATCACTACGGGTTCCGACACTTCGCAGTCGTTGGGTCGTTGGGGCTACACCTCGACACGCACGGTTGTCTCAGGGGCGGCTCCGAGGACAGCGTTGTTGGGGCTCAGTGCATTCCCGACGGCCTTCAATCCAGATCCCTCGTTGTACGCGGGCGAGCAGACTCGGGGCGTCGTTTTGCGGCGTGAAGTGTTCTTCGGAACGGAGACCCTCTCGCTGCCGGCCGTGACGGATTTTTATGCCGGAGACACGACGTACGGCAGTGAGGCTCGAGCGCAGACTCTTCGTTTCGAGCGTGCAAAGGTGCTTCCCGAAATCGATGGGTCTATTTCCATCCGTCCGCGCCCAGATCTTGCGGCGCAGCTCGACAGGACCACGGGGCACATTCAACCCTCGAAGCTCCGGGTTCCTGCCGACACCATCACCAACCCTGTGCCTACTTCGACCGGCTTGTTGTATTTCGCAGAAGACGGGATCTACAAGGGCCTCGCCTACCAAGCCGATGTTGGCCATTCGGGCGGTACCAACCCTGGTTTCTTGTACGATCACTCGATCCCGGGGCCTTTAGGGGTCGGGACCAACCGAGGGCCGAGCATGGCCATCCAGATTCGGTCGGTTGAGGCTGTAAGCTTTGCGGGGATCATCACGCAGGATAACGCGACCCCTCCCGGTAGGGGCTCCGTTACCACGGTCAACAATCTCAGGTTCGTTGCCAAAGCGGGCATTCTGATCCGTAACCCGGTCACCACGGCGAAAGGGTTCATCGGTTTCGTTCAAGATGAAAGCGGCGGGGGAGGGATTACTCCCACGGTTGGTGTCGTTCCTGATCCGGCGGTGTTGGCCCCATCGTTCAGTGTCATCGGGTTTCAATTCGATCTCGCAGCCGCGGGTACGTGGAGGTACTGGACACGAGGAGCGACGAACCCAGACAACATTCTTCCTGTGGTGGGGACAAGTGCGAGTACGGGTCCTTTCATTTTCCAGGGGCCTTACTACTTCGTGATCGAGACGAACCGGATCGCACTCAACGACCTCGACTCGCAGATCGTGAAAATGGGGGTCTACGACGGTGAGAAGAACCTGATCGACTCCATCACGGTGTCGCATGCAGACCAATTGCCGGTCTCCAACGGCAGGGGCCTTTTTACGGCGGCGGCAATTCGAGAAACTCCTGGAACGCCCTTTGGCATGGACCTGAGTATCTTCTCCATGAAGATCATCTTGGACTCCGATATTGACGATCTACCCCCGCTTCCGTAGTCCATTTTCCGTTTATAGGACTGCCCCCCTTAGAGACGTACGATGCGCATCGTAGCCACACTCGTCGGAGACGAGATTCTCCAAGTCGAGAAGAACCCCCCAAACGGGGTCTCTGTGTCTCGGAATGGCCAGTACATGGTCCCCATCGCGGAGGGCGTGAAGGTGGCCGTGGAGTCCGACAGCTTCGTTTTACCGAGTTCCGACCCGAATTCGGTCGTGGCTCGGAACTTCGCGGGGTTGCTCGTTCAGTTCCCTCAGTACGAGAACATCCTGTTCAACCCCCTCATCGAGGGGGGCGACATCGACGATCTCGATCCCGCAGGGGTCCTGAGCGAGGGTGCGCCGGTCACGGCAACCCACATTTCACGATTCCAGTTCGGGCGCGGAACGGCGGGCCCGTTGCCGTTCGGCAACGCCCCCAACTCCGTGGCAGTTTTGCCGCAAAACGATGCACCTGGGTTTGGCCTCGAGCGCCCTGGTGTCATCGTCACCGACACCATTGATGTCGGGCCCCTGACCGGTGGAGTCGGCGCGACTGAGTTCGTCGTCTACTGGTACATCTACGAGTTTGACACGACCACGGATGTGAACACGGACTTCGGGTTCTTCGCTGGTCAGAACTCTCCTGCGATTCGGCAGGCTCTTGAACTTGACCAAGAGCCGACTGATTTTGAGGTTTTCATCTCGGTCAACGACGGAGCGAACTTCTTCCCTGTGGAACGCTTGGTGCCCATCGCCTTCTGTAACCCCGCCACGCTGATCCGCTTGGCCTTCAAGAACACGAACTCACTCTCGAAGAGATACATCGCCCACTACGGGCTGCTCTTCTGAAGGACTTTGAGCTATGGCACAAGATTTCGGTAATGGCGTTTCTCGTACTCTCAGCGCATTCGCACGTCAGTTTCAAGCTGTCGTTTTTCAGGAAGGTAAGCCTCCGCTCGACAGCGAAGTGAACCTGGTGCAGCAGAATCAAGTTGAGCAGCTCGCTCAACTCGTGCGTGCTGAGGCTCATTCAGGGTTCTTCCTCGACCCCACGCGTGCGCTTGCGGACTACGTGACTGAGTCTTCTTGGTCGAACTTTTTCCGACTTGGTCAGCAGAAGAACGACTCGGATGGGAACCCCGAGGAACTCGCCCCTGTCCTGTACGCCAACGTCAATGGTTGGATTGTCCCGGTCACGGGTACTGAACTCACCCTTGCGGGATCGACCTCCAACGAAGTGCGCCTGTACCCCCCTCCCGAGAGTGACACGCGCATTGATTTCGTGTTTCTTGAGGTGTGGATGGCCTCGGTCGCTCCGAATCCGAGCACCGCCAACAAACCGGCATCCGACAAGGTCTGGAAGTACGGCAACGTCGAGTTCGGTGGAACCAACATCGTTGACGACATCACGGACCCCACCATCGGTCATGAGACCACCGAACGCGTGCAGCTCCAATACCGTCTTCGCGTGGTCGGAAGTGGCTCGGGCGCGGGTTCGAGTCCTGACCTTCAAGTCTACCCCGATGGTCTTGGGGACCCCAACGTGTTCGCTCAGGGCACCGCGAGCGCGGTCACCTCCTTCATTTACGAAAACATGCGTGATGCCCTTGGAGACCCCTCCTTGTGGCGTGCTGGCAACGGCGACGCGCAGAACACTTTGGGAACCGTAGACGGCTATTCGTACGCCATTCCGGTCTGCGCTCTTTTTCGGCGCAACAACCAGCCTTACGTGGCCGCCAATTTGTCGGGGGCACCCAATCAGAACGGCGCTTTCGATCGTAACCCTTCGGCAGCCACCTTGCCCGATCCTCGTGACGGAGCCACGGCGCTCACCACGATGTCGTTGATCAATGACTTGGCCCCTGAACAGTTCACGGTGGCTACCCTCATCGAGGTTGACAACCTGATTGGCTCGGGATGGGACGACTCGAGCATGGACCTCACGAAGGCCTTCATGGTCATCGATGACGAGGTCATTGGGATCTCGGCTGTGGATACCACTGCGAGCCCGGCGACCATTACGGTCCCCGCCAATGGTCGTGGACGTTGGGGCTCGGACATCCTCAACCACGTTGGCCGCAATTCGGGCGGCGATCCCGGATCGGGAAGTCCCATTCAGTTCTTCAACACCCGTCCCGACGGCAAGTTCGCGGACGAAGTGTCTCAAGAAGATGTCCTCGACCTGCGCCGTGGGTGCAACATCGGGGACTGGGACTACACCCGCATCTTGCTGCACAACGTCGCAGCCGTGGTCCGTAACCGTCTGCGATCGACGTGGAAGCAAGCTGGCGCCCCTGGTGGCGACACCGAGGGAGTGACAGTCACTGAAATCGATTACTTGCTTCAAGACGGAGGCACTGCGGTTCCCGTGGGCACCGAGGGTATCGATGGGCCTGATGGGATCCGTCAGGTGTGGTCCGACGCGGCCGCCATTCAAGGCGACGTGACGATGTTGCTCAACCCGGACGGCACCATCAACGCCGGGTTCATTCAGACACTCGATGACCTTGTCGATTGGGACGTGGGGGCTGATTTCAAGCCTGCTGCGTTCATGAACAATCAGAACAACGCGACTCCCGGGTTCACTGACGGCACGACGGTCTTTCTCTACATCGGTGGTGATGATGGGACCAACGGCGCCCGCAAGACCTTCCGTGATGGGAGCACTCGAGCCGTTCGTTTCGTCAGTCCGCTTGAATACTGGAAGACGCGTTTCCCCACCGCCAACACCGGGATGCAAAACCCGGTGAGCATGTTGTGGGTGAGCTCCGATCAGGCCAACGCCGTCGTGGCGGGGCCTGGTGCAGGACTCCAAGCGCTGTCCCCCGCGGGGCCCGGCGAAACGGAGGACGAGCATCCCGGACCGATGTACCCGCTCCAGTCCCTCGACTTCGAGAAGCCGTTTCTCGTGTGTGGCGGCGTGCTCAACAGCTCGTCGGTCATCACGGGCATCACCGGCGCCACGCAGCTTGAGGGCAACTTCCTTTCGGGTGGCACTATCCCGCTTGGTGAGGGTGAGATCGTACTGCCAGGCATCGATTTCGATGTGGATGGCGACTGGTGGAGCGCGGACTCCAACGGGGCCTTCGAGAACAACCCAAACGCTTTGACGCAGCCGGTGCTTCGTCGTCAGCGAACTTTGTGGTCCATGCTCACCAACGGCGGGAAGGACATCACGGGCAACTCGTCCGAGGTGTACCTGATCCTGTTCGGTGATGATGAGAAGACCGAGAACAACGGTGCGTTCAAGGTCATCGGTGCGGGAACCACGACGGCCAACGGGGGTCTTACGACCAATCCGGCAAGCCAGTCCAATCGTATTCGCGTCAAGTTCATCTCGCAAGGGATCGTGGATTTCAACAACACGACGACGAAGACCGTCACGGCTGAGCTGCGATCGCAGATCACCAACGCGGAGGACGGCAACGGATCGGCAGGTGGCCCTGCTGCCATGACGATCACCATGACGGACCTGCGGGCCGCACAGGGGGGCGCTAGCAACCCTTGGAACGTGGACAACATCAACCCGGGCGCCAAGGCCGGACGCACACTCACGACCCCCTTCGATTTCAAGGCGATCCTGAATGTCACGTTGATGTACCACCCTGGACGCGGTGGCATGGCTCGTGTGCCTGACCAGATCAATCGCATCGCGGTGCAGACCCCGAACAGTGCGATCATGCGTCAGAGCAAGGCCGTGCTTGATCCGAACTTCCCGACTGAAACGGGAGCACCGGGCAACCCGGCTGAGGTCGATTTCTGCCCCACGCACATCCAAACGTGGAACCGTTTGCCGAGTCTTGGTGAGTGGGCTCCCAACGCTCCAAACTACGGCGGCAATGTGGTGCTGAGCTCGGAGATCGATCGTGAGAACGAGAGTTTCTTCGACAACGGATCGAAGACCCTTCTGTTCCGGCCGTTCCAGCGCAAGGCGATGACCTTCAAGGGCGTCACGATCTTGCCGAACCCCTCGACCATCGCGCCGTTCAACACTCCGACCTTGCTCGGGGCTCCGTGGGTCACCAACCCATTGAACGACACGCAGTACCCGTCCCCGGCACTCATTCTTGGAGGCTTCACGGGACCGAAGGACGACGCACAGATCTTCACGACTGGTCTGCGCATGGGCTACCCGGTGCCACACCAGTACATGCCGCGGTTTGGCCGACAGGATATCCCGTACTACCAGGACAACGGTCCTGTGTTCGGTTCGGGCAACTTCCTCGAGGGCCTCAACCACTTGTTCTGCGACGTGACTGATGTGTCGAACCCCGTGTTCAACATCATCGGTGGTGAAGACAACATGACCGGCGGCGCGCAGGTGACCTACCTGTACGCGCAGACGGGTGCAACCTCAGGCCTGGACTACGCCCAGTTCGCTACCATCACCGGTACGCTCAAGCCCGGCTACCAAGGACGCCTCACGACCGATATCGGGACCGGGTGCGCCGAGGCTGCCGAGATTACGCAGAAGCTCAACAACACGGTTAGCTCGGACTTCGGGGCAGGGCTCAAGGGCATCATGCTGCCTCCATACTTGGGCATCTCCCGTCTCGTCGGCGTCTACGACCGTCGTGATTTCGTGGCCAAGGGTGGCGCGACCTACCAAGGCGACCGCGTGACCCCAGAGGCCAATCCAACCGTCAATCTGTTGCGTCGGGATGCGGACAAGCAGACCCTGTTCATCTGCCAAGACGGTGCGATGGACCTCACGGGGGTCTCGGGTGACCACACGTACATCATCCCGTTCAACGCCATCGACATCACGAAGAGCCCGAACTTCGCTAGCGGAGAGCTGCCTGAGCAGCTCGAGTACGTTCTTGAGTTCACGGCTTTCGGGTTCGGCAATGGGTTTATCAACGAGAACAACTACGTGATGGCTCGGCGTCACAACGGCCAAGGAACTCTGCGGTCCGACAACGGCAACCCCGAGCTCTCGGGTGCCGTCATGTGTATCCCGGCCGCGGCTCCTGACTCGCAGCGCCTCTACGTCGCATACGAGCGCACCGTGTACCAGGGTGACCCCTACATGTCTCGTGCCGGGGAAGTCCGTACGGTCTCTGACTATGAGAACCGTTATGGGCAGGTGGCACAGTCGGACGCCTTTGGGCTCGCTCAGCCGATTCAGCAGTTTGACTCGGATGGCAACCAGATCCCGCAACGTCCGAACGGTCGTTCGTACCAAGTGCTCGCAGCCGTCGATTTCTACACGACCATGGGCACCGGCAACATGGGCGGTCGCCTGTTCCCAGGCACCCCGACCGACGTGGGGTACACGAACGATGCGGTGATCGCATCGAACCGTATCCCACCGGCGATCAACACTCCGGCGTGGCGCATTCTGACGCGAGCCTTCACCGAAGGCCAGGCACAGACCAACACGAACCGTGCCTCCGCGGTCCTCGAGATCATCGGAGACAACTCGACGTTCAACTTCCTCACGTCGGCCACGACCGTTTTCGTGCCCGATGGGACGCCGTACGTGTTCACAGCGGTCAACGGAGCCACGTTGAATGCGGACGAGTTCGATGCGAGCTCGCCCGACCCGGCTGTGATTGCTCGAGAGTTGTGGACGAAGATCAATGCACGCACTGAACTCCAGAGCGTCGTGGTGGCTTTCAACGACATCGACTCGCCGCAAATCGAAATCGTGGCGTTTGAGGTCGGAGCCGCCGGCAACAACGTGAAGGTTCAGGTCAACGACCTCACGAACTTCCTGCTCAAGGTGCCCACCACTGGCGAGCAAGGGCTCAATGCCCAGCTCACCACCACGAACCTGATCGGTGGGGATGACTTGCGCCTCAATGCCGGCAACGGCACGACGCAGCTCAGCCTGACAGGCATGACGGAGCGTTTGCCACTTGGCATCCTGCTCCAAGACTCGGACTTCATCGGAGAGAACCCGCTCGGGGACAACTCGTCCGCAGTGAACACGTTCTTCGGTGGCATCCGACCCGTGCAGAGCTTGCTTCCTCTCACTGCTTCGGCAGGTGAGGAGTTCACTCGGTTCGCCGGCGCACCCGGAGAACTCATCGCTCAAGCAGACGGTGCGATTCTCCAGTACACCGCGTTCTCGGACACGAATCCGGGCGGCAGCAAGAGGTTCCGTTTGTTCCGTGGTGGTGGCTCAGCCTTCGTGCTCGGTGGCCGTAACCCGGGTGGTCCTGTGGACTGGTTCTCGGATTCCTTCGCACCCGCACTCGAGCCGGTGCTCAAGGGAGGCATGCTTGCTTGCAAGGCGCTTCTCATCCGTAACTTCGTGGAGGAGGCGTTCTCGACGGACGACATCACCACGGACGGTGATGAGATTCAGATGGTCATCCTGACGCAGGGTGTCATCGGCAACGAGCGTCCGTCGCAGAAGGACACGGGCATCACCATCGGCGGCATTATCAGCCCAACCGGTTTCGGCGAAGGCTACGCAGCCTCTGATCGTTACCGCATCAACGGTAAGCCCATGTTCGTGGGACGTACACGCACGACGGATGATCCTGAGACGGTGCCGATGGCCCCGTTCCCCGGTCGCAATCAAACCGACCCGCAGTCCTAACGGGTAGCTCATGAAGCATTTTTCGCAGCAGATGATTTCGATGGAAGTCCGTCGACCGCACCTCAAAAGGCTGCGGCGAAAGCTTCATCGAACTCTTGCGTCCCCGGGGATCTCCTCGGACATGCGGAGAGTGGTCGAGCGCGAACTGAATGGCATCGGCCAACCCAAAGTGTACGACCCGGACGATCCGCCGGCGCCTGGCTCCCTCCAAGGGGGGGCTCGTGCACCGATCGTACTTGACCTCGAGGGCGCGACTCACGACACGCTCGCGGCTATCCCTCACACTACCCTTTACCTCTACTCCCTCCAGCACGACCTTGAGGTCGGGCCGGGAGACACCAAGGCTCAGGTCGTGAAAGCGATTCTGAATCACAATCAAGGAGAACAATCATGAAGAACCGAATGATGGTGCTGCTGGCTTTCCTCGCAGCCTTCATGCTCACGAGCCCGGCGATGGCCCAACCTCCCACGGAGGATGCGGCTGCGACCGATGAAAAGGCAGACGACGCGAAGGCCGATGAGG
>Ga0307379_10000868_pt1 | contig 49377 bp, 75 predicted proteins | sample UN2MG_FD_202237 | JGI IMG/M metagenome (GOLD analysis project Ga0307379, IMG submission 202237) | Soil microbial communities from Risofladan, Vaasa, Finland - UN-2 | ecosystem: Environmental > Terrestrial > Soil > Coastal area > Acid sulfate soil | place: Finland: Risofladan, Vaasa | collected... | reverse complement strand
TTCCATATAGCGAAAGACTTGTTTTTAGCTATACTCGAAAACAAGCAAAAAACTACTGGTAATTATATACTTAAAGATAATAGCGTAAATAAAAAAAGAGACGGGATGTGTATATGAGAAAAGCTAGAGATGGTCGCCTGTACGATATTGATAATATGGCGTGGGATGCTAATGATGACGAGATTGAAATTATCCAATATTTAAGACCTGACGGGAAACGCAGGCGGATGGTATGTACTATCGGCAAAGAATTGCTAAAGAAAGCGGATGAAATCGGATTAATTATATCCGCCAAAGAATTAACAACAAGGCAAGTTGTGATTTATGTAAGGAGAAGAGAGGAACCGACAGAGGATGAGAGATTGCAGATAGCAGATAATCATGTTGGAGAGAATGATCCACAGAAAGTTTTGATTAGAATGATTAGAAAAGAGATTGAAAAGAAATGAGCGAAATGAATAAAGATATCCATGATTTTGCTAAGAAAATGGAGGGAAGGATTTCTAATCTGAAGAAACATATAGATCAGTTAGATAAAAAACTATTTGGATATGATGACGGGGGTTCTGGTGAATTAAATGAGATAGGAGAAATTCAGGAAGTTTATATACAACAACAGAGGATAGAAGTTGAATTGGGAAAGCGCATTGACTCGATGGAATTAAAAGTCTCAAACCCAGAATGGCTTGATGTCGTGATCTGTAAGATTACAAAGGAGTTTTATGAAAAGCGAATCGAGGCGATTGAAAAGAAACTTGATTATATTTTTCATAAAGACCAGCAACCTTATATCTTAACAAGAAAAGAAGTAGATCTACATGGAATTACCCATACTTCATTAAAGGATTCGGTTGATGAATTACAAGAATTAGAAAGAGAGAAAGAGATTAATCGTTATTATGTTGAACTAAAGGAATGGGAGGCTGGGGAGGAGTGATCATATTTATTTTAGCTTGTATTGGAACGGGTTTTATTTGTTTTTTATAGGTAAATTATTAGGTTTCATATCAAAGACAATATGGAATAAATTAAAAAAGCGAAAGGATGTGATGCAGAAATGATTAGAATAACAATAGAATTTAATTCTGGTTGGTACGAATATACCAAAAGATTTTTAGAAGAAGGTACAATCTATGGATTAAAATCTTACAAGGTTGAGATTATAGATGATATTGGTAATATAACTTGTACATTAAAGAAGGAGGATGAAGCGAAGTGAAAGTAAAAGAACTAATTAATGAATTACAGAAACGTGATCTCAATGCTATTGTATGTATCGATTATAAACCAATTCATTTTATTGAACAAATAGAAAAAAAGGAGGAGTCTGACTAAAACAAATGAATACAAGGAGCGACTGGATGTGATTAACAAGAATGTATGATTTAGAATTCAATTTTTTTAAAAAAGAAATAGATATTGATCCATATCAACCATATTTAAGTGAAAAATTTAAATTAATTTTTTATTCTAATGAAGGAAGATTAAAAATAATTCTAGATCCAACACAGAAGGAATTATTGCTTGAGAAAATAAAGAAACTATAATTTGATAACTTTTAAAAATATTTTCTTTCTTTATTTTAAAAAAGTATAATATCTAATTTTTTATATTATGGAACAACTTCCAAAAAGAATTAAAAAGCTTATTTTCTCGAACCGATATACGTTTGATGATATCTCCAAATTAACGGGAGAACCGTTAGAGAAATGTATATCTGCGTTTGAGTCTTATTATAGAATGCCGATTCCTCCGAGTCTATTAATCGTCGGCAATGAAAAAGTGAGAGCGGATTTAAAAGAATACATATCCGCTTCCGATGCAGTTTTTCTTTATGGAAATAATGGTGTCGGAAAAGATATTTCATTGCGGAAGATATCGGAAGAATTGGGGTTAACTCTCCGTAAATGTACTCCTACGGATGAAGATCAAATCATACAGGCGTTTGGTGAAGCTCCGTTCGAACATACGGATTTTCTTTTCGTTATAGATATAGAATCGCTGAATAAAAAAAAATATTCGATTCTGAAAAAATATGTATCGGATAATGAATCCGCCGTAGTTTTAACGGGTATGTCTAAAGATTCGGTTAATAAGCGGATTTTAGATTTATTAGTGATAGTTAAATTATCGGATCCGTCTCCCGTTGAAGTGAAAGAATTTTTAAAGCGGAAATATAGCTGGAATGGGGACATCCGGGATGTGTATGATTCTGATATGCGAGTTGTAATTTCCCGCGTATTAAATGAGATAGACGGGACGATAGATTACAAACCAGTCGAAGAAAAGGAAATTAAAAGCGGGACATTAGCGTTTGATTTGAGTTGTGGATATGCAAAGCGGGAAGATTTCGGGTTCTGTAAAGAACCGCTTTGGTGGGTTATCCGCTGGCTTGCGTATAATCAGTATAAGAAATTTCCGAGAAATAAGAGAGTGCAGTTAGAAAACCTGCGGAAATTGTCGGAGATTGATTTCAAAAAGCGTGTATGGAAAGAAAAATATTTGAGAGAAATGTTGTTAGATTTGAAAACGTCGCCCGTCAGGACGAGATTTAGCTTTCCTGTGTGGCAGAAAAAAATTACAGCGGAAGAAGAAGATGAGATTGAGAAATTGAAGAAGGCGAAAGAAAAACCGAAGCCGAAGATTGTAGTTGCAGAACCAAATCAGGTTGATTTCAGCCAATGGATTTAGAAATTAATAAAATATATTGTGGAGATTGTAGAAATCTTCTGCGGAAAGTGGATGATGAGTCGATAGATTGTATTATTACGAGTCCGCCGTATTGGTCGTTAAGAGATTATGGGATTGAATCGAGTGTGTGGGATGGCGATCCTACATGTGAACATAAGCCTAATACTAATGAAAAAATAGGAATAAAAGGTAAAGATAATTTTCAATTTATTAAAGAAAAAGAACTTCATTTCTGTCAAAAATGTGGAGCTTGGAAAGGATGTTTGGGATTGGAGCCAACATTTGATTTGTATATCAAGCATTTATGCAGTATATTTGATATTGTGAAGCAGAAGCTTAAGAAAAGGGGAACTTTGTGGGTAAATTTGGGAGACACGTATAACGGAAGCGGGGGAACGGGATCGAGAGAATATTTTGAGAAAGGACATATACAATTCGGGGTAAAAACACCCGAAGGAAGATATCAACCGCCGAAAAATGATAAAGATTATCCAAAAAAATGTTTATGTTTAATTCCTCAGCGGTTTGCCATTGAGATGGTAAATCGTGGATGGATTTTGCGAAACGTGATAATATGGCATAAATCGAATTGTCTCCCTTCATCGAGTAAAGATCGCTTCACCGTAGATTTCGAATATATCTATTTTTTTGTTAAGAATAAGAAGTATTTTTTCGACCAAGATGCCGTGCGGGAGCCAGCGACAACGGAGTTTATATACAGCCGAAATTCTGCGAAAGGCGGAGTCCAAGATAAAAACAATCCCCGCGAAAGATGGGGTTTTACGAGAGAAGAAGAGAAAGATTCTTCAATACTAGGCAGAAACAAGCGAACCGTGTGGAACGTTAATACAAAGCCAAATTCCGAAGCACACTTCGCGTGTGTAGATGAGAAAAGCGACATTCTAACTTTGGAAGGTTGGAAAAATTATAAAAATATTAGTATTAAAGATAAAATTGCAACTTTCAATATAATAAGTGGGAAAATCGAATATTTTAATCCAACTAAGATAAATTTTTATAATTATAAAGGAGAAATGATACGTCTTAAAAATCAATGGATTGATCAATTAATTACACCTAATCATAGAGTTCTTTTAAAATATATTCACTCTTCAAGGAAAAATGGAAGATGGATTGATGAAAATTGGCATTATATTAATGCAAAAAATCTAAAGGTTTGTCATGGTATTTTGATTCCGAATGCAGGTAAGTATGAGGGTATATATTCGATAGGAAAGTATAAAGCAGAAATTTTAGGATGGATACTTACAGATGGTTCAATAAGAAAAAATAAATCTATAAGGATATATCAATCAAGTACCAAAAATCCTCATAAAGTAGAAAGGATTGAATGGTTGTTAAAAAAGACCAATCAAAATTATAAAAGGAAAGATAGGATTAGAGAGTATAAAGAAAAACCATATCACATGACTAATTTTAATTTAAATAAAACAGAAAACGATAATTCTTGGATTTTTGAATGGATAGATATAAATAGAACACCTAAATGGAAACTTTTACATTTAAAAAAGAAAGAATTAAAACATTTATTTAAAGGCTGTATTGATGGAGACGGTTCTCGAAGAAGAGATGGTAGGATATCTTTTATTCAGAAAAGAAGAGAAACACATGAATGGTTTAGAGTTTTGTGTATTCATTTGGGATATAGAACAAGTTTTCATAAAAAGACAAGAATACATCAAGGTATTACTACTCATATAACGATAAAAAATAACTCTCAAATCCATCCGACTGTTTTTGAAGAGGTAGTAAAAAGACAAGATTATAATGGAATAGTATGGTGTCCTGAATTACCCAATTCTAATTTTATAATGAGAAGAAATAATAAAATATCTATTACAGGAAATACATTCAATCCAGAGCTTATCACTCCTATGATTTTGGCAGGAAGTCCAGAAAATGGTATTGTCTTAGATCCTTTCGCTGGAATAGGAACAACTTGTTATACCGCTTATAATTTGGGGCGAAATTATATCGGGTTTGAATTATCTCCTGAATATTGTAAAATCGCCGAAAAAATGATGAGCCAAAAAAAAGATATTTTTGAAAGAAACAAAAACCGAAGAGTTATAAAAAAAGAAGATTTTTCGCAGTGGATTTAATAGCAAAATGTTTGACTTAATCTTTGCGGTTTTACTCTTTAGTTTTCTTGTTTTGCAGGGAATATTTTCCGAAAGAGATACAGCATTTTATATTCGGATTATATTGATGTTTGGATTATTACCCATCTCATCGGTTTTTGTAATACTGGAATTCTTTCTCTGGAACGGAGGATCTCTAGCTGTTGTGATTATAAGCGTCGGATTTATGATTTGTATTATCGGATTTATATTTATGTGTATTTTGGGAGAATAAAAATGCCGAAGAAGATAATTTATGCACAGAAAGAACACGATCAGCTTTTTTTGGAATACATGAAGGGAAAATATCCCGATTATAAAGAATTGCAGAAGAAATTTAGATATATGACTGACGAAGAGCAAAATGCCTTATTCTTAGAAATATGTAATAAATACGGGGAGAATGGATGGATTGTTTTTCCGCATCCATACGTAACGAAAGGTGGAAGGATATTTTTCATGATGTATAAAGAAGTTTACGCTAAGAAGAGGTAAAAATAATGAGTTTCCTAATGGATATTATAGCATTATTTTTTATCGGAACTTTAATTGGATTTTATTATAAATACGAGAAGAGAACAAAAATCCTGTTGAGCATTTTATTTCTGGCAATGTTTTATTACGTTTCAATTGGATTATTTTTGGATATAGATATGCTCTATGGATTGGTGGATAAACCCACGAATTTTATGTATAGTTCGGGAATATTTAAAGTTCCGTTTGATTCTTATGAAGAGCTGTGTAGAAAATTCAACTGGTATGGTTTAGGAATTATAATGTTCATTTATTATCCTTACATGCTATATATTGGTATAGAATTAGGAAAAGAGATTGAATCTTATAAACTCTGGAAAACAACCAGATAGGTTGGATTATAGATGGCAGAAAACTGCCATTTAAAAAATGAAGAATTGGATTTATAAACGTCTCTGTTGTATAGGATATAACCTTTTACATAGATTAATGAATTACAAACGAAAACATGATAAATCATATCGGAGATTCTGGGAAAACTGCTATGGAAGCATTCAGACATCTACAGCGGACAGATTATTTAATAAATATGTTATATTTTCGGGAGCCGAAGGATCAAAATATTATAAAGGAAAGTTGGAAAATCCGACGGTTTCTGCTATTTTTAAATCCGTAAAAGATTTATGGAAATTTTATAAATGTTGGGGAGATTTAACCGAATCTTTTATGATGAATCTTAGAGGAAAAATAGAGATAAGCGGAAATGTAAATTTTCTTGCGCAATATGGGTTTTTGGCGAATTTTATAAATCCGAAAGTGAAAAAAGTAAGATATAAAAAATGAGAGCATGTATTTATTGTGGTAATTGTGAGGATCTTAAGTTGAGGTATGTGGGAAAAGAACTTTTTTATTGCGGAGAAACTAAGAACGTATTCGACAGAAAAGAAGTAAATCTAGTTTGCAAGAAGTTTAAGGATAAATGACGCTCGTAGATAAATATCGCCCAAGGTCTTGGGATGAGGTTATCGGAAATGATTGGATTAAAGAAGTCCTGCAAAGAATGATCGACAACGATAGCACTCAACACGTGTTGTTTGTCGGCCCGCCGGGCTGTGGAAAAACCACAATGGGTAGAATCTTCGCTTCGAAATATTTTGGAGAACCAGTTGATTTTACTTCTGATCATGATGATTATCGAGAACTCAATGCTTCTGATCAGCGCGGAATAGATGTTATTCGCGGTATAGAAGTTAAAAATTATTGTCAATGTCCAGCTAAAATTCGGGGTAAAAAGCGGATTTTATATTTTATAGAAGCGGATAATTTAACGAGAGACGCCCAGCGGGCTTTTCGGGGTATTATGGAGAACAATCAAGAGAATGTGATTATTATCATGGATATGAATCATTTAGAAGCAATTACGGAAAAAGCTTTATTATCGCGTGTGATAGTTTTTAAGTTTGATCCCCAACCACCAGAGAAACTGGCAGAGTATTTTAACAAGATAGCCAGATCAGAAGGTATATTTTTTGAATCCAATGATTTAATACTCGATATTCTAAAATTCCGTGAATATCAGGGAGATTTTAGGCGTGTCGTGAATGATACACTACAGAAATTGCTCGGAATTGGTAGAACTGTTACTAAAAAAGATTTAGCGTGGATCTATGCGGAAAGCTATCAAGAATTAATCAATAAGATTATAGAAAATCCGAAGAAAGCTAATTTTCTGTTTTTTGATACATATAGAACGCGTCATATAGATCCTGTTATTTTTATAAGAGAGTTATTTGACATGCTAAAAGAAAAGATAAAAATTCCGTATGAGTTAAGTAGAATATTTGCGGAGGCGGAATTTAGAGTTAAAAATGGGGCAGATGATTTAATCCAGATGAGCTATTTACTAACAGCTGTAGAGGAATATGTATGAATGTTTTAGAGATTGATTTGATAAACCAGCCGTTTGAGAGAGTGTGGAGATTGCTCAAGATGATTACGGGAAAACAGCAATGCGAGATCTTCAGAACAATAGCAGACGAGAAAGAATGGAGAATAATCGACATAGCAGAAAAAACGGGAATAAAACATGGAAATTTGAGCGCAATAATAACGCAGATGGAAAAACATGGGTTAATTATAAAAAAACAAGTAAAGATACGCGGAAATATGAAGATTATAAAGCCGATTTATGATGAAATCGTAATCAAATTGAGAGGAAAGAAAGAACAATGAGATTATTAAGAAGATGTTTAGCCACACCAACTCTTTTTCCTTTTGTAGCGGATGAGCTTGACATTCTTAATGTTATTTGGAAAAATAAAATTTTAGACGTGGATATCATGATTAATTACAATTATCAGGAAATCATTTTTGATCTGCTACAAAAATATGTTGAACCGGGACTTTCTTTCCATTGCTTAGAAGAAATTTCCGATGTTAAAGATCTTTCTGACGCAATAGAATCCTTTAAAAAAACCCATTATGAAAGTTATTATAAATATTTTTTAGTTTTAGCATATAGAGAATATGGAAAAGAACTTTCCCTTTCAAACTTTAAAAAATGGCTTGGAGTGAAAAGATATTATTTTTGCAGAATTGGTAGAAACCCAAAATATATCTATGAATTACAGAAAAAATATAACAGCATTGTAATACCAAAAATTCCTCTTTTTAACCCGATGGATAATATGTTTAATAGATTATATAATCTTCCGCCGAATTTCTTAGATGTAGGAGAAATATTTAATAAATCCGTCGAATCTTTGATAAATGGCGGGAAAATTCACGTGATTGATAGAGAATCGTATAATATGGTTATTGAATTTAAAAACGAGAAAATCAGAAGGATTGATAATATAATATTCGAGAAGGATATTCCAGAACGGGAAGAATTTAGATTGCAGAACCGCTGGCTTTAAAAAATGAAGACTAAAATAAATTTTGAAATAGAATTTGATACTGTCTATCTGGAACATCCAGAGGAAGATAGAAATTGGTTATGCGGAGAAAATTTAGCTTTATTATTGAATCAAGCAACGAATTATATACATAATTTTAAAGCATATCAATTATAATTTCTGAAATTAAAATGAGCATGAAAAATAAAGAACTAACGGAAGAATTTTTAGAATCCAAGATGTCCCGAATTCTCCAGACGTTTGATCAGTTTGGAGTAGAAGCGGACGATTATAACACTTACATAGAAGAATTAAAAGAAAATTACGCTGAAGTTTTAAAAAGACCTACTGCCGCTGTACTCTCCCGCGATGTTTTGTTTGAGAAGGCATTGGGAAAGACTTTAGCGAAACATTCTAAAAGCGGTTCAAAATTTAATATTTTCATTTTCCGATATTCTCAACCGACAGACTGGAATGCGGGGGAAATGGAAGATATTTACAAAGCATGGCAATCTGGGCCGAAAGCTCGCCACAATCTTATTGAAGCTGAGAAAGTTGCTTATGTGAAGAGAGGCAATGAGAAGATTGTTCTGAGTAAAGTTGATAAATTCCAGATTAGCAAAGAATCTAAGCGATATGTTCCAATCGCTGGAAAAGAAATTGAAGAAGGAGAATTACCAATCGCTATTGATCAGAGAGATAAAATCAACGGAAAAGATAACAAAAGAAAATCTTATCCTCTCGAAGAAAATTGGAATATTAATGCTTATGGATTGCTTGAAGTAAAACAAAGATATATCCCTTTTAATTTAGCCGTTTATGATAACGAATATGCAAATCCTTCAAATGAAAAATTTCTTCCACGAATAGCTCCAGCTTATTTTGAATATAGAATAACAGCTTCGGTTAACGAAGATAGAACGAAAGAAGCTAAAGAAGGATGTTTATTCCTTCAGTATTTTAAGAGTATTAAGAAAGTCCCAAAGTCTATGCTGAAAACAGAAGAAGGAGACGAAGTGGAAATTACTCCCGAAATGGCAATCTATATTTTTATAGAAAATGGAGTTATCAAGCCCTATAAACTATACAAGGGTAAAGCGAACGAATATCCTTACGATTGGTTTATCGTAGATATAGGAGATGCAAGAGAATTTCACGATGAGTTTATTGCTAAGCGCAAGGATGGAAGTATAGAGAAAACACCCGGTGGGTATGATAAGACTCACTTTGAACGCGCAGGAATTGGGATTTATCAATGTACGGAAAAAGCCGAAACTAAGACGGGAAATTACCGTGTGAAATTTATGGATCATACAGGGAAGAGTATTCAGGGATTTACTTCTGAATATATAGGAAACCCGCCTTTTGATGATGATCTTCCTCAAGACGCATTGATCACCTTTCAAACAAACAAGAAAGGAACGCGTTGGGACTTTGAAAACAAAACAAATGTAGAAGATCCGATCAACGGAGATATCAGCTTAGGAACACTGATGGACGTCAAGCCATTAAAACATATATTAGATGAAGAAGAGTAATGCCTCTCGGAGACAATTACAATTTAAAGAAATCTACTCCAGGAACGGATAAGCCACTCCAGAAAATTACTCCTTTGGAGTGGAAAAAAGCTAATTTTGATGATAAAAGCGGGCTTAACATAGGAATTATAGGAGAACCAAAGGCTGGGAGATCTACTCTATCTCTCCTTTTTGCTTATTTTAACTCTCAGTATAAAGATTTAATTAAAGAAGGCGGATATGATTACGCTCTTCAAGGTTTAAATGAAGGGATTCTTCCCGAAATAGAACAAATAATTATATTAGAACCAGAAGCTAAACTTGAAAAAGCATTACAGAAAGGTGGAGTTAGAAAAGCTTTAATTCTGCCTTTCAAAGATAAATTAGATATCATTCCCTTTCCAATTGAGCGGAAAGAAATAGCTTTAACGGAAGATGGATATTCGGTAAAACAAAATCGGGAATATTTTGAAACGAGAAAACAGGAATTTATAGAAACTCTGAAAGCTATAATAGATCATTTCGGAGAAAATACGCTTTTTATTATTGATACCCTTTCTCATTTTAAGAAATTATTAGATGATAAATTCGGTTTACTTTATGACGTAATGAGTAAACGTGAAAATCCGATTCAGGAAGGTGTAGATACATTCCGGCAATCTTATTACGCGAGCCGAAATACATCGTGGGATAATGTAATGGGGTTAAAACAGGGATTCAAAGGATGGAATGTTGATGTTTTTAAAGAAAAGCCGATTCCAACTCATTATCAGCAGACGGGAGAAGATCCCTATACGATTAAATGGATTGATGGTACAATGCATTATCTTAATATGGCATATCGCGTCTATAAAAAAGCAGATGGAAGCCGAGAGATTGAGATGTATGAAGGAGAATATATGCCGAAAGATTCGAAGGAGTTTTATTTAAAATATCCGCAAGAAGATAAAATGGGCGCAATGCCTATAATCAATGCTTTATGTAAAGAAATTATATTAGGAGAAAAAAGGGTGAAGTAAACCCCTTTAATTTTTTTTTAAAAAATGACCGAAATAGAAAAAGATAAAGAAAAGAATAGCGAAAGAAATAAAGAAAAGAAGTAAGAATGTTTAAAAACATAACCCTTTCTAATAATTGTCCATATTGCAGGAATCCTTTGGAGAAATTCGGAGAAGAAGATAATTATCCTAAAAATAAAAAAACCGTGTTTTATATTTGCCGAAATTGTGGATTTGAAAGAAAGAAATACGGAAAATTAAAAAATGAAATATAATGACAAACAATGGATTCATAATCAATATTGGAATGAGAGAAAAAGCATCAGGGAAATATCCGATGAATGTAATGTATCTCAATCTACAATTTTTTCATATATGAAAAAATTTAAGATACCAAGAAGAACAATGACAGAAGCTAAAAAAGGACAAATTCCTTGGATTAAAGGAAAGAACCATTCCAAAGAATCTAAAAGAAAAATGTCTGAATCCCATAAAGGTAAAAAATTTTCAGAAAACCATAGAGAGAACCTTTCAAAAGCTTTATCTAACGAAAACAATCCTAATTGGAAGGGAGATGATATAAAATATATGGGTTTGCATCGATGGATTGCTCTTAACAAATCCAAACCAGACAAATGTGAAATATGTGGGGAATCTGGTAAATTAGAACTCTCTAATAAAACTGGAAAGTTGATTAGAGATATTGATAATTTCCAATGGGTACACTGTTCATGCCATAGAAAGTATGATATAGAGAATAACATAGAGCATGAATATTAAAAATGACCGTGAAATTTAAAGCTAAAAACCAAGATTTAACACGTTTTTTTGAGAAATGTGCGGCTAAAGGTGTTGTAATAATAACACCAAGCGAAAGAACAACGCGAATGTTTTTCTCACATTTTTACGTTGATGTAAAGAAAGAGACAGAAACCATAGAAGAATTAAACGAAGAAACAAAAGAAACCGAAAAGAAAGAAGTAGAAATTCACAAATTAATCGTGAAAGCAGTCGATGCTGGAGAAAAACGGATGTATATCCGCCATTCTCTTAAAGGTATTGAAATCGAAGAAGAAGGAAGATTAGGAATAACCGATGTGAATTTGATTCTTGATGTTTTAAAAGCGATTCCGAAAAAACGTGAAGTAAGTTTTCTCTATGATACCGAATCAAGATTTTTATTTGTTGAAACAGTAGATAAAGGAACATATTATGGATATAGAGTACGTCAAGCTAATATAACCGAACAAGATCAAACCGCTCTCGCAAATTCCGTTTTGAATGTAGATGGATGGGATAGAATTCATACCTTTGAAAAAGGATTACCGAAAATAACAATCGGCGAAGCATCTTCTCTTTATAATACAGTTATCGAATTTAGAAACGAGGAACTCAGTAAAGTTATAAGCGACTCTGTCAATTTAACGTATGATCAGAATATTAGGATTTCTTTAGAAGATGGAAAAGTGAAATTCAGAAGCGGGAGAGAATCTGACGGTGTAAAGTCCGAAACTGTTATAGAGAAAGAGATTGAAAACCCGATTAAAGTTGATGAGAAAAAGCTTACGAATTTACATCCAATCGTCGATCATTTGTTTGGAAAATCCACTTTTTATTGCAGAATAGCAGGACAAGACGGAGCCTTGAAGTTTTGGATAAAATCCGCAGAAGATAATATAGAATTGAATTTTTGCTCTTCAAGTGTATAGTGCGTTTAAAACGCACTGTTAAAAATGAGGATATATATAGAATATGGATGTCCAAAAGGAGAATGGGGTTGTTCTTCTCCAGCAAAAACGCGAGACGGTTTTTGGTATAGAGGACAAATACAACTTCATATAGATTTACCCGATTTTGATTGTATAAGAGAAATGAGAAGATCTAAAGTATGTGATGATTGTCCTGTAAAAGGAATGGTAAAAGCTGGCAGTGTCACGTTGTGGGATACTAAGGAATCTTGGGAACCACTGGGCGGATATAATTCACAAGAAGCAGAAAGTAGAGCTGGAATCCGGTAAAAATGACTCCAGTTCCAACAGAATATCTTAGAAGAGAATATATATACAAATTAAGCGAAAGATGTAAAGATTGTCCTTATGATGAGATTCTACCAGATAAAATAAATAAAAATCTTAATCCATGTGATAGGTGTAAAAAAAAACGAAACTAAAATTATTGATTGGAAGATTTGAAAGATGTTTTATATGCTGGAAGAAATTTTGGCAAAGAGGAGAGAGTTTAGCATATTCTCTTTATCATGAATCTCAAGGAGATTGTTATGTAGAAACAGCATGTAAAAAGTGTAGTAAAAATAAAAAACTTACTGAAGAAATAATGAGGAAAGAAAAAGAGAGAAAATTGGAGAGAGAATTAGCTATTCAAAAAAACGCCAAAAGAAATAAAGAAGTAAAAGATTTAGGATTAAAAAAATTGAGTTTGTTCAAATAATGTCCGATTCTTTTGGAGAAGAGTATTTTAAAGGAAGAATGAAAGTAGAGCCGAAGCATGAAATCGAAGTTCGTTGCTGGATAAATTCTTTCGGCTTGACAAAGGAAGACACAGTGCTTGATTTCGGTTGCGGGGCAGGAGCGAGAATACATTGCTTTAGAAAAGAAGGAATAAACGCGGAAGGAGTAGAAACCAGCGAATATGCGAGAACGCATGAAATTGGAATGGCAAAAGACCATATTTTAGAAAAGCCTAGTTTGAAAAAGTATGAACTTATTTGTTGCGTCGATGTTTTAGAACATGTTGATGATAAAGAAGCAGAAGAAATTTTGAAAAAGATTTCTTTAATCGGTAATAAAGCCGTAATCGGAATTACGTTTGTTGATAACCAGAACTTTGAAAAGGACGAAACGCATATTAACGGAAAGAAAAAAGAAGAATGGAAGAATATGCTCTTGAAATACTATAAAAGGGTATATAATGTTCCAGCATGGTTTTATGAAGCGGATATGTATTTTATCTGCGTGAGAAAATGAAACTTAAAACTAAAATTCGTAATTATTTAAGAAAGAAACTCTGTGACAAATGGAATAATGTACCTCTTCAATCTGTTATTCATTATAATTTCGATGAGAAGGATGAGGAGGGAAGAAGAAGATTTGATATTAGATATGGAAAGATATTAGAAATTGAATATTTTACTCCTATGTATATTAGTAATAAGAAGCACGATAGAGAGATTAGATACATAATAGAAAATATTATTCATATAATACATAATAAATTTGCGTTAAGAAATCCATTTTATCAATGGAAATTAGCAATTTCTTTAGATCCCGAGACTCTATATAGATTTCAGTGTATAGTAGAGCCAAGTATATACAAAGATCTTATTGAAATATTATCTAATAGAGAAGATATTGAGTCAATTTGTCGAAGTATAGTATTAAAAGAGGAGATAGTTTTCTGGGATTTAGATTCGAAAGAAATTCATATACCGATTAAATTTATTGAGGAGGAATAATAAAATGAATGATGAATTAAAAAAGATTAAGGAATTAGAAGATAAATGGTAAAGATCCGCCTTTTCAATTACGCTTATTTTAACATCTTCGACAATCCGTATGATCGGGATTTAGAATGCCCAATCCTAGTAATTTGCGGACGAGAGGAAAACAAAAACTTTCATACATTTAAAATACCGGGCAGAAAAGGTATCTTTCGACCTCACTTCTTTGTTCTCGACGCAGATTATAATAGGAAAATCTTATCCAATTTATTAAAAGAAGGAGAGATATTAGAATGGGGAGAATGGAATCATCATGCGATATATGATGAAGACGAGAAAGTTTTGGTGGTTTATACTCAATTTCCATATCAAGTTAAAAATGTGAAGAAGAGATTTATCAATACTTACCAAGCGGATATTAATTACGAAGATCTCTTTATAATGATGCTTGGATTAGAAAGCGGATATTTTGAATGTCCAGATAAAGAATGGATTGAACCAGAAGAAATAAAGCCTTTACCAGATTCGGAACATTTCTATGTAGAATCACGAATTATGGTATTTGATATAGAAACGCGATGGTTTGATAAATCTAAAAGATTTAATTTGGATAATCAGGAAATTATCAGCATTGTTGCGTATGATAATTATGAAAATACCTATTTTAGATTAGAATGGGATAATTATGAAAAATCTTGGACAGAGAGAGATTTTGTTAAGCGGAGATTTATTCATAAAGATATTCCACTCTATTCGTATCAAATAACAGAACATTGTAAATCCGAAAAAGAACTATTGATATATTTCTTTGAATTATTTAAAAAGAGATATGATGGAGAGCTTGGATTTAATTCTCATGGTGGAATAAAACTTAAATCTGTGAAGGCAAAAACAGAAAGACGCTGGTCAAATGGATTTGATGAACCAGTTGTGTTCAAGAGAGCGATGAAAAACGGGTTAGAAAAAGAAATGCAACAGATGTCTCCGCTTCCGATAATGAAGAATATTTACGGGAGATATTATGGCGTTTATACGAGAGGCAAAGGAGAGAAATTTGAAGTCGTGGTAAGAGGATTAACTCCGCTGGATTTTCATATAGCCGAACCGTTAATGAAATATACGGAAAAATATAGAGATTTTTTTGGAAGAAAACTTGATAATTATTTGCGGTATTTCTCTAATTTTCATAAAGTAAAGCATACAGGATTAACAGTCGCAGAACTTAAGAAAGTGGATTTACAAAAAGAACTATATTATAATAAAATCGATGTTGAAGGAACGTTGTTTCTTGATTATAGATTCGGGTTTTCGAGAGATATTTTTGATTCTGTGGCGTTAAGTTTAGTAAAAGGGATTGATATTTTATCCGCTACAAAAATTCATAATTTCCTTACGTTAAAAGAGAGTAAGGATTACTGCGTGTACGACACGAAAAGTCAAGTCTGGGATCGGAACTTATGGCAAGGATGGCTGGAGCAGAAAAAAGATGAATACGGAATCATTATGAAGAAAAAGAATAAAGCTGGTGGATACAATGTGCCGATGAAACGGGGATCACGCGAGTGGTATGTACTGTTTGATTTCAGTGGATTTTATCCAACTTTAGCGTATTCTTCTAATGCGGGAATAGATACCCTTATTCAAGTGAAACGGGAATTCAAAAATCATTACCGAGATAATAAAGGAAGGCGCTGGCATAAAAGTCAGTGTATTATTACCCCCGCTGCCCCATTTAGAAAAGACAAAGAATCAATTGAGCGCAGGATTTGGGGAAAACTTTTAAATATTAAAAAACAGTATAAGAAAGATTATGAAAAAGCTTTGGAAGAATATAAAGATCCGAATCATCCGATTGTTAGGTTATATTATAGTAAAGTCTATAATCTTAAAGGACGGTTGATAAATAATAAATATGGCGCAAGCGGAAATAACGGATATATTGCAAAGAATTACGCGATTTATAACGTGATGCCGACATTAGCACAGTGCTGTATTAAGGGAATTGAGAAAGAATTTCTCCCGCAGATTAATTATAATCCGTTGTTAGGTGATACGGACAGCATTGGAATTGAACTGAAATGCGATAATTTAGAGGAATCTATAAAAGAAGCAGACGATCTTACGCCGAAACTCAACAATTTTATTGATATGTTTTTGAAGCGGGAATTTAACATTGATGAAAATATAGTTGAGATTGGATGGGAAAAAATCGGGCCGAACTTTTACGGACATGCAGCGAAAAATTATGCAATGGAAGTATGGGTGGAGGATGGAAAAAAACTTCCTGAAAATAAGCGGTATATTTTATATAAAGGGTTTGAACTTAAGAAAGCGAATAGATCGGACTATACAGAACTAATTCAGAAAATATTTTTGGATATCGGACTTCATGATAAAAAACGGGAAGAGCAGATGGAGAAATTAACAGCTTTAATCCATCGAGTTGAAGAAGTATTTAAACATCCGAAGTATTTGGATTGGATTAAAATTTGTTCGCGTATAAATATTCAAAAACCATTGAAGGAATATGTTAAGAATTATATTAATAAAAGATCGGCGGAATTTACAAACGAAACGATTAAGACTGATTATGGCGAAGGAGATAACGGATTTCTTGCGTATCTAAACTTGCCGAAAGTTGGAGGATTGAAGCAAGTATGTATGTTTAATAAGAAAGATATTATAAAATTACGGAGATTAGGATACGAATTGAATTATGGAGAACATAAAGAAAAATTCGTCGTGAAAAAATTGAATTTGCTCTTAAAAGATTTAGGAACGGATTATTACAGCCTTCTAAGAAGAAGCCAGATAAAAGATGTGTGTGTGTTATGAATTGTCTTAGATGTGGGAAAACTTTAAGTAATCCTAAGAGTGTGGGACAGAAATACGGGCCGATTTGCTGGAAAAAAGAAGGAAAAAAAATTGAAAAAGAAAAAAACATCCCGAAAGAAGTATGCGTACTATAAAAAATGCCTCACTTGAATAGGATATTTTTAGAGATCGAAGAAGAGACGAATTTAAAATAAGAGTAGAAGCTTTATACTCTTTATTTTTGATAGGCAAAATAATCCATCTTTTCCACACCATACTATAAAGAGGCGAAGATGTATATCCGTTAACAATCTTTAACAATGGTTAAAAAAATACCAATGGTGACTAAAAAATGACCAAAGAAACCAAATATTACTGCGATATATGTAAAAAAGAAATATCTAATTTTCAGAATAAATATTATCTCAAGTTAAGAGGAGAATGGCTTCCAGCAGAATTTAAATACGAAATCGAACATATCTGCAAAGAATGTGCTATGATAATATATAATGCTATAGAAGACGCTCTTGAGAATCGCTGGATTTAAATTAGAATCATCCGCTGAAGTTAAAGACCATTTTTCCGATATCGTTTATTTTCAAGGATGTTCACGACACTGTAGCTATTGTTTTAATCCCGAATTAATCCCTTTCGACGCTGGATATGATATTAAAATTTCGGAAATTATATCTTCACTGTCAGATTTTTCCGACGTTGTTGTATTAACGGGAGGAGAACCGCTGGAGCAAGAAATGAATTGTCTTTTCAACTTAATATCACATCTAAGACAAAAAACGACAAAGAAAGTTGTTTTAGAAACAGCCGTCATAACAATATACGACTATCTAATTTACAAATTATGTCATAAAGTCCTCCTCACATTAAAAACTTTTGATCCGCCGAAAAAGAAGCATTTTGAAATAATAAACGGTGGAGATACGATTATTCCGTGCGTTGTAATCGGGCATCCTTGGTTTGACTGGCACGGATTTAAAAAAATCTTGCGGAGAATTAAAAAACCGCTGTATTTCCGTCATTATAATGGTATCCCAAAAGATTTTACTAAAATATACCGTTTAGCGAAGAGTTATAAAGTTCAATTAAGAAAGTTTGATAGAATATGTCTATAATAGAACTTTTTAAGGAAAAATTCGGCGATAATTTTATAATAGAGGATAGAAGCTCATATAAAGATATCGTGATGTCATATTGCTCTTCTATCCATTGTGCTATATTAAGAACGGAAGATCTTGAAAAGGCGAAAGGTAAGATGAATTGGAAACCGTTTTCGTTAATCACAACGAATTTTAAGCATGATTATTTACAAACGGATGATACATACGGATTTTCGACGGTTTATATTAAAAAAGCCATAGAAGTCATTAGTCCGTATGAATATGCTATATATGAAGATTATAATAAAGAAAGCGGGAGAAAAAACAAAATCCTTGCGCTGAGAAATCAGGATTATACAATAATTATAGCTCCACGCACACACAATAAAGAATTTGACGGTGATTTTGAATTTGCAAAAATGAAGGATTATTTAAAAGAAGTGCCGAAAGACGTGTTCGTGCTATAGTAGAATTAAATCCTAAATTCATTGAAGAAATAAAAGAATATGAAACAATAATCTGTTTAATTTCTGGAGGTTATCATTCTACAACATCTGCTTTGTTGCTTCATGATTATGGATTTAAGAATGTAACTTTGCTTCATAATAAAACTTTCTTAGAACTAAAAGTAAATATAGATTTAATCAAAAAAATACGCGAAATTACTGGATATCATTATATAGAAACAACACCTAAACATACCGAGAGGATTGGTGATATAATTAAAAAATCTTTTGAGCAAGTAGAGAAAATTGCGGAATATATAAAACTAAGAAAGCAAAATTATAGAGATTTTATTGATTGTTGCAGAAAATTAAAAAAGGCTCCTTCGCGTCGTTGGTATTTAAAAAATATAGATATAGAAAATACGGTAATTATTTCTTCGTTATGTCCTTTTGAAAGCTGGAATCGGAGAAGATGGCTTAAAGAGTTAAAAGAAAAAGACACTTTTATACGTTTGCATGGAAAAATGGGTTCAGTATATTATGCTTACCCTTTTAGAGATATATATTCTAATGAACCATTTAGAAGATATTTAATTATTAAAGAAATATTTCCAGAACATTCTGGATGTATAATTTGTCCTATAAGAATGGCACACATGATTGTTAAAAACGATTTTTATGACTGTCCCGATTTGCGGTTTTATGAAAAGATAAGCGGAAAGAAGTTTCTTGTTTATATAAAAGAAAAACCTAAAGATCCGTGTGTTTTATAAAAAATGAGAAAAATAAAAATTGAATTTGAGGCTCCTTATTGGTCTGACTCTCTTAGAGAAGAGTTTATGCAATATATTATACATAGTTGCTCAGATTATGGTTTTAGACCAAGAGGAATAATCAAAGAAATTGATAAAGACAAAGAAGAAGAATTCGTAATTAAATGGAATTAAGTATTAATGAGTAAACTCATTCTCGGCGACTGCATCGAAAAACTCAAAGAAATCCCAGAAAATTCCATAGACGGAATAGTAACTGATCCTCCTTAAAAAAATAAGCACTGTTCCTTATTTTTAGGAATTGGTATCAGTTTTATGGAGAAAAAATGGGATAAGTTTGAGTCCAACAGAGAATTTCAGTTATGGACTACTAAATGGGGTAAAGAGGCGTTAAGGGTTTTAAAACCGGGCGGATATGCATTTGTATTCGGTGGATCACGCGTGTATCACCGCATGTTCTGTGGTATCGAAGACGCTGGCTTCAAACTTAAAGATTGCTTCTTTTATCTCTATGTTTCGGGTTTCCCTAAATCTCAAGACATCGCAAAGATGTTCGATAAATATTACGGTCACGAAATAAAATTAAACAAAAACAAACTTATCGTATCTCCAGACGGAAAAGTCTATAAAGAATCATCCGAACTCGGAAAAGATAAATGGCAAGATGTGTATAAAGTCGCCGATAGAAAATTTCTTTCCGACGAATCTCAATGGTATGCTTACGAACCGACTTCCGAAAACGCTAAAAAATGGAACGGATATAAAACCGCAATCAAGCCTGCCTACGAACCAATCGGATTATTCCAAAAGAAAAAAGACGGCACATATATCGAAAACATTCTCAAATGGGATGTCGGGGCGTTAAATATCGACGGTTGCCGAATCCCGATTAATGTTGATATAGAACCCGACAATAGAATCCGCGAAACCGACAGAAACATCATACGAACCACAACAGACGGCACATCCATGTTTTTTGGCGAAGATCGGAAATATTTAAACCAGCTTTACGAACTAAAGGGGCGTTATCCGTCAAACATCATAATTGATGAAATGATGGCGGAAATAATGGATGCAATAAGCGGAAATAAAAAATCCGTAAGAAGTCTAAGAAAAAAAGAAGCATCTAAAAGTGGATCTATTTACGGATTTGCAGATATGACATCCAAATACGATAATGTCGGTGGATATGACGATTCCGGCGGACTTTCAAAATACTTTCAGAAAGTAAAAATTTCAAAATACGGAAAAGATAGAAATATCTACGGAGAATACAAAAACGAAAGAGAAGAAGGATCTCCGAATTATAATGATGACGGAGGACTAAGTAAATATTTCCAAAAAATCAAATTCCACGCGGATGTAAACCGCCAAGAATTAGGCTCAGATACAGTCTTTAATAAAGATAATTGCGGATATCAACCACCGAAGGAAGGAATTTCCAATTATAATGATGGCGAAGGATTATCAAAATACTTTCATAAAGTTCCTTTCCGCTACGTTCCGAAAGCTTCAAAAGGCGAGCGAAATTTAGGACTTGAAGATATTACTCCGAAGCCACGCGATACTTCGCGGACTAAACCAATAGACAATCCGCAAAACAGAAACAATCCCGTTAAAAACTTTCATGGAACTGTCAAACCAATCAAGCTTCTCTGCTATTTAATCCGTATGATTAGACCGCCAACGGATAGACCTGTGATTTTAGATCCTTTTCTTGGCTCGGGGAGCACAGCAATAGCCTGCAAGATAGAACAATGCGACTATATCGGAATTGAGATGAATCCCGAATACATGGAAATAACCAAGAAGCGTTTAGCTGTTCCGATTAAAAATTTCCAAAAATACACAGACACCGAAATAAAACATGCTGACGAAGAAAATCAAGCACGACTAACCGATTTCAAAGGATGGTTGTGAAAATCCTAAATCTGTTTGCGGGTATTGGGGGAAATAGAACCCTGTGGGGAGAAGAACATGAGATTACCGCTGTTGATAACAATTCTCGTATAGGTTTTATTTATAAGAAAAGATTTCCTGACGATATTGTAATTGTAGCAGACGCTTATTTTTTTTTAGAAAAAAATTATAATGAATTTGATTTTATATGGGCTTCTCCTCCTTGCGAAACGCATTCTCAAATGAATATGTTTCCTAATATTCCTCCAAGATTACCAGATCTTCGATTATATTCTATAATTCTCTTTCTAAGAAAGTGGTTTAAAGGAAATTGGATTGTAGAAAATGTAATACCATACTATATTTCTTTGATAAAACCAACCGTAAAAATTTCCAGACATTATTTCTGGAGTAATTTTCCTTTAAAAAACAAGAATTTCAAAAGAGATCCTTTTATCGTATTTAAAGATAATTTAAAGAAAATAGCGTTTGAATTTCAGGTTGATTATGACTTAATACCTTCGGATTTACGAAGAAAAGTACTGCGAAATATGATAGATCCAAAGACTGGAAAGTATATCTTAGATTCTATTACGAAGAAAGACAAAATAGAAGATTTTACCAAATGGATTTGAAAAAATGACAGAAGATATAGATATATATACATATCGGACGCTTCCTTGGTTATCAAAATCAGCTCTCAATGGATTTGATTTCTGCGAGCGTTTATTTAAATTTCGTTATATTGATAAAATTGATGCTCCATTATCTCTCGAAGGTCACACTGGTGTCAATTTACATCTTCTTTACGCAAAATTTTTCAAGATTTTAAATTATCCCGAACTCGCTAAAATTCCCATTGATTATACCAAAAATATAGAAGATACAACCATTTATCACTATATTTATTCAACCGCAATGGAAATGATTCCGCCCGACAGCAGAACTTATAATCCTTATAGAATATTAGTCGGAAATTTTTCATTAATAGAAGCGGCACATTGGATTGATCTTAACCGCAAATATAAAGAAGCATATTCAACAGTTCTCAAATTTTTTATTCCGCGAGAAATTGAAAGTTATGCGGAATGCAAGGAATTGATGCTATACGGCACGAGAGATAGAGTTGATAATCATGAAGACGAGGATAAAATTCGGATTATATACGATTATAAAACGCATAATGTCCCCATAGCAGTACGAGAACAGCGGGGTTATGATCCAGGCGATTCATACTCGTGGAAATTGCCAGTCAAACAAAATCGTGAGCTTCATTTTTATATAATATTGGATATGGCTAAAAGAGGATTTAAAATAGATCCCGAACTTATACAATACTGCACAAATGAGCGGTATTTTGGAACAGAACCGCCAAACACTAAACATTATTTTTACGACAAAGAAGGAAAACCTGTAGATTTCCGAGATCTTTATAGAATCGGAATTATATATACGGGAGATGATAATAGACCTTATGTACCGAAGAAAAAACCACATGTTGGTTCTATGCGCTCCGTTTTCAAATGGATTAATAAATTAAGAACCGTCATATTTAACGGTGGCCCGTATAATAAAAAGATCAGTTATTTCAAATGCAAATATTGTCCCGAATTTCTTCAAAATATCTGCTTAGACGAAGCAGAAAGAAAGTTTATATTCTGGGAAAAAAGTGAAGAATCCGAAGAATCAAAAGAGGATTAAGAACTGCACAAAATGTGGCAGAGAATTTCCTGCCACCATTGAATATTTCCACAAACTTAGAGGTGGATTAAGAGCTACTTGCAAAGAATGTAGTATAGATTATAGTAAAAGATATGGAAAAGAAAAACGTAAAATTAATAAACAATATTGGAAAAACCATACTCCTTTTAATTCTAATAAAATGAAAAGATGTTGTGGTTGTGACAAAGAATATCCCAAAACAAGAAAATATTGGAATAAAAACATTTGTAATAAGGATGGTTTAATTAATTGCTGTAAACGCTGTAATATGATAATAAGAAGAATAAATACATCTGATATCACATTCAACAATCGCAAAATGACACTTCAAGATTTCTACCATCACTGGAAACAATGTGAAGGTTGTTGTGAGATCTGTGGTACAAAGCTGGAATTATTTACATCAGAACGTGTCAAGATTGCATGTATTGATCATGATCATAAAACCAATAAATTTCGAGGAATTATATGTAGAAATTGCAATCTTATACTTGGGTGTGCTTCTGATAATTTATTGATATTATTTAAAGCATGTAAATTCCTATTAAAATGATAGATATTAGAAACTTTTATAAATTGTTTATTGGTAATAAAGAAACCTGTATTATCTGGAATGAGAAAGAAAACTCTTGGAAAAGAGGATTTTTTAGGATAACTAAAAATCTCTTGCTAAAACATTTAAATAAAGAAATTGCTATTGGATCATATCCAATATACAAAAATGATGGAAATGAATATTCAAGATTTATTTGTATAGATATTGATGCTCATGAAGATAAAGAAGGAGAGATAGATATAAAGACTAAAAAAAATCAGGAAAAATTTGTAAGATATTTATACTCACAAAGCCATATTTATTTGGATCTTTCTAAATCATGTTTGTTAGTTGAAGATTCTGGTGGAGGTTATCACATCTGGATAATACTTAAGGATAAAACACCTTTATTAGATGCTGGAAAGTATATATATAAGATTAAAGAGACATTATTTAAATTAAAAGATAATTTCTGCGAAGGAGATATAGAGTTTTTTCCGAAACAATATATTTTAGATCATCTTGACAAAAATATAGGAAACGCAGTAAGACTTCCTTTAGGATATAATTTTAATAGAAAAAATAATTGTAAAATTATATGTGGAAATATAGAAAATATAATTCCCGCTGATTTGTCTCTAATTGTAAAAAATATATCTATTGATGATATAGAAAAAGTAAATGCGATTCAAAAACCCACAAAACCACTGCAAAAATTTTCGGCAAAAGATGTTTCTCTCGGTTTACACTTCTGGCTTGAGTTCCCAATCCGTCCTTGTTTTAAGCGGATTATTACGGGAGAAACCCAATGTCATGGAATAACGAAAGGGCATAAGATGCGGATTGCATTAGTCCATGAATGCAGTTATTACGGAATGCTGATAGATATGATTATAAGATGTTTTGAAAATCAATCGGATTTTGATAGAAATAAAACAGAAAAACAAATAAAATCCGTCGTTAAAGACAGCGACTGGAGATATAGTTGTTCTTTAATTAAAGAAATGGGTTATTGTTTTCCCGAATGTGATCGTAAAAAATGACCGAAAATAAACCTTGGTGGGAAACTATAATTCCGATTAATTTCCCTTTTAGACTAATACAAGAATTAATTGACGCGTATCCTAAAGAAAAACCGAATAAAGTATTTTGGTGGTATAGAAAATCCGATTTCGGATTATACCTCATAAAATCTATATATGATATTCCAGAAGACGCAGAAGATCCTAAAACAAAGAAAGAATGGCGCAAACTCATCCCATTTTTTAAGAAATTATTTCCTACGGTAACTGAAGATGCGAGAATTAAGCATAACGTAAGGTTTCTAAGTGCTATGGAGGATTTGCCACAGGAAGATTATTATTTTATGAGATACGTGGCGTTTAAAGCACTTGGAAGTCCGAGCATAGAAGATATTGATAATATGAATTACAAAGATTTTTTAATACTTTACGGATATATGATGGGAGAAATTTATTTACGAAATATAGGAATAACCTTCATGAAAGGAAATATTTTAAACGAAATGAATAAAACGGTTAAAAATACGGGGCAGATGGTTACATAATGACGAAGAAAACAGGAACAATTTATATTTGCGATATTTGTAAAAGAGAATTTTTAGAACGTTTATCCACTTGTGTTGTTTGTAAGAAGGATTACTGTAAATACTGCTCTATGGATATTGGTGTTAAAATTATCAAGATTGAGAAAGATCCAAAATATCATTTTGCAAGCTTTATAATTTCTTCAGAAGATCGTGGTTTATATATTCATATCTGTAAAAATTGTACAGAGGAGATAGAAAAGAATTTCGATACTTATATATATAATTTTATAGAAAGATACAAATGATTATCATCGATATACACGAACCTCAAGAAGTTTTCGATGCTTTCGACATTGCTGGCATCCATTTTGAAACCGCCAGTTTGATTGTCGGTGATTTTACAAATGATAAAGGCACATTTATCGCAGAAAGGAAAGGATTTAACGACTTCTGGGCATCAATGATAGATCGGCGGATTTATGAGCAAACCGCAGAAATGTATGCTCAATATAAAGCTAATAGATATGTATTCGTAGAAGTAGGCTCTTTAGCGGAATTATCCATCGATCATAACGAAAACATAAACTGGATTTACTCTTTATTTGGTGTAATCGAAAACTGGGAATGTAAATTCCGCGAATATATAGATTTAGAAGATCTCGCCAGAAAATTAGACGCTTTAGACAAACAACTCGGAAAAGAAAAGAAACTTCGTGAAAAACGACTAAAATTAAGCAAATTAACAGTTGCTGAAAGAATGTTAGCAGAAGCTCCAAGTATCGGATCGGGATTAGCTAAACTTATAATGAAAGAATGTGGTAATTTTGTAACTATGCTGATGGATTTATATGGAGAACAGGAACTTTTAGATTGTGTTAAAGGAATAAGGAAAAACGGAAAAAGATTAATCGATCTAAAAGCGGAGTTGGAGAGAATACATGGGTAAAAAAGTATATCCTCTAACATGGAGAGGAAGACAGGTAATTGGAAAAGTATATGTTGATGATTCTATTATTGAGGCGTGGATTAAAAATAAAGGAATAATATTTGAGCCATGTTGTCTTGCCGCACGATTATTAATAAAGAAAGACGAAAAGGGAAATTATAAAGACATTGAGATTTTAGAATTTTCCTTAATTCCTCAAAGCTCATCTCCATGTAAATGTAATTTAAAAGAGTTAGAATAATATGAGAAAGAAAAAAAGAATTATCAGAGATTTAAACTATCTTAAAGACATGATAGAAAAATTATATCCAGCCGTTTTAAGAGGGTTTATATATGAAGCAAGAATGTGCAGTGGAATTACAAAAGAACAATATAAGAAACTTGTTGCTTTCTTAGAAGGGGGATATGATTATAATAACATTTTAGAAGAAATTAATACTGAAATATATCTTTTATTCAGGAAATTTAAATGAATGATTTCTGGAATGAAATCTATTTTAACATAGAAAAACTCATCGGAGAATCGTTTAGAGAAGCACGATACCGCAATGACTTCTACAAATTTCTTCTAATCAACGGTCATACAGGTTCGGGAAAAACAATAAGTACGATGAAGAAACTCGAAGACGACCAGTACACATGGATTTATTTAACAAGTTTCCATCAAAACATCACAGATAATCTAATCATGTCAACACTTCGCCATTTCGATTTCATTCATTTACAGAGTCGGCGGATTTTATGTGAATTAAAATATTATAGAGAAATAGCAGAAAGGGGCGTTAATATCCGTCCGATCTGCGAAAATATATGCATATTAAAAGAAACTATTTGTCCTTATTACAAACGACGGCGGGAGTTATACGAAAAGCCAAAATCATGGGCAGGAGTTCACCATCACATCACGAGTTTTTTGCCAGATTTCTTTGCAATGTGGAAAGATAGAAGGAAAATCCACGATTATTATGATGTAATGATTATAGATGAAAACCCGATTGGTGTTTTCTATGATATGAAAATCGCAGATCCGAAAATATTAAGAAGATTAAAAGTAAATGTAAATCAAGTAAATCCAGACCACAAAAATACGAATTTAGTTGTCGAATTTCTCGATTATCTTATCGATTGTTTTCCAAAAGATAAAAAAATAGATTACAATATCCTTTTTGACTATTTCAAAAATATAAATTTCGAAACTTTTTATGATAACTATCAGGAAAATCTTGTCGAAAATCTAAGAAGCGGATTAATAGATGTAAAAGATATTCCGCAGGAAGATTATTTTGAAATATTTTCTCTTATGCATGCGAAATTAGAAAAGGATAAACTTCCATATATGATTCTAAAAACGAATAAAGGAGATATAAAACGGAGAGCTTATTATTTAACCATTTTTAAAGATTCTCCGCTGGTAAATGCCCCGCTTCCGATAATAGGGCTTGACGGAACCGCAAACATTGATATATGGACGACCTTAGTAGGAAAAAAACCGCTGATATTAAATAAAGAATATAGATATAAAAATCTCTATATGCTCGACACAAATGCGAGATATCCGCTTACAAGCTGGATTAGAGGATATAAAATAAGCAGTACGGGAGAAAGATTATGCAAACTAACAGATAAAATCTGCGGGATTAAGAAAAACGATGTTCTAATTGCCGCAACAATTCCCCTCACAAAATATATTAAAAAAGAAATAAAAGCCAAAAATGTTCAGTATTGCCATTTTTATTATTTACGAAGCCGAAACGATTTTTACGAGAAAAGCGATACTCTAGTAGTAACATGCGAGCCAAATGTTCCACCATTCCGAATTGAATGCGTATCTAAGTTATCTAATTGGGATGAAATGATATGGCGACAGATTTTTACGCAGGAAGAAATAGTTCAATCTGTCGGAAGAATCCGCCAAGATAAAGAATTTGCTCCTAATGGAAGGAAGAGAGAAGAGCGCGAAATTTTTATTTATCCGTTTGCGATTTATCCGAATGGTGATCTTATATTTAAAGAAGCAAAACTAATTTCCGAAGAAGAATTAGTTTTTTATATAGAAAATGGTAGATTTTTAGCAGAGAACTTCAAAAATAAACTATTAGAATATGAGTAAAGACAACAATCAGGATATTTTAAGTTATTTAAAAAAAGTCGGAATAGCGAGAGAAAAAGGCGGGGCTTTATATGAAGCCGATATATTTCCGAGCGCAACGGTTAAAGCTGCATCGATAAAAATGGCGGGTATGATTAATAAAGTAATGGAGGCTAAAAACGTCGAAGCTATAACAGTTCCTCTAAAAGATCTTCCGCGCTTATTCGGAGTAAATGTTTTAGAAGCGGAAAAAGATGGAAAACCCCCAAAATTTAAGAAATATGTGAGAGAGAGATTAAGAGCGAGAGGAATTCAAGTATCATATTCTTCGCGATATGGTTTAGTAGATTTTATTAAAATTAGACAGAAAAAGTATTAACTTTTAAAAATGAATATTTTTCTCTTTATAAAAAATGTCTAACTTATTCTTTAAAATAAAAGCTTGGATTAAATGTAAAGTTTGTGTAAGACGTTGCCATTGCAATTATAAAATTGTCAAATTAACAAATACTTGTCCAGCATTTGTGAGAGGTAGAAAACAATGTCGGCATTAGATCTAGAAAAAGAAAAAACATGCTTTTGCTGGTGTAACGAAAAAACATACAATCAAAAAACATTAATCTATCCGTCTTTGTTTTGCCAGACCAATTGGAGATACTGTAACTTCTTAAATAACGAATTGGATGAGTAGATGTCTAACAAACTTAAAATCTTAATGTGCAGTGATGATCCAGATACAATCCTTTCGTACGGTCTATTAAGCAAAATGCTGATAGACGAGATTCATCCTTTCTATGACATCCATTATGTTTCACTGCAACGTCCATACGGTGTTCCAATTAATCGGGAAGGAAAATATATAAAATATGCGGGAAAATGCAGGGAAGAGAGAAATCCCATCAATCTTCCGCGTGTTATGAACGAACTCCATCCCGACATCTTTTGGACTAATTTTGACATTCAACATTACGAAATCTTTCATAACAATAACTATGTGCCGAAATCTACATCATGGTGTGGTTGGGTTCCTTGGGACAATGAAGATTACGGTCAAATAGGAAGAGCAAAAGCAGTTCTCCGAAACGTTGATGTAAAAGTAGCAATTTCCCAGTTCGGATTTGAGTTTATGAGAAAACACGGCATTCCGATAGACGCATGGATTTATAATATTGTAGATACCAAAAATTTCTATCCAATATCTCAAAATAATAAAAATTTCCGCAATTTTAAAAAAAGCAAAAATTGGTACAATAAAGAAAATAAATATCTTTTATTCGTCGGCAGACCTAATTGGCGTAAAAGAATTCCGCATATGTTCGGTATAATGAGAGAACTTAAGAATCGCGGGAGAAATGATATAAAACTAATTCTTCACAGCAATGTAAATGATAGTGGAAGAATAATAAATATCCCCGAAGTTTTAGATGCATTCGGACTATGGGATACTGTCATTGCAACCGCTTTTCCACATGATGAGGGAGTTTCTAAAACTGACCTACGATATTTATATAATATGGCAGATCTTTATCTTGCGACACATGCAGGTGAAGGTTTTGGAATGCCGATAGCAGAAGCTATGGCATGTAAAACACCCTTCATAGCTTCGGATTTCTGCACGACACGTGAATTTGCGGGCGATTTGGAGAGAGGTTTTCCAGCCCCTATCTACTATCCGAGAGATCCGCAGGGAAACCCTATTTTAGACGGTGGAGTTATGCGCCCATATCCTGTCATAGATAAATTTGCCGATATTATAGAATTTGCTCTGGATAATCCCAACAAATTAGAAACGATGGGAGAAAAGGGAGCCGAATGGGTAAAGCAATGGTGTAGTCCCGAAGTAACTGCACACAACTGGCGGCAAATATTCGACTCTTTTAACATAAAATATGGAAAGGTGGAATATCCATAATCTCACTTTGTATTCTCACACGGAATAATCCGATAAATATGATCGTCGAATTTTTCGACAAACTTGCAAAAAAATACAACATCGATTATGAAGTCGTCGTTGGCGATAATTCATCTGATGTAAAAACATCAATGCTTTTACAATTAATGCAACCTCCAACAAACGTATATATCAGAATCACTGACCAAGAATTATTTCGCATGGGAATTCCCTATGCACACAATCGCATAGTCTCAATGGCAAATTCTTACAACATCTTTTACGTGGATTCTGACGAATTTCCCGTCTGGATAAATCCTCAATTAGAAGAAATATACAAATACAAATATGTTCCGACAACATTGAGAGCAGATTTCTGCACACCAAAAGAAATAGAAGATATATTTTATGAATTATCCGACGTTTACGATGTAAATCAAATTTTTGAAGTTTTGAAAGGAAAAGAAATCTCACGTCAAGATCGTCTATATAATTGTCGATATGCCAGATTCGAAGGCGTATGTCATTCAATCTTCCATGTTCCGGAGGAATTTAGAAGCAATCATTTGGGAGCTGTTCTATGTCATTGCAGTACTATAAGAGATAAACATAAACGCGATGAATATACTAATCCGATTATAGATGAACAATTTGCCCGCCAAAATATAAATCCGTTTCTTAGCTCATCAACAAACGTTCTAAAATGGGGAGAAGGAAAAACACATCAATATAAAGACTGGAAAGAGTTCGTGGAAAAATGTCGAAAGTAGCCGAAAATTTCAGAATAGAAATTATCCTAGAACAACATACTGGCACTTCTTTTAACTGGATTGAGAGATTCGGATTTTTTGCTAAATCTATTCCTGAATTACGAGCGGCAATCGTTAAATGTTTCAACGAACTCGAAAACTACATAACATACAAAATAGAAGGTAAACTACAACCGCAAACATTGGCGGATATTAAACCAAAATGAAATATAAAGAAATTATTTCGGAACTCGGTAAAACCGTTAGCAAAAGCCTTGGAGAAATAAAATTTGCTTTATATAAAGCAATTATGAAGATAAAAACGGAATATTACCGAAGAAAAGCTAAAAGAATCAACGAAAAGAGACTTTTAATCCATCGAATCAAGAAGACCTTAAAGGATTTCAACACTCTTTTAAAAGAAGTAGCGGATGAGTATTTTCTGAGGCATTAAAATGCCCACTGATTTGAATTCCAAAGAGGATCTTACGAAATATCTCAGATGGATCGGGGCTTCTATCAATTTCATTATAGAAGCTCTCGAAGATAATGGTATATTACCCGACGGAACTAACGAAACGAATAAAGAAACCCTAAAAGAACTCTTAGAAGGAAAAATAGATCTATGAAGTTGGATAAAATAAATTTCCAGTGCTATTTAGAGGGAGATACTGGTTATTCCATTCTTTCCCGTTCTTTAATAGCATTAATGGAATATGCAGGGTTAGATATAAGAGTCGATAATTTATATAGAACCGCAGTCCCAAGATTTGTCCATCTTCAAAACAAAGATCCTTCAAACAGATTCAACATTCTCCACCAGCTAGCCACTGTCAATCCTTTCTCACTGGGATTTTTTACGGTCACTGAGTTTGACCAACCAACATACGGATCTATCTCAATCCTCCGAAAAGCAAAACTTGTTCTAACCGAAAGTGAATTCTGCAAAAGGGTTTTCGAAGAATTTACCGACGCAGAAATCCATGTCATCCACTATCCTCTCGATCCTATGTTCAAACCTGACGGAGTTAAATTTAAATTCAATCCAGAAATCGAAAAATTCGGCTTTAAATTCTTAAGTATTTTCGAGTGGATTATGAGAAAAGATCCATACAGTTTGTTAAAATGTTTCTGCGAGGAATTCAAACCAGACGAAGACGTATGTTTAATTCTACGCGGATGGTCAAAATACGAAGATCCGCGAAAATGGTTAGGTTTAATCGCTAAAAACCATAATGTCTTTTGGCTTCCACAAACAATCCAAAATCTTCCAGCTCTTTACCGTTCCTGCGATGCCTTCATAACCACAACATTAGGAGAAGGTTGGGGACATCCAATATCCGAAGCTATGGCTTGCGGATTAACTACGATAACGCCGAAATCAACTGGAATTTTAGATTACGCCAATAATAACAATGCATTATTAATCCCGACAAAAGAAGTCGAAGTTAAAGATACGCGTTCATATCAAACCGCTGGAAACGAACTCGACACCGAAAGAGGACATCCGTTCGGTCTCATCAAACCTTGGTTTTTATGCCATGAACCCGATTATGATGGAATTAAAAAAGCAATGCGGAGAGCATACGAAAAAGATATGAAATTTATAAAAGGAAATGGAATAAAAATCACGGAGAAGTTTAATTTTCAACATTCACTGGAACAGATAAAAGAGGCATTTGAAATTGATTCTTAGAAAAATCTATAATTACCTCAAATACAAACGATGGAAATATACCTATTTTCTATCTGCTGATCCCGCTAATCCTAATTTCATAGTTTATGGAAGAAGAAATAAAAAAACAAGAATTATAGAAATCTTAAAAATTAATGTCAAATAGACTAGATGTTTTTTTTCCAGAAATCAATGGATATTATCAAGCAGTTTGTCTTTATAATGGATATTTAGATATGAAATGTCCCAATAATAAAGATTCTCTCTGCCTTACAAAGTTAACAGCAAGACCAAGAGAATTCTATCATGAATGGGATGGTAAAAATGCTTGGAAGTGTCCATGCGGATGAAATTTAATAATCTTGTAGAACTACACGTTAAAAAAACAACAAAGGATAAAATTATACTAACTGATGAAATTTTTTGTACTCGTAGTTATCCAAATCATCCGAAAGGTTGTCCAAATTTCTCTAAAAAACCATTATGCCCACCAAACACCGAAAAAATTAATTTAGATAAATATAATGATTATATTCTATTCTATATTAAATTTAACTTCAAAGAATATTATGAACTGCGCAAAAAAGAACATCCTAACTGGACTGATAAGCAAGTAAAATGTGTTTTATACTGGCAGGGCGCAGTAAGAAAGATTTTGAAAGAAGCATTATTTGAGTTTTGTAAAGAATATATATATTACAATAAATACGATCTTTTCTTGTGTGTCTCAGATATCTATGGTTATCCATCTATGGAAGCCGTTGGAATAAATGTATTTTCTACAATGAGATTAAACGGAGTAAAAATGGAAATTAATCCCGTCAACAATATCTATTTAGTATCACTAATATGTATAAAAGAAAGAGAACAAGCAAAATTAATTAATATCCTCTAAAAATGACTGAAAATAGATGTTCATATTGTGGTATGTTCTTTCCTTTACACATGTGGAATTGTCCTTCTCCCGAAGTTACCCCAACTATAAAAATGACCGAAACAAATTTTCTTAACAATATTACTCTTCCCGAAAACAACGGCGGAAAGCATCACCGTTGTCATAAAGAACTTGCGAAAGTTATTTCTGATTTACAAGCACGCGTTAAAAAGATCGAATTTTTCGAGAGAATAATAAAGATGGGTATAGAAAAATCCGTATGGTGTAAATTAGAAAAAGCTCTACAGAAAGTCATAGATCAGGAAGAGAAAATAAAAGAAGAAGAAAGAAAGCTTGAAAGATTAAAATTTGAAGCTTCTACAAATTTTTTTATCCCGATAATTGATTTCTAATGAAACAACTTGAATTTTTAGAAGCATTAATTGATAAATACTATAAAGAAGGAGAGAGTCTTTATTATCCAGCCAATCATGTAGGATATCTGCAAGATTTAGGATGCGGTTGCTGTAGTGGCTCTCTATCCGAATATAGTTTTGAAACTTACGAACAGGCAGAATATTACATTGAAAAACTCAAAGAAGCCGTATTAGAAGGATATAATAGATTCCTAGACGACTGCAAAAAACATTTCGAGAGACTTAAAAATCTTAAAGATGAACAATAACTGGAAAATTTTCTTTCCCTGCATCAACGAAAAACCACTTATAGAAGCCAAAATCCAATGGGGACTTCGACTCGGCTTTGAAATCAGTGTCGCTGAAGGATATCACCCCTCCTATAAAAAATTTAATCCCGAAACTCATCTCAGCATCGATGGAACTACAGAAATATTAAAATCCTATTCCGACCAAATCACATACATACCCATCGGCGAAGTTCCTCACGAAGCATTCTTACGCGATACAGCATACGCAAATTTATCCAAATCCGCTGGTATATGCATCATGTCCGATGCTGATGAGTTCTTTCTCGAAGAAGATCTCGAACAAATAGACGCAATGTTTTCCGCTAACAAAAATCTCAAACTTGTTCTTACAAACTCTCACATCTTTTTAGACAATGAATTTTGCGCTCCTCATGTCCAACGGAAAGACGGAAATCCGATTGAATTTAACAAAGGATTACAAATATGGCATGGACAGTTCCACGAAAGAATTTTTAGATATGATAAATTTTACAGTTATAAAATAACTCCGTTTCTCGTAAACGATTTATATGGGCGTTGTCCGTTTAATCATCCAATTTATTACGGAGAGAGAGAATTACGAGATGACATATATCTGCTTCACTATAAACAATTCAAATTAGCCGAAGCAAAAGAACGGCAGAAGATATATCACGAGCAAGATAATAAAGATTACGATAAAGAATGGAGAGAATTGAAGAAAAACAAAATCCGCTACGAAGGAAAACACCCGATAGAAATCGAGAGGTTAATGAAATGAAATGCCCTAAATGTAAGAGGAAAATGAAAAAGGAATCTCATACAGATATTAGATTTATTCCGCGCATTCCATGGTATAGATATATTTGTTATGATTGTAATTTAATTATTCCGAAAGAAAAAGATATTATTAAATCTATTAAGCTCTTGGCACGAACGAGGCTTAATAGAACCCCAAAATGAGTAGAAAAAACAGTCCCGCAAACAAGAAAAAGCGCCGTCAATCTCGCGAATATAAAAAGAAAAAACGGGAAGAATCCCTCGAAAAAGCTCTGGAACAAATAACAGCTATGAATAAAAAACGGCAGGATCTTTTAATTTTCCTAGCCGAAAAAGGACTTTTAGGAAAAAGAAAATGACAGATTGTTTTAATAATTGTTACGATAATTGCTATCATTATGATAGTCAGAGTGGAGTTTATGAAGGAAGAGCATACTGTAGAATAGGAAAAAAACTTAATCGTCATTCCGAATGCAACGGATATTTAGATAAAAATGACAAGAAAGGTATTCTATCATATAAATTTAAAGTTCAACTTGATAGAATAGATAAAGTTAAATCGCTCTTAGATACCGAAATAAATTATGCAATAGAAATAATAAAAGAGTTAAAAGGATTTTTAGGGGAAAAAAAATGATCGAAAATAAAAACTGTGAATATTATATAGCATATATTAAATGGCTTTTGTGGTTTATTAATAAATTCCTAAATCGGATTATGGTTTAGATATGAAAGACGCAGACAATAATATATTTTGTGACGAATGTGGATTAGCACTTGGAAATTACGAATCAACCACCGACAGACATTATTGTACAAGTTGCTCATTTTTTATAGATCCAGTCGCCGAGCAATTTGCAGACGAAATGGCAAAGATTATCTTAAAAGGTAAGAAAAAACATAGAAAAAAGCGTCAACATATAATAATCCTTAAATTCCCAGATAAAGATTTTGATAAAGCGCTAGAAATATACAGAAACCATCCAGAAGGACTATTTACAAGGGGAAGATTGCTTGAATATTATAACGGAATAGTAATTGAGAGGGTTTGTAAAAATTGTTATGGTGGTGGATGTGAAGTATGTGGTTTTGAAGGTTTTTATAAAATTTGGGAATATAAAGATAAATTAGAGAAAAAAGAAAGTGACTAGAGAAATCGACGAACTCGAAGCGGAAATGTATAATCTTTATTATGCAATCCGCTCTGAATTATTCATATTTGCCGACATTCTCATACAAGTAATTAACGCTTTAGAAACCAAAGGATATGTAATTCTCGACCAAGATCAAACGGTCGCTTTAAGAAAAATGTATGAAAATTTAAAAAAATCTGCGGAGTTTTACATGAAATTATGATTACCTTTCTTATCGGATACCGTGATCTGTTAATCAATCGTCCGCAATATACAAAAGAATTCTTTAAAATGATGGATATTCTCATAGACGACAATCCAAATCTCCAATGTATTGTATGCGATTACGGAAGTCAAGACGGAATAAGAGAATATTTAGAAGACCATCACCACAAATCAAAATACATATCCGTCGAACCGAATCCTAATCAATGGATTAATCTATCGAAATGCTTTAACGCAGGTATAATGCATGCCAAAAACAAAATTATAACCGCTTTTGGTATTGATTTCCGTTTTAATCAAAACCTAATTGACGGCGTTGTAAAATTATTTGATATTATTGGAGAAATGATTCTGCGGGTTTTAATCGCTTTCCTTAACAAAGACGGTTCTATTAAATCATTCGGCTATACACCTTACTTCTTACCCCGAGAAAATATAATCATGGCAAACGGCTGGGACGAGAAAATGTTCGGTTGGGGAAAAGAGGAGGACGATCTGATAGAGCGGATTTACCGATTTCAAGGGCTTCTCGAAATCCGCGTCAGAAATTTCAATGTAATTCATCTCTGGCATGATAATAGTTTTAGCTCTCAATATGATAATAAAGATTTGAGTAAGAATCACAACGCTCTGATTATGCTTCAAAACATAAAAGATAGAGGAACAAATATAAAAAACAGCTATTGGAGATACGAAAAATGAAAGATAAAGTTCTTATCATAGGATATGGAGAAGTCGGACAAGCTATCTCTAAATGCGTAGAAGAAGCGGATTATGAAGTTGAAATAGAAGACTGCATGAAGAGATTAGACAGCCCCGTTTTTAAAAACCCAATCGCAATGCTCAGATTATGATTGAAAATATATCCAATGGTGTAAAAAATATAGTAAATTCTTACTGGAAAATAGAATAGAATTGAAAGCATGTATTATTGTTCCACCTTCGCCATTTTTAGATGATGATAAAGTAATACCACCATTAGGAGCGTTATATATTAAAAGATATGTTCAGGAAAATTCAAATCACACAGTAGATGTATTAGTTAATAAAGAAAAAGATTTATCCGAATATTCCGTAGTAGGATTTAGCTCCGTAACTGCGAATATAAAATATGTTGAGAAATTATTACCTTTACCAAATAAAATAACTGTTTTAGGTGGCCCGCATGTTACATTTTACCGCAACGATCTAAGTCCTCTGTTAAGAAATAATATCACATATTTAATTTCGGGGGATGGTTGTGAACCTTTCTTATCCATTCTTAATGGAGAGCCAATAGAATATTTACCCGATCATAAAAATCAAATGCCTTGGAGAGGAAAAGAATTATCTAATTATAACTATTATATGTACAATCTTAAAGCGACTACAATGATAACATCGCGGGGATGTCCTAATAGATGTTATTTCTGTGAAGACGCTAATATTCCTCTAAGATTTAAAGATATAGAAACAATAGATAAAGAAATAAAAGAATGCATAGATCTCGGTTATAAATTCATTTCTATATCAGACGATATGTTCTGCATAAGCAATAAAAGAGTAAAAAATGTATCCGTAGTTATGAAAAAATATAATATGAAATTCCGCTGTCTTGCAAGAGCAAATATTTTTAATAAGGAAATGGCAGAAATTCTGGCAAATAATGGATGTTTAGAAGTGGGATTTGGGGCAGAGTCTGGTTCTCAAAAGATACTTGATATAATAAATAAAAGAATAACAGTTGAAGAGATTAAAAGAACAATTAATATAATAAAAGATTGCGGAATGATAGCGAGAGCATCATTTATGATTGGTCTTCCCGGAGAAACAAAAAAAACCTTAAAAGAAACTTATAATTTAATAAAAAATTCTCGTCTAAACGATTTTGTAGCGTTTATCTATCATCCATATAGAGGAACATACATATACGATAATATAGAAGAATTTGATATACAATTGCCCGAAAATTATAATGATACAATGCATTTGCTCGGAAAAAATGCAACAGTTCCCGAAACTGGTGTGAGAACTAAAAGTCTAACATCGGAAGAAATATTTGCTTATCATGAAAAATTTAGAAAACTAAAAAAGAAATTACAATTAAAAAATATGCGTTTAGTACAAGAAAACGCCGAAACTAAAGGACAGAATATTATAAATTCCTATATAAAAAGAAGGTTTTAAAAGTATTACTAATCCTATTTTTGCCGTATTATAAAAATGATTCAAAATAACATAACAGAACTATTAAAAGGACGATTCTTATCAAAATTTAAAATCGTCAAATGGTTTTACCAGAACAGAACTACTCCAGTCACGCTTGAAATACATCCATCCTTTCCGTGTAATTTTGGTTGCAATTTCTGCATTGATCAGTATCTCAAGAATGTTCCAAACGAGAACGGATATCAAATTAACCGCGATAATAATTCAATGCTTACACATAAAAACATGGATGATATAATTGATGGATGCTTACAATTAGACATCAAAGGAATTATACTAAGTGGTGGCGGAGAACCGACACTCAATAAAGAAACCGAATATCTTGTAGGATTAGCCAACGTCTATAACATTATAATCGGCATGTTTACCAATGGAAGTTTACTTACAGATGAAAATATCCCGATTTATATAGATAACTTATCCTTTATCCGTTTTAGTTTTGATGATTATTCTCCCGAAAGTTATTCAAAAACTAAAGGCGTTCCCGAACGGATGTATTTTAAAGTAATTGAAAACATCAAGAAATGCGTCGAATATAAGAAAAACCATCCAGAATCAAAATGTAGAATTGGTATTGATTTTATACTAACACCCACGAACGTTGACAAAATGGTAGATATATATATCGAAACGAGAAAATTCGGCGTTGATTATCTCCAGTTTTGCGATTGCGTCGAAACTGGCTATCAATTTACCGAAGGGTTAAAAAATAAAATCCTAAATAATTTAGACAATATTCTAAGATATCAAGATCATTATAAATGTAATTTAGACGTAGTTTACGAACCTCTGCAAACAGGAAACGACACGCTTTGTAAAGATTGCGGAATTACGGAATATATTATACAAATCGGAGCCGATGGACGTGTAGAACCGTGCCCCCACATCGCGAGGCACTCGGAGCTTTCATACGGTAATATAAATGAAAAGCCGTTAAAAGAAATATGGGAAAATCGCCCCAAGAACTTAACAACTAAGATGGAATGGGAATCATGCCGTTTTAGAGTAGCAAATCAAATATTACGGGCATTAAAATCAATCCAGCACGAGGAAATGATATAGAATGTCGGAATTAAAATATTATATCTATTTAGCATACGATATATCGGAAGAGTTTAAAGAATACATAAAGAAACTAAAAGAAAGAGAATAAATTACTCTCTCTCTTATTTTTTTAAAAAAATGATGAAATTAAAAATATACAATCATGAGGAATACCCATTAGAATATATGACATTCAAATTATGGAAAGATGAAATAAGAAACAAAAAAAATTCAGAAAAGATTATAAAAAGACTTCTCAAGATGGAAGCAAAAGATATAGAAAATAAAGAGATGAGATGGATTTATTAAATGAATTTTGATAAATTTAAAGAGAAAATATAAAAAATGCTAATTTACAATACATGTGAGTTCTGTAGTTCTCCCTATATAAAAGAGGATTCTGGAAGAATAGAAATAATTGAGAGAGATTCTAAAGAACATTATATTTTTTTTGATATATATAGATGTACAAATCAAGATTGTTATAATAAAATGGTTCTATTCTCTATTACTGAAGATGATATTATTTATATATGGGATGATGAACATTCTGTTATTTACAAACTCTTTCATCAAGATTTCTGTATTAAAATAGAATTTTTCGATGATGTTATACCAGAAATAGATGAAAATGATAATGTTAAATGGAAAAATAAAAAAACAGAATGGATAATTAAAGAGATATCAGAAGCAATAGAGAGAAATAATATACACATATCTATTGAAAGACCGCTTAATTATAAATCCTTAAATAAAAATCAATATCTTAGCAAGAAGATACATTGTAGTTTACTTGACAAAAAAACAAAGAGAAATAATGAGACGTAATCCAGTAGAAATAAACAAGGAAGATCTAAAATCCGCAATCGAAAAATTCGACACTCAGATAGATATAGCAGAACATTTTGGCTGTTCTCAAGGAACTATCAGTAATAAGATAAAAGAATACGGATTAGAAATATTATTTAATATTATAAAAGCAAAACATAAATATAACACACGTAATAAAGCCGCAAGTTCTTTAGGATTAACCTTAGAAGAATTTAATAAACATATATCCGATTATAAATTAGAAGAAGAAGCAGAATGCAAAACATCCTATGACTCCAAAAAAGAAGAACCGTTTTTTACATCTTTCGAAGATGTAAAACAAAAAGCAGATGATTTACAAAAAAAATTCATAGAATCCATCGGATATGACGAAGTTGAATTTGATCTTCCTGATAGAAGCCTATTCTGGGTATTTGTAGATTCACACGTCGGAAATAAACATACTTCACACAAAAGAATAACCGATATGGTAGATTTAACATTAAAATACCCAAATATTTATATGGCAGGAGCTGGAGATTATTGCGATAATTTTGAAAGGGGTTGGTCTGGTTCTTCGGAACAAATAATGACTATTCCAGAGCAAAAAGAGTGGATTAAAAAAGTATTCGAAGAACTTAAAGATAGAATGCTTATTGTTCAACAAGGTTGCCATGATGAATGGATGTGGAGAAGAGAAGAGTTTGATCTCTCACAATATCTGGCACGCCACACCAAAGGAAAGCCTGGCGGTTTTGGCACACTTCTAAAGCTTAATATAGGAGAACATACATATAAGATATTTATTCGACATAAAATTAGCTATTTTACACCCAACTCATCTCCAACAGGAATAATGAAATTTATTGTCAGAAATGGTTTAAATGACGTCGATTTAATCATAACTGGTCATCATCATACATACTTTATCCAAAGATTTATGTCGGAAAAGAAAATAATAACCGCAGTTATATATCCTTCTTTTAAAATAACAGATAGATTTTTAGACCAAAATTCTTACCCCAAAAGTACATTAAATATCCCCGCTTTTATCTTAGGAAAGAAAAAGAGAGAGATTCTTTTATTTGATAACATAGAAGAGGCAATAGAATATTTATGAATATCGACGATTTAGATTTTATCCCGAAAAAAACCTTCAAAGAAATCGACGATAAAGCCAAATGGAGCTACGTAAAATCTCTTGTCAAGATTATCAAAAACCTCAACATCCAAGCGGAAAAAAACTGTGAAGAATGCGAAAAACAACTCATCACATCAAAAGACGTAAACATCGATCTTTTCTTTGAAGACTTCCGCGAATGCAGAAACCGTTGCGGAGAATGCGGAAAAGAAGAGCAAGTTTACATGTGCGACCTTATCTGGAATATACTCAGCCACATAGCAAATGAACTCAACGACATAAGAAAACGACAGAACGGATTTATCCGTGCTATGCTAAAAAAAGACAAATCTGGCTCCAAACTTCTCAGAAAATTAGATAAAGAAGTCAAACAGGAAGGAGAAAAAGAGAAAAAATCGGAAAATATGTTTATGTAATTTCTCTTTCTATTTTTTTATAAAACCAACTGTTAAAAATCTACATTTTTTTTATATCGTTATGCAATCAAAAGATTTCTTTACTATATTAAAATCATATAATTTAAACTACGATTTTATTAGCGAATTAAAATCCGTCCCTTACGAAAATTTAGAAATACTCGGCTTGACGGATATTAACCCATTTTCTTTCGAGCAAAAATATTTTAATAATAATTTAAAAGATGTCACGATAGATCCTAACGCAAATGTCGGCAGTAGAAGTCCGAATAACTTTTACATGGAAACTACAAAATCTTTATTTAAACTCATGACCTTTTACAAGATCTGGCAAACGGGATCTAAACTTTATGATCATTATTCTTTATATCCGCTTTTAGCGGGTTATTTATATTTTCACGACGCAACGAAAGGATATGTACCTTATTGCGTCGGAGCATCATGTTTAGATATAATCCAAAACGGCAGACCATACGGAGAACCCTTAAGCTTTCCGCCTAAACGCGTGGATTCTTACATCGCTCTCTGTAGTGAGTTTTTAATGGATTTGAGTCAAGAGTTTGCAGGAGCTGTCGCCTTTACCGATTTTCTCGTCGGTCTAGCATGGTTTACCAGCAAAGAAAACCACGACGATAAATATATAGAAAACAGAATTCAATCCTTCGTACATATCGCCTCAAACTGCTTTCGCGTTGGGGGTGATAGTCCTTTTTCTAATATCAGCGTCAATTCTAAGAGAGTTCTCCACGAAGTCTTTGACAATTATATTTTTCCAGACGATCGCAAAATATCCGATTTTATCGACGAAGTAATGAGAGTTCAACGGATTTATGTAGATTTTATGTATAAAGGTCGCCCAGAAGCAAACGGGCTTCCATATAAATTTCCGATCTTAACCGCTAATTTCAAAAAAGAAAATTTAGAAGACCAGAAAGAAATTGAAACCGAATGGTTTAAATACATCGCCCGAAAAAATCACAAAGGATTTATAAATATCAACACATCTCCGCGATTCGCAATGTGTTGTCGTCTTAACATTGATCAAATCAAATTTAATAGTTTTGGTGGAGGCGGATTAAAATTAGGAAGTTTCCGCGTTATAAACACCAATTTACCGAAAATAGCATTAGAATCCGACGGAGATATTAGAAAATTCTTCCGTTTACTCTACGGATATTTAGGTGACGCCCACAAACTTCTCAAAATCGAAAGAGAAATCCTCAAAGAGAAAATAGAGCAGAGATTCTTAAAGTTTTTCAATCTCGGTTGGTTTAATTTAGATAATATGTTTTTCGGCACATTATCCTTTCACGGATTACCAGATGCCATCCAATATCTAATAGATAAAGATATGACGGAGTCAGATGCACAAAATTTAGCGGATCAAGTAATCGAATGCTTCTTGTGGAAAGCAGAAGAAGAAACGGAATTTTATATCAATATAGAACAAGCTCCGAGCGAATCTGCTACTAACACAATGGCGAAACTTAACAATGATAATCGGGAATTCTATTCTAATCAATTTGTCCCGCTGGAGTTTCCAACATCTCTAAATGAAAGAGTAAAAATAGAAGGGATGTTTTCCGACAAACTCACAGGCGGTTCAATGTGTTTTATCAATCTTGACGGTGAAATGAACGAAGAACAAAGTTTAAAACTTCATAAATATATCTATCAAAACTCAATGATAAATCAGTGGGCTGTTAATTACGGCTGGACTGTATGCGATAAAAGACATAGTAACATCGGAGAATTTGATGAATGTCCGAATTGCCAAAGCACAAACCTAAGTCATTACGAAAGAGTCGTCGGCTACTTCGTAAACCGCGAAAACGTAAACGAAGGTCGCCAGAAAGAAATGCTCAACAGAGTGAGACACTCACTCTAAAAAATGATAAATCTAAATTGTTTTGATACTTTCCGAAGGAGTAGAATTCCTTTAATAAAAGAATGGATCGAGGAAAATATTAATGGAATCGGTCTGCAAAGTTTAGGTATAGATAAATTTATCATTGCAGGAAGCTCTTTAAGACCGAATGAAGAAATAAACGACTTCGACATTTTTCCGATCTCAGAAAACCAATTCGACGAATTAAAAGAAAAAGCATATCTTACAACTCATAATGCTTATTCTCTTTATCTAAACGGGCATAAAATCCAATTCGCTTCATATTCTGGAATTACTGTAAAAGATATAGTAGAATCCTTTGATTTTGCCAGTACAAAACTCGGCGCAAGAATGGATTTTTTAAGCGGAAAATATTATGTATCAGATATCTATTTATCCGACGATTATATCGAAAGCGTTATTTCAGGAAAAAACAAATACTGTTGCGGAAAAACACATCCTTTAGAATCCTTAATTCGTGCATTTATATACCACAAGCGCGGTTTATTAGAACCGAAAGATGTAATATACGATATCATAGAAGAATTTGAAAGTAGATATCCGAAAAGTCTAAGAGACAACAAACCAATTAAGAGTATCGGTAATAAGGACAAGAGATTGATGCCAACATGATAAAGGAAATATTAGAAAAGACATACATCTGCGAATTTCTGGAAGAATGTAATAAAGCAAATCCAGACTTTCCGCCTTGCTGGAGTTTACATGAAAAACTAAAATTTGCTTGTTCTGAATACCATTATAAAAGGTGCAAAATAGAATGAGCGACTGTGATTTTATTAGAAACGAACTCGGAAAATATTTTATATGCTGTGATTCTTGCCATGAAGATCAAAGAGAATTTGGCTCTGAATACGATATAGAACTAACAGCGCCATGGGATTATTACGGACAACATATTTTAAAAGTGTGTTGCCAATGTCCAGATTTAACAAAAGAAGATTGGATAGTTATATATACTCTCAAGGATTGGAACATAAAATATAAACTATGAATCCGTTCTGTCCTTTTCATAAAGCAGAAACTAAAGTTTTAGAAGAAGGAGTCTTATGCAAACAGACTCACAAAAATACTTTTTATTGTCCCGTTAAAAACTGCTATTATTTAGTAAATATCTATAATCCTACTTTTTCATCTTCCGAGCATTTAACGCGAAGTTAGCGCGTTTAGTCCAGACTCCGCCTCTCTTTAAAAGTTTCCGAAGACATTCATCCGTAACGCCGTCATAACCCATTTTCTTACATTCCGCCGTAGTTGAACCTTCTGTGCCTTTCTGTTTCATCTTTTTAGCGGCTTTCTGCATCCACTTTTTCGGTTTCTTCGCTTCTTCTAACAGTTCCTTCATTTCCACCAGAAGTTCATGCGCCTTTTTTACTGTCTTTCCGAATAATTTTCCGCAATGTGAAGTAGCTATGGCAACTGCTTGATCTGGTTTCGTTCCGCTGTCAATTTCTATTTTTACTACTTTAGAATGACAATCCTTATAGTTTTCACATTCCGATTTACTCGGTAACGGCAAGCTGAGCATCTCCGTTATGATTATTTTGATATGCTTTCATATCTACACCCGTCATTACTGAAACAAATGCAGTAGCAAAACTCGTCAAATACCACGTTAAATTATACAAAAAATTACTCCAGTTCCATATACCAATCGCAATTCCCACTTGTATTGTTTGTCCTAACAATATCAGCGTTGCAATGAATAAAATTCCAAACATTACCGAGAGAGAACGAGGATGTTGCTCTATATTCGCCTTCCATATATCTATAACCTTTCTGAAAAATGTCATAATAATGAGATTAAAATTGTTGTTTTTAAAATCTCACATTTATCTTTTCTTTTCTCATTATATCCATAATCATATCCTTAAGATCTTTCTTACTCGGCTTTGCATTATTCAACTCTCTCACTTTCTTTTCCAAATCTGTTTTGGATTCCAACAAAATCTCAACCTGTTTTTTAAGCATTGAATTTTCTTTTTTCACATCCTTCAAATCCGTTGCTGTTCTGTCAATTACCACCGAATCAATACATATCAAATTTTCAATTTTCCGCCATTTCTCATAAAACCACTCAATATCCTTCAAATTCATATTATAACTCCCGCTCAAATTAATAGCGGAATGTCCCAACAAATGTTCTTTAAATTCCAGATCGAGATCTCCGTGTCTTAATATCACACTATCAAAAAATTTCCGGAAACAATGTAACTTCATATTTTCTTTATATCCGAGCTTCTTAACCACATCTTTTGCTCTTCCCCATACATCTTCTCTACGGATATTTTTACCAGTTTTAGTTAATAAAATCCGTTGTAAATCCAATTCTGCTGAATCTCCTCCATAAATATCAGTCATTAGATTTGTTAATTCCTTCGGAAAGAAAAGAAAGTTTATAACAATCCCCGTTTTCATAGTAACAAAATTACGGATAAAAAAATGATCTTTATATTTCTGAAGTTTATAATTTCCGCTTTTTAATCCGATGAATATATCATCCGTCCTAAGACCGGTTTGCGTTAAAAATTTCACCGCTAATCTATATTCTGGTCTTTCCATCTTAGTTTGAATTTTTCTGATAATCTCCTTATCCAAAATAATCTCGTTCTGATTTTCTCCCGTTTTACGAATAGCCAACCCATCTGATGTTGGATTTCCTCTATCCGAATAAAAAGATCTTAAGACAGATTGTATCGCATTTCTAACCGTTACCTCATTTCGCCCCCCTTTAATTAAAAAACTTAGATAACGGATTAACCTATCATTTCTAACATCTATTGTTTCTTTTAATAAAGCCGACGGATTTCCTATACCATAATATTTACAATAATCATTTAAATATTTGAGATAGTTAGTAATTTTAAAACGCTTCGCAGGTCTTCCAGATCTGGTATATCTATCGACTTTATGAATAATCCAATCTTCTACGGCTCTATTTAAAAGAATCGGATATTTATTCTGCCATTTTTCTATAAGTTTAGGTTCAAAAAAAGAGTTTAAAGTTATTTTCTCTAACGTCATTTTTTTCCTTTCATACAAATAACTTGAGAAAATATAACTATTTAAATTTTTAGTTAAACTATTTTATTTTTAAAATTAAAAATATTAAAAAATAGTTGTTGTATACATGCATATATTTTTTAATAACTATAATAGTGTGTCTAACAACTATTTTTGCTGAAATTTACCATATTCCATATTTATTATTAAGATAATCTTTTACTATTTCGATATTTGCCGCACTAAGAGGATCACTATAAATCAAAACTTCAGCGATATATCCTTTTGTTTGATATGTTCCCGATCCAAAAAGTACAATACGAACGCCTGCATATCCCGAACCAGCATTTCCTGTTGTAGGACTATCATTGTTCTTTCTAACAGATGAAGTGGCGCCATTAAACACCAAACTCCAAATAGCGGCTGTGTTAATAACAGTTGCAGTACCTTTCAAATATACACTATTCACAGCATACATAAAACCAGTCAAATCTAAACATTGAAAATATTCATCACTCGGAGTTAAATTCACCACACAATAATACCCACCTAATCCCGTTGGTTTATATACAATAAAAACCGTGCATGTAGATCCCATGGTTGTAATAGATGATTTATAAATATATGCAGAACCATTACCATGAACAGCAGGATGCCCATTTATAATATTATCATACCACACAGGTTTAGTCGCCGCTGATGTTTCGGTTAAATGATTACCAGCATCAGAACGATCCGTCCATACTGTGACATTATCTCCGCCATCTTTAGTAATATAAGCTGAGTCGGCATCAAACCATCCTACTAATGAAGCCACAGAATCCTTCGTAAACACCGAAGCTTGAGCTTTTCCAAGATATCCCCATCCCGCTGCATTATTAATATGTGCTGCCATATAAACACAAAGATTGGTCGTATCAACATACACATCTCCAATAGCATCTGGCGTCGAAGAAGGCGCTCCAGCACCAGTAGTTAGATTAATTCCACCGCCCTCACCACCAATCCCAATATCTCCCGCTACTTGCTCTAATCTATAAGCATTTACTTCTTCTAACCTTTCCTGCTCCCCAAAATAAATATTATCCGCAACAAAAGCATCAGAAACCCGCGTTTTTATATCATACTCATTTTTGTTAATATTATAACTTCCCGTTTCTAAGTTTCCTCCAAACCCAAGAAGCGGAATATCTGGATCTACCGTCATCTTTTCGCCGACTTGTGGCATTCCCAAACTAATCTGCTTATCTTTTATACAATATCTCAACGGTAGGTTCATAACTCTTTGCAGGAAGTTATAAGCTCCCGAATTCAATAAATCCTGTCTTAACATAAGCGGGTTATCATCTTTTACCGCCATAACGCCGTAAATGTTTTGATCCGCCACATCGCCCGTAGTAGCCATCAATCCCGTTCCGCCAGTATATCCCCCGTGATAATCAACTTTATTTTTATGTCTCGATTGAATCCTATCTATTCCATATACATCATTAATTCCGCTGAAAGTTATTTCTGAATCAATCGCATAATTTCCTAAATATAATTTTTTCTCATTCTGGTTTATATACCACGTTTTACTCTCATTTTTTCCCAAATTCGTAATAATTTCTCCGAACTTCATTCTTCCCGCAAAATATCCCGTCATTCCGTATAATCCAGTTGATAAAGAATTAGAATCACAATCCAAATTATTTGTCCAATCTCTAACTAATCCGCTTACAATAACATCAATCGTTCCGCTGTAAATTCCCGTCGGATATACATCCACTAATTCATAATACCGAGAAAATAATTTTACGTCATTCTTTAATTTTCCGTCATAATCATTCACAAACCCCTCAAATACAATTCCCGTCTGCGTAACTCCGCTTGAGGTAATTATATCATCAATTTTGAAATACTGGTCATAATCAGTTATAATTCCCGAAAGCAATAATCCACATTGCGGAATATCCCGTTCTTTTGTTAAAACCTTCCCCGCTAAGATATTCCCGCTACAATCCGTATAATTTTTAAGTCCCGTCATAAGTAAAACAATTTGTTATCCGTAATTGATACTGGTTGTTCTTCAGAATTTGCGATGTTCAATAAATACTTATAATCGCTATTTATTTCCCAGATTTTCCAATACTTCCCACTTTTGGTAATTTCAAACCCTTTCGGCATATTTCCCGACGCTACGTTCCTAATCATCATCAATGCGATGTCATATTGTCCCCCTGTAGTTAATGTGTCCGTCGAAATCGAATACGTATAAAGATAATTTTTAGAATCCGAAGTATTTTTAAGAATGAAATATAGTAAATCCGAACCATCATAAGCAATACCTCTTTGATTTTTAGAATCTGGCAAATCCGTATTAGTTCCGCAGTCTTTTGCAACAGTAAGAGAAGGAGCTCCACCACCAATAAATTTGTATAATTTAACGTTTTCCGTATCCCATCTATGTAAAAAATAAAAGGTTGAAGTAGATATTCCCGTTACATAGCCAGCTCTCCATGTTTTACCTGTCCAGTCTCCCTTAGCAATATATGCCTGTCGAACAGCACCTCCCGAATCTACATCAAGAATAGATATTTCATAAATATTAGATGGAACCGTTTTAAAATAAGCCTGAAAAACATATAAATCATTTCCTCCATATAAAAATATATCATAATTCTCAGAATAAGAACCTGCCCATTCAAACCAATAGGTATAAGCATCATTAATTGTATTAAGATAATACATGCGCGCAGCGCCCGGTGCTCCGTTAGCTTGAGTTTCAAGACACC
>Ga0307379_10000867_pt1 | contig 49379 bp, 38 predicted proteins | sample UN2MG_FD_202237 | JGI IMG/M metagenome (GOLD analysis project Ga0307379, IMG submission 202237) | Soil microbial communities from Risofladan, Vaasa, Finland - UN-2 | ecosystem: Environmental > Terrestrial > Soil > Coastal area > Acid sulfate soil | place: Finland: Risofladan, Vaasa | collected... | reverse complement strand
GATGCGTACCCGCCTCAAGCCTCAAGCCCCAAGCCTCAAGCCTCCGTCGCTTCATTGGTTGACCTCGTCCTGGAAGAGGAGGCGGAGCACGAGGAATGCGTTGATGGCGGTGCGCGCATTCTTGGGCACGGCCTTGATGAGGCGGGCCATGCGGCGGCGTTGGAGGTAGAAGCGGCGGTAGGCGTACTTGTTGGCGGCGTGCAGCTCGCTATCGGTGGCGGCGGAGACGTTCACGGACATGGTGGAGTAGTCGCGGAAGTTGACGTTGGTGAAGTCTCGTCCGGCGATCCTTGCGGCCTCGGTGCCGGGGAAGGGGTTCAAGTAGAAGAAGCTGGCGACGTGAAGGTCGGAGTCGGCGGCCCAGTCGCCGGTGAGCTTCATCTCGTCGTAGGTTTCGGTGGGCAACCCCTGGATGAAGTATCCGGTGGCGAACATTCCGTGGCGGGCGACCTGCTCGATTGACCACTTGACCTTGTCGAGGTCAATGTTCTTGTGGATGAGCTCCTGGATCCTGGGGCTTGCGGACTCGACGGCGAAGGCGATGCGGTAGAAGCCGGCGGCTTTGAGGAGCTCGAGGAACTCGGGGTCGGTGCGGTCTCCGCGGATTCCGTTGGGGAGCATGACGCTAAGCTTCAATCCGTTTTGGATGATGCCGTCGCAGATTTGCTTGGCGCGCTTCAGGGACTGGTTGAAGGAGTCGTCCACGATGTCGAGCTCGCGCATCCGGTAGCGGTCGTGGAGCATGCGGATCTCGGCGAGGACGGACTCGGGGGAGCGGGGGCGGAAGGTTTTGCCGAAGACGTTGTGGCAGAAGATGCAGTTGTAGGGGCATCCGCGGGAGGTGAAGATATTGAGGGAGCGGTGGTCCTTCTTGATGATGTTCTGGGAGCGTCCGAAGCGCTTGTAGTAGCTCACGGGATCGAGCAGGTCCCAGGCGGCCTCGAGGCCGTCGAGGTCGGTGATGAGGTCGCGGGGTCCGGTGGTCACGGTTTCGCCGTTTGAGCGGAAGATGATGCCCTTGACGGCTTCGAGGCCGGCGCCGGCTTCGAGGGCTTGCATCAGCTCGACCACGGTGGCCTCTCCCTCTCCGAGCACGACCACGTCGCAGCTCGGGTCCTTGAGGATGGCCTCGCGGTTGGCGGAGGCATAGGGTCCGCCGATGATGACGGGGGCGCGGGGGGCCTCGGCCTTTACGGCGGCGGCCAGCTCGTGGGTCTCGGGCTGCTCGAAGTTGATGGCGGAGATGCCGACCACGTCGGGCGCGAACTCGCGCACGCGCCGGCGGACGCGGGCCAGGGGCCAGCGGCGGTTGCGGGCGTCCAGGATCTCGATCTCGTCGTTGCGCTGTTGGCGCAGCGCCCCCGCGATGTATCCCAGGCCGAGCGGCACCGGGGTCGGGATCATGATCGAGTTGGGCCGTAATAACAGGACTTTCATGGCTTACCGATGGAAGCTGCGTTCCTGGAATTAAAATATACCATAAGAAGCGGGGATGCTAATTCTCGTTTCATCTTTCGGAGGCCGGAGCACTTCCCGGATTTGGTTTTCATTTCCGGCAAAACCGGCGCGGCGAGGAAGGGGCGGGCCATTGCGATCAATGGCGCGAGTCCGGTTGCGGGCGGCTTTCACGCCGGGCCGCGAATTTGGCGCGGGTATTGCTTTACTTATTGACGTGTCTGATCCGCGGCCTTTGGCGGGTCGGCGAGTGGAGGCGCGGCATGAAGGGATCGGGCGGTTTGTTTTCCGCGAAACTGGGAGACCTGTTCAAGGGCGAGGCCAAGCGGGAGGCCGGGGGCGTCAAGGTATCGTTTCCCGATCCGAACCTGGAGTCGGCCATCCGCGGGGCCATCGGGAAGCCGGCCGGGGACATTTTGAGCGCGGACCTGGCGGGCTTGCGTTCACTTACGGCGCGGCGGAGGGGCATCTCGGACCTGAGGGGGCTCGAGCACTGCAGGTCGCTCGGCCAGTTATACCTTCGTGAAAACGCGATCACGGACGTAAGGCCTCTGGCGGGCCTTTCGCGTCTGACCCGGCTCGACCTGCTCGGCAACCAGGTCCGCAACCCGGCGCCGCTCGCCGGCCTCAAGAACCTGGTCATGCTGTACCTGGACGCCAACGACATTGAGGACATCTCGGAGCTGGCCGGTCTCACCAACCTTGCCGAGCTGCGCCTTCCCGACAACCACATCCTGGACATCACGCCGCTCGCCGGCCTCGCCGGGCTCGCCAAGCTCTCGCTCGGCCACAACGAGATCACGGAGCTTGCGCCGGTGGCGGGTCTTGAGAACCTCATCTGGCTCAACCTCAAGGACAACCGCATTTCCGACATATCTTCGCTTTCCGGACTGAGGAAGCTCACGCGCCTGGAGCTCAGCAACAACAACATCTCGGGCCTGGGTCCGCTCGCCGGGCTTTCCGAGCTTAACACCTTGTCGCTCGCGCGGAACCAGGTCACACAGATCAGCGCCCTCAAGGGGCTCACCAAGCTCACCGAGCTCTCGCTCGGCTCGAACCGGATCGTTGACCTCACTCCTCTCGCCCGGATCGTGAGCCTGTCCAAGCTCATGCTGGATTCCAACAACATCTCGGACATCAAGGCCCTGGTCGAGAACGTTGACGCGGGCGGCCTGCAAGGCGGCGGCTACGTCGTGCTCGACGATAACCCGCTGTCGGAGGAAGCGGTGCGCCTGCACATCCCGTACCTGCAGAGCAAGGGCGTCAAGCGCGTCTCGGTGATCATCGCGAAGGCCGAAGAGGACGAGGAAGCGCAGATACTTTTCCGCGACCCGCGGTTGGAGGGTGTGGTCCGGGAGGCCCTGGGCCGGAAAACGGGCGAGCTGGCCGGGTCCGACCTTGCCAAGCTCGACGCCCTCGACGCGGCCGGGCGCGGGATCAAGGACCTGTCCGGGATCGGGCATTGCCCGAACCTTGGCCGGCTCATCCTCGACGCCAACAAGTTCACGGATCCGGGCCCGCTCCGGGGACTCACCGGCCTCGCCTCCCTGTCGTTGAACGACAACAACCTCTCGTCCGGCATCGGCCCGCTCGCGGAGCTCAAGGGACTGGCCGAGCTTTCCCTCCAGCGCTCAGGCCTTTCCGACGTGTCATCGCTGGCCGGGCTCACCAACCTCACTTCGCTCAAGCTCGGGCAAAACGAGATTTCCGACCTGGACCCCCTGGCGGGAATGGAAAACCTGCGCGAGCTGGACCTCGCCGGGAACCGGATCACGGACGTTGGCCTCCTGGAGAGACTAACCAGGCTCGAGAGGCTCATCCTCCGGACCAACAACGTGGCCGGGATCAATCCCCTGGCCGGTCTCACCGGCCTTTCAGCGCTCGACCTCGCGGAGAACGAGGTCTGCGATTTGACGCCTCTGGCCGGACTGCTCAACACGGAGGAGCTCGATCTGGACTACAACGGCATCGAGGACATCGCTGTGCTCGCGGTCCTCGGCCGGCTTCGCCGGTTATCCTTCTACGCGAACCGGGTCCGGGACCTCATCCCCCTGGCCGGGCTTTCGGCCCTGACCGAGCTCTCGGCCGGCGTGAACAACCTCTTTGACATCTCCCCTCTGGCCGGGCTCAAGGGCCTCGTGAAGCTTAGCCTCGGCGGCAATAAGATCATTGACCTCTCCCCCCTCGCCGGCCTCACCGGCCTCACCCATCTCGCCCTCGGCGGGAACAAGATCTCGGACCTGACCCCGCTCCTTGAAAACTGCGACGCGGGCGGCCTGGGCCCGGGCGACTCCATCGTCCTCTTTAACAACCCGCTCTCCGAGCAGGCCGTCAAGGAGCAGATACCCTATCTGAAGTCAAAGGGAGTGAGCGTGGCGAGCTGAGCAAGGCCGTCATCCACCGGTCCTGGGCCTGGCCAGGACCAGGAGCGCGCCTGCGAGGAACAGGAGCGCGGTGGCCAGGGAGGCCCAGATACCGATCTTGAACTCGGCGGGCAGGAATTTGAGCACGATGCGGTGGGGTCCGGGCTGGGTGAGCGGGACGGCCTGGTAGGCGTAGTTGGCGCGGATGATGGGGACGGGGCGTCCGTCCACCTCGGCGCGCCATCCCGGGTAATAGCTCTCGGCGATGGAGAGGAAGGCGGGGACCGGGGGCGCGGTTTCCAGCACGACCTGGCCGGGGCCGTAGAGCACGGTCTTGACGTCGCCGGGGCGGCGCCGGCGGGGGGCTTGGCCGGCCATGCCGGGCGGCGTGGAGCGCGGGCCGAGCAGGAGGCGGCTCCCGGGATCGAAGCGGGCGGGATCGAGGATGATCTTTTTGGCCTCGTCGTCGGGGGCGACGGTCACGGCGGTGTAGATCCCGTAGCGGCCCTGGCTGTCCAGGTTCTCGTACAGTTGATACTTTTCGTCTTGCTCGATCATCCGGAGGCGGCGCATCGCGCCGATGACGCGGGGCGCGGAGATGATGGCCGGGCCCGGGCATTGCGGGGAGACCGTGATGGCGATCAGGTTGTCGCCGGGCCGGGCCGGGGGCAGGGCCAGGACTTCAGCGCCGCTTAGGCCGGGCGCGGGCGCGGCGTCTTTCCAGGCGGCGGTCCCGGCGGGGGGCGATCCGGCGCTGATGGTTATGCAGTTCCTTGCTTCGCGGGGCGCTATGTGCATGGCCAGCTCATCGCCTTGCAAGAGCCCGGTGTCCAGGGTGACGGCCCATTCGGAGCCGGGTTCGAGGCGATAGGCTTGGCCGGCGGAGGGAGGCCGGGGGGCGAGGTAATTTCCCCGCAACGTGTAGGCGGACTTGAGCAGGGGCGAATCCACGATCAGGGGCTCGGAATTCCACAAGGACACGCCGTAGGAAACGACGTAATGCACGGCCATGTAATCCAGCCAGGGCGTGGTCCGTTCGCGGATGAATTCGGGGTCGAAGAAGCCGGTGGTCTTTTCCAGGGCCACGTGGAGCAGCTCGGTGTGGCGGGCCAGGCCGTTTCTGATGAAGCCGCAAACAAATCCGGGGCCCCGGTCCAGCCGGAACATGCGCCACAGGTCCGGGCTGCTGACGGCATAAGAGGCGAGGTGGATCCGTCCGGTGTCGTGGTCCTGGTCAAGGAGCGGGTGGTCCACCGGCCGCCGCAGAACGGCGGGGTCGGTTTGCGGGACGCCCAGGTAGGCGATGGCGCCCAGGTCGAGGAACAGGAACGCTGCGAGGATGGCGGGCCGCACGGCCAGACTCCGGCCGGCGCGGGAGTTGCGGATGAGGAAGATGGCCGCGGCGGCCAGGGCCACGAGGAAGGCGAGGCGCATGAGGCTGATGGATGACGGCGTTGCGGCGGCGAGAACATCGAGGAACAGCAGGGCGCCTTGCAGAAGTATCAAGAGCGCCGCGAGGGCCGCGAGCATCCTTTGTAAAGTGGGGTCGAGGCCGGAGGCCATGCGGTCAAATCCCTTCGCGGCCACGGCCAGGACCAGGAAAAAGACCGGGAGCATGCACCTGAAGCGCATGTCCAGCGCGGAAAGGCGGAGCACGGGCAGGGCGTTGAAGAGGTATCCCAGGGGCCAGAGATTAATGGTATACAGGGTGGCCGCGGCCAGGACGGCGAGCGTGACCATCAGCGCCCTCCTCTGCTCGCGGACGCGGACCGCGGCCAGAAAGCCCGCGGCGATCAGGGCCCCGGTGTAGAGCAGGTGCGGCGGCAGCCGGCGGCCCGGGAGGGAGTAAACCGACCAAGGCACTAACCCAAAAAGAGCTCCATTCCACTGGGTGAGCGCCGGGTTGAAATTGGCGCCTTCGCGGAAGGAATGGTGGAGGTAGTTGAGGGTGAGCAAGAGCGGCGCGGAGCAGGCCATGAGGCCGAGTACCAGGGCGCCCAGCACGAGCGCGGAGCGTTTCAGCGGGGCCCGCTCGATCAGGATGATGATCGCGGCGAGGACGATCCATGAATAGAGCAGGATTTCGAGGTCTCCGGCCAGGCAGGCCATTGCCGAGACCAGGGCCAGGGCGGCGAAATCTTGGGCCCTCGCCCGGCGCGCGAGCCGGAGGCCGAGCCAGAACAGGCCGGGGACCCAGGTGGTCCCGGTGAAGATTTCGAGGTACTGGACCGACTGCCCGGAGATTCCGGACAGCGCGAACATGGCGGCGCCGAGCCAGGAAGCGGAGCGCGAACACGGCCACTCGCGCAGGAGGGCATAGGCGAAGAGGGTGCGGCAGGCCATATGGAGGATGACGAAGAGCGGGAAAGCGGCCATGAATTTAAACATCATGAACAAGATGAGAGGCGGATAAAATACCGCGGCGTGCGGAAAGGCGGCCAGCGGAAAGCCGCCGAGCAGGTTGTGCGACCACAGCGGCGGCTGGCCGGACTTCCAGGCGGCGGAGGCGAAAACGAGGTAGGGATGCCACTGGCTGTAGAATTCGTCGGGCGTGGGATAGGAGATGAAGCCCAGCCGGCCCCGGAGGAAGGGGATGAAGAGCGGGACGATCAGGAGGAGGAGGGTGAGCGGATAGAGCGCCGGGCGGGAGAAAACATCATTTTCATGGGGCTTCATCTGCTACCAGAAAGATTTTATTGATTGGCCCGGCCCATGTCAAAAACCCGCGGGATTATTCAGGGGCCAGGGAGAGGGCTTTTTTCGGGCACTGCTTTACGCAGGCGGTGCAGGCGAAGCATGCTTCCTGGTCGCGGAAGGTGACCTTGTGGTCCGGGTCGCGCTCTCCATAGACCCCGACCGGGCAGAGCTCGAAGCAGATCATGCATCCGTCGCACTTATCGCGGTCAATCGCGATCTCGCCGTGTTCCTTTTCGCTGAAGAGGCTGCCCAGGCTTTTGATGCCGAGCTTGAGCATGAGCTGCTCGGGGTCTGACTTGCGGGCGGAGGCGATGCCGGCGAGGTCGAAGCCGACGGCGAAAAAGATGGCGAAGGTTGCGATGAACCATCCCCAGTGGATCAGGGGATCGCCCAGGCGGAGCCAGTCAAGGCCGGCCCATGCGAGCACCACTACGGCGGCGGAGATTGCGGCCTGGGTCCATCCGCTTTTGCCGGGGATCCGGTTGATGAAGAGGTAGAGCACTGCGACGGCGGCCCAGAAGATGATGGTGGCGCCGATGAGGTGGTGGCGGGCGAAGACGGCGAGGATGAGGGCCATTCCGAGCCAGGTGGGGAAGTTCATGGGCACGAACATGTCGAGGCGGTGCTTGAGGTCGAAGCGGAAGCGGCGCATGGGCTCGGTCTTTTGCCTGCCGGCGTCGAGGTAAGCGGGGACGGCGGCGGCATACACGGGCCCGAAGCGGGCGCGGAAGCCGGTTTCGTTCTTGATGGCCTTGCGGTCGAGTCCGGGCGCGGCGAGCGCGGGCAGGATGACCTCTCGCGCCTTCACCTTCTCGGCCAGGCGCGAGACCTTGATGGCGTCTATGACGCGTTCGGCGGTGAAGATGCCGCCGGCGGCGGCGCACCAGACGTTGATGCCGCCGGAGTTGGCCACCAGCAGCCACGCATCGCGGCCTTGGAGCGCGGCCCGCACGCGCTTCACGGTGAGCGAGAAGTTAGCGGTCACCAGGACGGGCGAGTTCTCGCCGGGGCTGCCGACCGGGAAAAGCCCGGTGGGCGCCGCGTGCGGGAGCCAGCGGAAGAACCAGGCGACCAGCCAGCCCATGACGCCCATCAGTCCTCCTCTTTCTTCGCGGCCAGGGTGAGGAAGCTGTCCCACGAGTCGCGCTCGGCTCGGATGATCTTGAAGCCGGCCTCGGCCACGGCCTGTTCCAGTCCTTCCACCGCTTTCGTGCTGGTCTGGGTGAGGGCGAAGGTGACGAGGAGCAGGGGCAGGCGGAGCGCGGTATGAGTGAGACGCTTCAGCGCGGTGCGGGGCCGGGCCTCGTCGGCGATGGCGAGAAAGCCGCCGGGCCGGAGCACGCGGCAGGCCTCGCGCAGCGCGTAGGCCTGCTCGTCGCGGGAGAGCTCGGAAAAGACCAGGGTGGAGGCGACGAGGTCGAAGCTCGCGCTCGGGAGCTTGTCCATGCCGGACACTCCCATTTCCCACAGCTCGACCCGGTCGTCCATTTTCGCATCGCTGATCTTGCGGCGGGCGATCTTGAGCATGGCGTTGGACACGTCGAAGCCCAGGACCCGGGCCCCCTTTCGCGCGGCGAGCAGGGCCATGGTGCCGGTGCCGGCGCCGATCTCGAGCACGCTCATGCCTGGCCTCACGTGCTCATCCACGATCCGGCGCTTGGCGCGCCCGGACTGGCCGAGGCTGAGCCAGGAAATGCCGCGGTCGTAGCGCCCGGGCTGCGACTCCAGGATCTTCATGTAGATGTAGCCGGCCATGAACGCGTCCTACCTCTCGGAATTGTCACTGTCCACCTGTCCCAGCACGCCGCCGGCGAGGAACTCGGCGATGGCATGACCGATATAATCGTTGGTCTGGGCGCGGGGGTGACACTGGTCATAGAAAAGCATCTCGTCTTTATGGGAGCGCAGCATGGGCAGGAGGTCGAGGTAGTAAAATCCCAGGTCCGTGGCCTTTCGGGAGAGGACCTGCTGCGGATAGTCCTCCACGAAGTCAGAGTAAACCTGGAACGCCACTGGGAAGGCCACTACCACAACCTGGAAGCCGTTCTTCTCAGCATCGACCTTGAGCCTTTCCAGGACCGGTTGGACCGTGCTCCATGAATCGTCTTGCCAGGCCGCTCCCCAGTCATATTGGGCTAGGCCGGCAAGCTTCAGAAAGCGGCCGTGGTCGGTTTTCCAGCGCGGGTCATCGCAGGCGGGGATCCAGGCAAAGCGGTCCGCGCCCTTTTCCTTGATCCATTTCCTGAATACCAGCCTCTGGCAGATCGTCTGGAGAAAAATGCTGTGGCGCAGGACATAGCCGTAGGAGTCGGCTTCTTGGGCAAACCCCCACGAGGGCCGGCTGTCGTTGAGGTAAAATGCGAGGATGACCACGTCGGGACGGACCGTGAGGCCTCGGCGCTCCAGGATGTCAACCTCTTCGCGGGTCCCGACGTCCTCGATACCGGCGTTGATCATCGTGTACTTCCGGTCCGGGTTGAGCTGTTCAAGATAGTGCCCGATGCGCGCGACGTAGATATGTTCGGCAGGCAGGTACGATCCCCAGGTGATCGAGTCTCCCAGCGCCAGGATGCGGATCTCGTTCGAGGCCTTATGCTCCGGGACTTCCGGGCCGCGGAAGCCCAGCGAGTTGGTTTGCATGAGCACATCAAGCCCGGACACCGGATGGGCCTTAATCACGACGTTGGCGTTGGGTATCATGCGCCGGCCATCAGGTGCGTCCACCACCAAGAGCACAGGCGCCGAAATCGAGCCTCCCCCGAAAATGGAATCATGTTCGGCGGGCGTGATGTAGGTGACGGTGCGGCGGTAATAGATTTCGAGCGCGGAGAAGATGATAGACAGGACAACCAGGTCCACGGCCACCACGGCCAGGATGCGTTTGAGCCGGCGATGGTTCCTGGCCGGAGTCTTATGCATTCATCCATTCCTCCACGCCGCGGCCGGGAAATACAGGAAACTAGAATTCCACCTTGAGCACGCCCTTGACCGCGAAGGCGGCGATCATGGAGATGACGAGGAAGGGCCATACCCACCAGGTATTGAGGCCGAGCCACGGGAAGTCGGCCTCGGGATAGGTGATCTGGATTGCAGCAACGCGCGAGTCCGCGGGCACGCCGACGGCCGGCGGGTAGAGCAGGGCGAGTCCGAGCCCGGCCGATTCATAGGGCGGCACGCGGACGCCGTAGTGGTCACCGGCCACCAGGGGCACGGTGAACTGCCGGCCCTGAACCGTGAACTTGAGGGGGTGGGATCCGGCGGTCTCGGGCCGCAATTTATAATCCACCTCGTAGTCGCGGCTCTGCTCCCTGGCGCCTTGCGATTCCATGGTCTTGCGGATGAAGCGCACCGGGTATCCGACCATGCTGACGCCCGGCGGCGGCTCGAGCTTGACCGCGTCCCGCCAGCCCTCGAACTGGCCGGCCAGCCTGACCTTCACCATGACCTCGTCGCCCGGCTTCACCGGCCGCGACGCGTAGCGCGTCTCCAGGTTGGCGAAGAGCGGAAAAAAAAGCACGATCATGACGGCGAGCGGGGGCACGGCATAAAGGAAGTAGCGCAGGGCGTTCCACATGATCCGGCCCTGCGCGGCCACGATCACCGGGGCGTCGTCAATGAAGAGCCAGACCTCGTAGAAGTGGCCCTTGATCTTTTCCTTGGCGTCCTTGATCCCGCCCTGGTTCGAGGTGTACTTGTAGATGACCATGGCGATGACGCCCATGATCACGGACCAGACGGCGAGCGGCCACAGCGGATCGAGCCCTGCAAAGGGACTGAAGGATGCGTCCAGGACGCGGTTGATCAGGATATACAGCTTAACCATTCAAGCCCCGCCTCAGGAGATGTACCCGAGCCCCTGCAGTTTTTTCTTGATCTCCTCTTCCGAGTCCGAGCCTTCGAGCTGGCTCACCTCTTTCTCCAGCGCGTGCGCCACGAACTCGTCCACCGAGCTGTAGCCCGCGAGCTTGGCGAACTTCTCGACCTTGGCGAAAAGGTCCTTGCCGATCTTTACCTTGGGCATGTCCTTCTCCTCTCTAAAAAACCGGTTTCCCATCCATGTCGGACGGGGTGGGCAAACCGAAGAGTTTCAGCACGGTCGGTCCCATGTCAATCAATGCGGGGTCTGCTTTGGCCGTCTTGAAATTGGTGATCAATACTCCCGGGACCTCACTGGTGGCGATGCAGTGGTCTCCGGACCAGGAGCTCTTGTTGATGACGATGACGTCTTTGGGGAACTTGCCCAGCGCCGACTCGTCTCCGCCGCGGTAGCCGCGCTTGTAGCCCATGATGATGTCGGGCGCTATGTCCACGTGGTCTCCCTGGTAGACGTCGCGGGCCTTTTCAGGGTTGAGCACGGGGTGCTCGCCGGTTTCCGGGTCCACGAATTCCTTGAGCTTCTCGACGATCTCGTCCACCAGGGCGTCCTTTTCCATGGGCGTGACCGTGCCGAACTTCTCACGGCCCATCTGGTTGATGTAGAGGCCGTTGATTCCGAACTGGAAGGCCGATGTCCGCGACCAGTCCACGGCGAAGTCCATGGTGTCCTGGTCGCGGAAGTACTCGATGTTCTCCTGCTTCACTTCCGGCCTGAGCTTCAGATAGCCGTTTTGCAGGAGCCAGGTGTTGACCTCGAAGGACCGGGACCAGGGCCCGAAGCCGTGGTCGCTCATGATGATGAGCGTGGTGTTCTGGTCCACGCAGGGCAGGACCCAGCCGAGCAGGGCGTCCATTCTCCGGTACAGGGTCTCAAGCGGGTCGCCGAGCCTGGCGGCCCACACCGGATCATAGGCCGGATGGTCCTTTTCGTGCAGCCGCCAGAACATGTGCTGGCCCAGGTCCAGGTTGGAGATGTAATAGAAGAGCAGGCCGTCGTGAAAATGGTCCAGGTGCCAGCGCAGCATCTTCTCGTCCTCGGCGAACACGATGCCCATCTGGTGGAACAGCTCGCCGTCGTCGAAGATGTCCAGGTCCGCCTGCCGGGCCTTGGTGTTCTCGGGCATGCCCTGGGTGTAGTACAGGCCGTTGGCCTCGGCCACCTCTTTGGAATACTCGGCCGGGTTGGTGACCGGGATCGAGGGGTTCAGCGGGTCCATGTTGACCGGAGACGCGTAAAGCTTGAAGTCCGGCCTGACCTCCTTCAGGTAAAAGCGCACGATGCCGTGGGCCGAGACGAACGGGCTCCACATCTTGAACTCGAGCGGGTACCAGCCGCTCCATTCGCCCTCGGCCAGCATCAGCTCCTGGTCCTGGAACTCGATCTTGACCTCCGGGTGGTCCGGATCAATGTAGATGTTGATGGGGACTTCGCAAGTGGCGTAGTTGCGTTGCTTGTTGTCGCCCGTGCCTAGGTAGGGCCTTTTCGCGTCCAGCTCGAAGGTGTTTTTCGGTCCGGTGATCCTGGTCCGGATCACGTCGTTCACCGGATAGACGGGGACGATGGTGCCGCCCCCGATCTCCTCCGGGTGCTCCGGCGGGTTGTCGGTGAAAAAGGTGAAGGTGCCGTAGGTGCCGAGCAGGTCGGGGGTGCCCATGCCTGACCCGGACCAGCCCTTGCCCTCGTCGGGCGGGAAATTGGACGGGATCTTGAATACGCGCGTGTAAATGCCGGTGTCGGCCAGGTAGTCCCAGAAGGGCTTGCCGGAGCGCAGGTTCTCGGCCTTGCCGCCCTTCCACCAGATCACGCGCCGGCCGATCGCCAGGGATGAGCTTTCCGGCGGGTCCGTCACCTGCGACATGGCCAGGAACGGGAAATAGGTGTCGGGGTTGCGCGCGATGAAGTCGTAGATGCCGTGTTTGCCGGGGTTCTTCCCGGAGATGAAGTTGGACCATGCCACCGGGCTTTGCGGGGGAATGGAGGAAGTGAGCGGCTTGAAGTCGCCCGCGCTGATGACCTTCTCGAAGTTGGGCATGATGCCCTTGTCCATGAACTCCTTGAGCAGGCGCGGGTCCATGCCGTCAATGCCCAAAATCAATACCTTCTTGCCGGTGGTCCGGTCCCTCTCCCCGCAGGAGATGATGCCCGCAAGCGCAACGATAAGCAAGAGATGAATCGCGAGCGCGCGTAAAAAAATTTTATGTTCACAAATCATTCGTCTCGCTCCAGTCCACCTCACGGCCATCCTTCCTCAAGCCTCAAGCCCCAGGCCTCACGCCTTTATAAGCGGCTTGCCGTCCATGTGGTCCGGCACGGGCACGCCGAAGAGGGTGAGCACGGTGGGCGCGACGTCGCCGATCCAGGGATCGTCAACTTCCAATTTCTGGTCGGAGAAGAGGACGCCGGGCACGAACTTCGGGTCCACGCAATGGTCCCCGCTCCAGCCCTTGACGTTGTCCTCGAAAATCCTGTCGCTGACCTCGCCCATGGCCCCGCCCCAGGACACGCGCCAGCCGGGCTTGAAGCCGACCACCAGGTCCGGGCCCTGGCCCACGTACGGTCCCTTGAACACGTCCTCCATCCGGTACGCGCCCTCCACCGCGTTCACGCCCGCTTCCTCGTCAAACGCCGTGACCAGCTTCCCGGCGAGCTCCACCCGCAGCGCGGCCGCGTCCCGGGGATCAACGATGCCTTTCCGCTCGCGGCCCTTCACGTTCAGGAAGATGCCGGAGAGCCCGAGCGCGTAGGCCCTGGTGTTGTCCCAGTCCACGTTGGCGAAGAGCTCGCCGGAGGGCTGGCCGTCTTTGGTGGCCAGGTAGCCGTTCTTCCAGAGCCAGGTGTTGAGGTTCATGCCGCGCTTGAACAGGGTGAAGCCGTGGTCGCTCATGACGAACAGGGCGTCGCCCTTCCTGCGCTGTTCCATGACGCGGCCCAGGAGGCCGTCCATTTTCTCGTAGAGGTCGTCAATGGCGCGGGCGTGTTTTTGGGTGTCCTTGTCCCGGTTGGCGGGGTGCGACGGGTCGCGGTAGCGCATGAACATGTGCTGGATGCGGTCGGTGACGTCGAAGACGCAGACCACGCAGCCGCGGGTCGTGGTGTCGAGCGCGCGGAAGAACATCTGCTCGCGCTCTTCGTGGATGTCCCAGACCTGGGTGAGGAACGCGCCCTCGTCGAGCACGCGCTCATTGAGGCCCCAGGTGTCCTCGGCCAGGCCCAGCGTGGCGAACGGCCCCTGCAGCTTGGACAGGTAGCCCGCGTAAAAAGAAGGGTGCGACACCGGCATCACCGGCGCGCGCGGGTCAATGTTGATGGGCGTGAGGTAGAGGTCAATGGAGGGCTCGGTGCGGATGAGCCGGAAGCGGCCGATGCCGGCGGCGCGGATGCCGAGCCCGGGCTTGAACACCAGGTCCACCCAGTCCGTGTACTCGCCCTCCTTGAGCAAAACCTCCTGGCCGTCGAGCTTGAGCCTCCACTGGCCCGACCCGTTCTCCAGCCGAAACGGGATCTTCATCTCGCCCGCGCCCTCGATCAGCGGGTTCTCGGGGCCGGGGACCTCGGACTTGTAGCCGTCGCCGTCCTTAACCAGCTTCACCTGCACACCGCCGGTTCGTTTCTCGTCGTCGGGCGCGGTGGTGAAAAAGGTGAAGCTGCCCTGCGTGCCCTTCAGGTCCGGCACGCACATGGCACTGAGGCAGGCGCCGTAGAATTTCTCGGGCGGGAAGGTGATGGGCACGCGCAGCACCTGCGAGAACACGTAATGGTCGCCGAGGATCTTCCAGAAGGGCACGCTCTTGCGGAGCAGCCGGATCTCGGGGCTGCCGATGGGGATGCGGTAGCGGCCGATCTTCAGGGTGCGGCCGGTGTTGCCGATGTACGACGACGAGAGCACGGGCAGATAGGTCTTGCGGTCGGGGGTGAGGAAGTCGTAGATGGCGTGCTTGCCCGGGTTCACTCCGGTCATGAAGGTTGACCATGCCACCGGCGACATGGAGGGCGTGGTGGTGCGCAGCGGCTTGAAGTATCCCTCCTCCGTGAGCTTCTTGAAGTTCGGCATCCGGCCTTCGTCCATCAGCGACTGCGCGACCTTCGGGTCCAGGCCGTCGAGACCAAGCACGATCACCCGCTTGACCCGCGGCTTCAGTCCCAACATCCGCCGCCGCACGAACATGTAAACCGCCCGCACCGGCCACAAGATCATCGAGACCAGCGCCGCCACGAACGCCAGGAAAAACGCCATGAACGAGCCGACAATGGCGAAGCCCGCGCCCGGCCCGATGTAGGCATGGGCCGTCCCCGCCAGCAATAGCGCAAGGAACAGCGCATGGACGGCCATGATTCGGCGAAAGTTTTTCGGCATTGTTATCATTGCTCCGGGAAGCGCTTATTTAGAGACAACAAACTCTCAAGGTGTTCCGAAATCTTCATTCTGTTTGTCCCGGAGGGACATCTCGAAAGTAGCCCGGGAATTTATTCCTGGGAACGCGAGCCAAGGCAGCCATCAAGTCCCGCAAGGGACGACCGAAATCTCGACCGTCCCTCCGGGACTGACCTATATGTTCAGCGGCCCGGTCACGATTTCCGCGAGCTCCGTAATATTGAGATCGCCGCCCTGCTGGTCGAGCGACCAAAAGAAGGCGTCGTCCCAGGTATGCATTCCGGTGAGATCGCTTCTTCCAAAGACCTCTTTTGCGTTGATCATGCCTTTGAGGTCAAAGCCGTGATTGGCGACGGCGATCAGGTCGGGGCCGTTCTTGGCTTCCGGGCCGGAATAGGCCTCGTCGCGCGTCTTTACGAACTCGATGACCTTGTCGTCATGATAGCACAGGGCCCCGAGCTTTTCCCGGATTTCATTGATGAGCGCCGGGGCGTCGGCCTCGGCCACTCCGCCCTTGCCGTACTTGCCCGCGCGATGGATGTAGATGCGGCCGGGGTCGAGGCAGAACGCGCGCGACTCCGGCATGATGTCTTCCATGCCCTCCGGCGGGTCCTTGACGAAGGAGAGATAGCCCTGCTCCTTGAGCCACGCGTTCACGTACACCTCCTGCCTGATCCCGCAGAAGCCGTGGTCCGAGAGCATGAAGAAGCCCTCGCCCTCCCGCGAGACGTCCACGCCCGCGTGATAGCGCTCCCACATCTCCCGGATGAACTTGTCAACATCGCGGTAGTAGTCGAGGGCCTGGCCGTGGCGCTCGTGAGATGCGTCCTCCACCGCGCTCCAGAGGTAGTGCTGGAGCCGGTCGGTGCCGGTTATCACCACCTGGAAGTAGTCCCAGTCCTCATCCCTCCACATGGCGTCGGCCACGGCGCGGCGGCCGTCGAGCGTGCGCGTGAGCTCGATGAAGAGCTGGTTGTGGTCCTTCCGGCAGCGCTGGGTGTCTATGTCAATCTCGTAATTATTGCGCCGGAGCGTCGCGAGCCAGCGCATGGGCTTCACCGCCTTGATGAGCTCGATGGCCACGAAGCCGGAAACCAGCGAGCCGGGGATGTCGCGCGCCGGATACGTGCCCGGCTGATTGATCACCACCGAGCGCTTGCCTTGCTCGCCGATCTTGTCCCAGAACGTGGGGCACTTGAGATTGGAGAAGTTGGTGAAGCGGAGCCGATAGCCCGGGGCCAGCTCGGTGAACCCGAAGATGCCGTGCACGCCCGGGTTCCGGCCGGTCATGAACGACGGCCACGAAACCGCGCTGATCTCCGGCAGCGTCACCTTCATCCGGTGGAGCGCGCCGGCCTTTACCAGCCCCGCCATGAACGGCCAGGTCCCGTCCGAGGTGAGCCGCTTGACCAGCGTGTACGGAACGCCATCAAGCCCGACCACGCACGAGCGGCCGGCCTTCTTCTTTTTGAACAAGTCTCTCAGCGCCATGCTTGCCCCTCACGTGTTGATGCAGGCCGCGCTCGGCCGCGCCTTGCGATGCGCCCGATTATAGCCCCTGGTCCGGAAAGGGCCAAACCCGGGACCCTGGCTTTTGCCTCCGGTTTCAGGGATTCTGGTTGCCCAAGGCCTCGATGATAAGGGACAGGAATTTCTGATGGTCCCATGCCTGGAGGTGGTTGGGAGTGAATCCGAGACGGACCACGACCAGGTCATGGGAGGGGATGATGGTGACGTACTGGCCGTCGTGTCCGCGGGCGGAGTAAAGATCAACCGGGAGCTTTGGCAGCCAGCGGTCCTCCTGGTTGCCGGGCGAGCCCGCGTTCAGCCAGAACTGGGCGCCATACCCGCCATGCGGGGCCGCCGGGGTGGGAGTAGAGCTGTAAGCAACCCAGCCTTGGGGAAGGATGCGCTCGCCGTTCCATACCCCGTCCCGGAGAAAGAGCAGTCCGAACCGCGCCCAGTCCCGCGCGCTGGCGTATAAATACGAAGCGCCCGCGAAAGTGCCCGAGGCGTCGGGCTCGAGCACCGCGGAGCTCATCCCGAGCTTGTCAAAAAGCTCGCGGCGGGGAAAGGCCAGGTAGTCCTCGCCGGTCCCGCCCACGGCCTGCCTTACCATCCGGGCCAGGATCATCGAGGTGCCGGAAGAGTAGGACCACACCGAGTCCGGCTCCGCGGATAATGGCATGTCCGCGGCAAAGGCGGCCATGTCGCCATGATTGAAGAGCATCACGTTGACGTCCGAGGCGATGTTTTTCTCGTACTCCTCCACGAACTTGAGCCCGCTCTCCATGCGCAGGAGCTGGTCCACGGTTATTTGCGCGCGCGGGTCGTCCGGCCCTTTCCATTGGGGCACCGGCGCCGGCTCATGAATGTCGAGTCGGCCCTGCCGCACCAGGATGCCCACCAGGGCGTTGGTAACGCTCTTGGTCATGGACCAGCCCAGCAGGGGCGTGTCAGAGGAAAAGCCCGGGGCATACCTCTCGGCTATGATCCGGCCCTGGTAAACCACAACCACCGCCCTGGTGCCGACGGGACGGCCGGGCGCCGGGTCGGTGAAGGCAAAGTCAAGGGCCTGGTCAAGCTTCTTCCTGTCCGCCCCGGAAGGAAGATTTTGCGTATCCACCTTGCCGCCCCGGGGCCAGGGAAGGTCCCTGGAAAGCCCGGGCGGGGCGACAGGCGCGGCCGCGGCCTGGGCTTTTAATTCTTCATCGCTCACGTCCACCACCACCGTGCAGCCCAGTCCCTCCCGATACACCGCCCGCTTGGAAAACAGGCCGAGAATGGATGCGGTCACCTGTTTTTTTTGCCGGTCGAGCCTGACGCTGATCGGGTAGCCGCTGGTGGGACTGAGGTCAACTTTTTCTATCTCCCGCGGGTCCCGGCCGGAGACGAACACGCTCGAGCACATGACCTTGGCCGTGTATCCCGTGCCCACCCCCGCTATTTCGGAGATGTCTTGGTCAAATATCAACAGGCCGAGAAGTGGTAATGCCGCCAGCGCCGCAATTACCGCCACTAAAACCTTTTTCCACCGCGCGCTCTTTGCCGCCATGATCTCCTCCAGCCAAGTCAAACGTTACCCGATGGCTTTCCCGATTCTACCGTCTCGACCCTGGCCGCGGCAAGTTCGGCCCGCACCCAGGGCAGCCGCCATCCTTGTCGCCCTCCCCTCCAGCGGCGGCGTCTTTTTCAACGGCCTCCTTTGATGTATATTGAATGGCGCGCCGCCCCGGCCGCGCGGCCGGGTTGCAAAGGGAAAGGGAGCCTTGTATGAACCGGGCAAAATTCCAGGACCGACTCCTCTACATGGCCTCTTCGCCGGCCGACTTTGCGAGGCTGCTTTATGCGACGGCGTCAAACCAATGGCACCGCGGGACCCGGTCCTTCGGGCCCAGGCGGGTGGCCTGCAATCTCTGCGGATGGCAAGGACGGCATTTCGACTATTTTCGGGAAAGGCATCACATCCGGAGAAACAGCCAATGCCCGGGTTGCGGCAGCCAGACCCGCCACCGTGAGCTGATCGCCTTCATCGGGAAGGAGATCAGCGTCTCCGGCAAGCTCGTCCTGGACATCGCTCCCGTCCCGCGCTACCGACAATGGTTCGAGTCCCGGGGGGCCGCATACGTCTCCATTGACAGGGGCGAAAGAAGCGCCATGGTCAGGATGGACATGACCAGGATGGCTTTTGCCGGCCGGCGGTTTGACCTGATTATCTGCTCCCACGTGCTCGAACATATTTCAGAGTTTGGCGATGCCCTTGCCGAGCTTGGCCGAGTGCTGAAGGATGACGGGGTCGGATTGGTTGCCGTGCCTTTTTCCCGGCAAGCGGCGTCCCGCCCGCTGCCGGAGCCCGACCACCAGGGCCACTGCCACGCGTTCGGCCGCGATATCGTGGACCGGATCGGCAGGGCCGGGTTCCGCGTCGAGGTCAAGCACTACTCGGAGGCGAGGGACCAGGATGATCCGGCGAACCAGTTTTTCGCGGTGACCAAGAAACCAGGAGAATGGTGATGGAAGCGGTTTTGTCCCCCCTGCACCGGGCCGTGCGGCGCGCGGCCCGGGCTTTTTGTGACCGGGAGATCGTGCCGATCGCGCTGGCGCTGGACCAGGAGGCGCGCTTTCCGTGGGAGGTGGCCGAGAAGATGGGCCGGCTCGGCTACTTCGGGATCCAGGCGCCGCGCGAGCTCGGCGGCGCGGGCCTGGACACGGTGAGCTACGCCCTGGTGATCGAGGAGATCTCGCGGGCGTGCGGGGGTCTCGGGCTGTGCGTGACCGTGCACAACAGCGTGGCGCTCTACCCGATCCTGGCGTTCGGCGATGACGGGCAGAAAAAGCGCTGGGCCGCGCCGCTCGCCCGCGGCGAGAAGATCGGGGCGTTTTGCTTGACCGAGCCGAACGCGGGCTCGGACGCGGCGGGGATCGAGGCCACGGCGCGGCGCGACGGCGATCATTACGTGGTGAACGCGAACAAGGTGTACGTGACCAACGGCGGGATCGCTGACGTGTGCCTGGTTTTCGCGCGGACGGACCCGAAGGCCGGCAGGAGGGGCATCTCGGTGGTGGTGGTCGAGCGGGGCACGCCGGGGTTCGCGGTGGGCGAGCTCGAGGACTTGTGCGGGATGCGGGCGAACCCGGTGAGCTCGATCACGCTCTCGGAGAGCCGCGTTCCGGCCGCGAACCTGCTGGGCCGGGAGGGCATGGGCCTGAAGATCGGGCTCGACGCCCTGGACACGGGCCGGATCGGGATCGCGGCGCAGGCCATCGGCATCGCGCAGGCGGCGCTGGAGGCGGCGGTGGCCTACGCCAAAGAGCGGCGGCAGTTCGGCGTGCCCATCGCGAAACACCAGGGCGTGGCGAATATGATCGCGGACATGGCCACGCAGGTGGAGGCGGCGCGGCTGATGATCCACCGCGCGGCGGACCTGAAGGACCGGGGAGTGCCGTTCACCCAGGAGGCGGCCATGGCCAAGCTCTTTGCCTCCGAGATTGCGAGCAAGGTCACGGACGCGGCGGTGCAGGTCCTCGGCGGATACGGCTATTCCAAGTCCTACCACGTCGAACGCTTCTACCGCGACGCGCGGGTGACCCGGATCTACGAGGGCACGGCCGAGATCCACCGCATGGTCATCGCGCGGGGAGTGCTGGGGGCATAGGGTGGAGGATACATGGGAGGGTTGGATTTTTTTTGCCGCAGATGAACGCAGATGAACGCAGATGAACACAGATTAATACAAATTAGTCGGAAATTATCTGCGTTAATCTGCGTTCATCTGCGGCCGTTTTGATTTTGCTGATATTCTGATTGCGGTCTAGGGATGAGTTTGGATTGCGAAGCGGGAAGATGAAGATAATTGTTTGCATAAAATCGGTGGTGAAGTGGTCGGCGGGTGAGCCCGTGCTGGCGGAGGGGAAGCTCATGCGGACGGCGGAGGGGATGGAGCTTAACCCTTTTGACCGGCCGGCGCTGGAGCTTGGGCTCCGGCTCAAAGAGGAGAGGGGCGGGAGCGTGACGGCGCTCTCGATGGGTCCGGAGGCGGCCGAGGACGCGCTGTACGAGGCGCTGGCGCTGGGCGCGGACAAGGCGGTGCTGGCGTGCGACCGGGCGCTGGCGGGGTCGGACACGCTGGCGACGTCGTACGCGCTGGCGGCGGCGGTAAAGAGGCTCGCTCCCTTTGACCTCATTCTTTTCGGGACGCGGACGGCGGACAGCGACACGGGGCAGGTGGGTCCGCAGACGGCGTCGCTCCTTTGCCTGCCGCTGGTGGGGTGGGCGTGGTCGGTGAAGGCCGACGGCGGCGGGATCGAGGTGGAGCGGCGGGTTGACGGGTTCAGGGAGATCTATCAAGCTGACCTGCCCGCGGCGCTCACGGTGCACGCGGGCGCTCTCGTGCCGCGCGACGTGCCGCTTTATGGCATCGGGCCGGCGTTCGGCGCGGGCAAGATCGAGCGGCTCACCTGCGCGGAGCTGGGGCTGGACCCGGCGCGCATCGGGGAGAGGGGCTCGCCGACCCGGGTGGTCTCGATCAGGCCGGTCACGCGGGAGCGGAAGTGCGAGCTGATCGCGGGCACGGTCGAGGAGCAGGCGGAGGAAGTGGTGAAGCGGCTGCTGGAGAAGGGGCTGGTGGGGTGAGGCTTGGGGCTTGGGGCTTGAGGCTTGGGGCTTGAGGATTGAAGCGGAGGATAGGTGAGGAACGATCCGGAAATATGGGTGTACGTGGATTTGCGGAACGAGCGGCTGTTCGGGCTGTCGCTCAAGGTGTTGGGCAAGGCGCGGGAGCTGGCGGGAGCGGTGGACGGGAAGACGGCGGCGGTGGTGCTGGACGGCGGGCCCGGGGAGACTCATGGGGAATGTCTGGCGGCGGAGGCGGCGGCTGAGAGCTGCGTGGCGCACGGGGCGGACCGGGTTTACGCGCTGACGCACCCGGAGCTAGGGGCGCCGCGCGCGGACACCCACGCGGCGGCGCTCGCGGAGTTCATCGGGAGGCGCGCGCCCGCGCTCGTGCTCTTCGCTCTGACCGGCCTGGGCCTGGAGGCGGCGGCCCGGACGGCGAGGATTTTGGGAGCGGGGCTGATCGCGGACTGTATTGACCTGAGGATTGATGGAGATTCGCGACCGCAGTCGCTCCCACCGGACAGTATAGCGGGCCGGGTGGTGGCGACGTGCGCGGCGTGGGGCGGCGAGGTGATGGCGGAGATCGCGTACGCGGCGGGACAGCGGACGGGCCTGGCCACGGTGCGGCCGCTCGGGATGCGCGCGGTGGAGGCCAAGGGCGATCCGGGGACGGTGGAGCGGGTGGCGGTTGACGGGCTCCGGGCCCCGGCGGGACTCCGGCTATTATCGTCGGCGGCGGAACCCGCGGAGCACCGGAAATTGGAGGAGGCGGAGGTAGTGGCGGTGGGCGGCGCGGGCCTCTCGAGCGCGGCCGGGTTCGGTCTGGTGCGCGAGCTGGCGGCGGCGCTGGGTGCGGAGGTGGGGGCGACGCGGCCGGCGGTGCTGGCGCACTGGACGGAGGAGGAGCGGCTGATCGGACAGACCGGGAAGACGGTGCGGCCACGCCTCTTGGTCTCGGCCGGGACCTCCGGCGCGGTCCAGTACACGGCGGGCATCATGGAGTCGGGGGCCATCGTCGCGATCAACCGCGACCCGGAAGCGCCCATTTTCCACATCGCGGACATCGGGGTGGTGGCGGACGCAAAGACTTTTTTGCCCGCGCTGACGCGGAAGATAAAACAGGCCAAGATGCGGGCGCTGGCGGACATGCTGTGCGCGAAAGTTGGGGGCGTCGCGACTGAAGTCGCTCCCACGGATGGCGTTAATGGCGATGGTGGTGGAGGGCTGGGGGCGAAGGTGCGGGGTCTCCGGGAGGCTCAGGGGTGGAGCCGGGAGGAGATGGCCGAGAGCACGGGCCAGACCCCGGAGTTCATCGCGCAGGTGGAGGCGGACGAGGTGACGCCGTCGGTGGCCTTCCTGCTCCGGCTGGCGAAGGCGCTCAAGGTTGACCCGTCCGCGTTCCTGTCGGAGTCGGAGAAGTCGGCCATCCGGGACCAGCGGTCTCGGGCGTTTGTGAAGCGCACGCAGAACTACTCGTACCAGACGCTCACGCCGGGGGCGGAGCACGAGCACCTGCGCGCGTTCATGATCGTGATCGAGCCCCGGCAGGCGCACCAGCCCGTGGCCTACAAGCACGAGGGCGAGGAGTTCGTGTTCGTGATGGAGGGCGAGCTGGAGCTGACGGTGGGCGCCAAGGCCCTTCACCTGAAGCCCGGCGAGTCGCACCACTTCAACTCCGAGGTCACGCACAAGCTGAAAAGCCTCTCGGACCAGGCGACGCGGTGCCTGGTGATGCTGTATACGCCGTAATGGTTTGTGGTTTGTAGTTTGTGGTTTTTGGCCGGCCGTTGGCCGCCGCTTCCTTCCCCCCGGCCCGTTTCCATCAAGCCTCGGACATTTATCCATTGTGGCCCGCGCGCGTCCGTGCGATAATCGGTATTCTGATGGACCGGAAAGAGGCCGCTTCGCGGGCGTTCAAGATGAGCTTCATGGACGCGCGGAACCGGGTGCATAACGCGGTGCTGCTGGCGGGCGCGGTGATGCTCCTCAGTCTTCCCATGTTCTATTACCAGTACGCGCACATGATGCGGCCGGTGTTCGCGCACGCGCCCACCTTAAAACAGCTCAAGCTCCTGGCGCTGGGTCAGTCCATCATCCTGTTCGCGCCGGCCCTGGTCTGCTCCCTGGTCGGGTTCCTGTATTACGAGCGGCTGGGGCTGCCCGGGCCGGGGCGGCTTGGGGAGCTCAAGCGCTGGGTCCCGCTGTCGCTGCTTTTGGGGCTGGCGCTCATCGTTCCCTCCTATTACCTCACGGACCGGCACATGCTGGCGGTCTTTCCGGAGGCGTACCCGCGGCCGTGGGCGTGGGCGCTGGCATGGGCGGCGGGGAACTCGCTTTCGCAGGAGGTGGTGGCGCGGTTCGGGCTACTTTCCATCGGCGTGTACCTGCTGCGCTGGCGGGGCCATAAGGGCCATCCGGCGGCCGCCATCGCGGTGGTGTCGTTGTTCGCGGCCGTGTGCTCGCTCCTGTTCTTCCAGAGGCTCGGGCTCTCCGGGCTGATCGAGCCCCGACGCGCCCTGGCTTCGCTGGCCCTGGTCTTTGGCGTGCAGTGGGTGCTTTGCGAGGTCTACGTCAGGAAGGGTCTGGCCGCATCGCTTTGCCTGCACCTGGGGCTGAGCGCGCGGCTGGTGGTATATTGTTTTATCCGCTGAGGAGAGGAGGAGCTGGGTAGCGAGGATCGCGGAACGCGGAGCGCGGAGAGCATTGGCGTGAGGATATAGCCCCAAGCCCCATGCCTCAAGCCACAGGCCCCAAGCCGTCTCTCACCTCTTCTTCTTCCTCTCCCCTTTCTGCCGGGCGAGGAAGTTGACCACGACCTCTCCGGCGTATTTGAGGGCATCGGATTTGACCTTGGGCTTCAGGGTGTCATAGTCCTGCATTCCGGCGACCAGCTCGCGGGTGATGATGCGGACGGAGGGGCTGTAATCGAGGCAGAAGCCGATGACGCGGAGGGTGAAGGGGCGGTAGAACTTCTCGGTCACCCGGCTTACCTTTCCGATGCTGAGCCGGGCCATGGTTTTCCAGGACTGGGGGTAACTTTTCATGCCGTCGCGGTCTTCCGAGCAGACGGCCTTGCCGAGCAGCTCCGCGGTCTTGAAGGCATAAAAGATGCCCTCTCCGGTCAGGGGATCGGCGCTGCCGGAAGCGTCTCCGATGAGCGCCCATCCGTCGCCGCTGAGCTTGGGGTCCTCGAACGAGGCGGTGCGGAGCGCGGGCAGGAACCAGGCGCGCTCGCCCGAGAGGTCGGGGATTTCCAGCCCGGCCCGGCCAAACTCGTCCTCCACAAACTCATGGAGCCGGGCGGACAGGTCCTCGTCCTTGGCCTCGCCGCGCTCCAGGGCGATGCCGACCGCGGTCGCGTCGTTTCTCGGGAAGATCCAGGCGTAGCCCTGGAACCCCTTGAAGAACCTCAGGACGAGGGGCAGCTTGACCTTGCCCGGCAGGAGCGCGAAATGGGTGAGGCACAAGTCCTCCCGCGGGAACTTGCCGGCGAACGCCTTGCGCACGATGCTGCCCACGCCGTCGGCTCCCACCACGAAGTCGGCCTTATACTGTCCGGCATCAGTGCGCAGGACCATGGCCTCTCCCTCGGGTTCCACGGCCATGACCTTTTGCTGATGAAAGGCCGCGCCCTCGGCCAGGGCCATGTCGAGGAGTTTTTGGCCGAGCCCCTGCCGGGAGATGGTGACCATGGGCCAGGTCAGGGAGAGCGAGACCCTGCGGCCGAAGGGGAACTGCATTTTGAGGCGGCGGTGGACCCTGCCCTCGGCCACCAGGTTCTTGAGCTCGGGGTACTCCCAGACGATCTTGGGCGAGAGCCCTCCTCCGCAGGGTTTTTCCCACGGGGCCTTGTGGTCGAAGAGCATGACGCTCTTGCCGTTCCTCGCCAGCAAATAGGCGAGCCGTGAACCGGCCACGCCCGCGCCGACGATGGCGATAGTCTGCGGCGGACTTTTCATGGGAAAAGATTATTCACCGCTAGAGGGGTCAAGTCAAGAAGAGCGATGGGCTGGTCCGTGCGTTTGCGCTTGGAGCCGGGACGGCGGCGGCACTTGCCGATGGCCCGGGGTCAATTTAGCCTGGCCGCGGCCGTGGAGAGAGCGTCGGCGGCGCGGTCGAGATAATAGGCCATGAGCAGCGGGTGGTTCCCGCGCAGGGCTCCGGGCGGGCCGGCCAGCACGATCAGCGGGTCCATGGCCTGGACGGTCTGGAGCGAGTCGAGCGCCTGCTTCAAGTCATTGCCGGCGCCGCGGTCCTTGAGCGCCGGCGCGTACGAGGCCACCGCGCCCTCCACCACCGCGGCGGTCGCGGCGGCCGTTCCGCGGGCATGGTGGAACGCGTCATCCGTTTCCGCGACGTCTTGGGCCGAGATCTTGTCCGCCTCCCGGCTCAGGAGCGACGATGAGATGAGCAGGATGCCCTTCAGGTCTTCGGGTCCGCCCGGCGCCTTGATCGCTCCGCTTTTCATGGCGGCGGAGGTATCTTGAAGCGCCGCGATCCCCTGAGCCAGGGTCTTTTCCCCGGAAGGGAACCACCACTTGGCCAGGTCTCCTTCCAGGAGCGCGGCCCTGGTCCGCGCCAGAGGGTCCGCGTTTCCGGGCGCGGCCCGGCCGGCCAGGTATCTCACGTATGCCTGCACGGCCTCGAGCCCTCCGGCCTGCTCATTGGTCCCGTTATCCATAATCTTGCCGATGACCGGATCGTTCGGCCTGAAGCCCAAGGCGGACTGGTTCATGCCGGCCAGGACCACGGCCAGGGCGTCAACGACCTGCGGCCCGGCCGGGGGCCAGGAAACCGGGGCGGCCTCCGGCTCGGAAGGCTCTTGCGGAGCGGGGAAGGCGGCGGGGGCGCGGCAGGCCTCGGCCACTTTTTGGATCGCGGCCACGATGTCGCGGTTGTCCGGAGCGGGCTGGGTCGGGCATGAAACTTCAGGGGCGGGGGCGGGCGTGGCCGGCCCGGCGGCCTTGGCGGGTCTGGACGCGGGCAGCGGCTGTCCGGCCGGGACCCATTTGACCACGGGCTCCGCTTGCTCTCCCGTTTCCACCCGGGAACAGGCGAGCCAGCCCGAGGCCAGGACCAGGGCCAGGACGGCCAGGGCCGGCCGGCTAAACGCGATCATCTGTCACCCCCGCGGATCATCGTTTCATCTTCCCTCCGGCGACACTCAATCTTTATAGTACGGGGCCGGGAAAAAATCAACGTGCAAGGATGATGTATATTTTGGGGATCATCCTGATTCACGATCCATAAGATTTTACACGGATGACACGGATAAAACGGATTTTCACGGATCAAAATAGAGATGAGGAATCCGTGTCATCCTTCTTCAATCCGTAGGCCCGGGGAAAACCACCATGTTTCCATGCCATCCAGCGTTTTGCGCAATGGAGGCGGACGGATGGAAACGGATTCCACGGATCGGCCCTTGCCGCATTACTCTTCTCCGATCCTCTTCATCCGTTACATCCGTGTCATCCGTGTAACTCTTCTCAACTCCGCGACAGGTACTATTAAATCGTAAGAACCTTTTTTTCACGGGTCGCGGCGATCGGTCCGCGCCGGCCGGGAACCGGATAATTTCTTGACAAGCTGATAAAAAGGACATAGATTTTAAAAAAGGAAGCAGTAAAAGAATAGAGTCGTTATCACGCGCGCCGCATATTATTTAAGGGACGCCATTCATGAGCTGGTCTCGGAACGGAAGAAGGGATGACAATCCGGCGGGTTCGCAAAGCCCGCGGGTTCGGGTGCTGTGGGACACCGAGGAGCCGACGGTTGAGGTGAAGACCCTGCTGCCGGCGATGGACATCTATGAGAAGGACGACGCGGTGGTTATCGAGATCGAGCTTCCCGGGGTTAAGAAGGAGAACATCGAGGTTTACGTGGCGCACAACCTGGTAGCGGTTGAAGGCTTGAAGGAGGACATTGGGCTGGTACGTCCCGGTTCGGGCGGGAAACGGGTGTCGTTCTTGCAGCTCGAGCGCAAGCTCGGGGTGTTCCGCCGCGAGATCGAGCTGCCCATCACCTGCAACACCAGGGAGGGCAAGGCGTCTTACGAATCGGGAGTGCTGGTGATCGAGTTCAAGAAGATCAGCGACCGCAGGGGCGAGAGGAGAAGGATTCCGGTAAGCTGAGACCGCGCCGCGGACCGCTCCCGCCGCCCCGCCACCCGGACCCGCATCAGTAAAGAGGAGACCGCGAAAATCTTCGGACCGCCGGCCCGGGGATTCGAGGAGTTTTATGCCATGTGGAGGCAATGATGGATGCAAAAGAGATAGACCAGAAACGGGAACCCGGCCAGGAAGAGGAGGCCAAGCCGGCTGACCAGGCGGCGGAGGCCCCGTCGCCGGGCCCGGAGCCGCAGCAGCTCAAGATCCCGACCGAGATGCCGCTGCTGCCGGTTCGCGACGTGGTGGTGTTTCCGTTCATGATCCTGCCGCTGTTCGTGGGCCGGGAGACCTCGGTGGCCGCGGTCAACGAGGCGCTGGGCAAGGACCGGATGATCCTCTTGGTGGCGCAGAGGGAGATGGCGGAGGAGGACCCGAACCCGGAGGGCATTTACCGCGCGGGCACGGTTTCGATGATCATGCGCATGTTGAAGCTCCCGGACGGGCGGGTGAAGATCCTGGCCCAGGGCCTGGCCCGGGCGCGGATCATGGAGTACAAGACGCAGAAGGCTCCCTACTCGGTGAAAATCGAGCTGGTCGAGGAGCCGCACCTGGAGATGAACCTGGAGATCGAGGCGTTGATGCGCAACGTGCGCGAGACGCTGGAGAAGATCATCCAGATGGGCAAGGCGATCCCGGAGGACCTGATCAAGGTGCTGGAGACGATCCAGGACCCGGGCCGGTTCGCGGACCTGGTGGCGGCGAACATCGGGCTGGCGGTGAAGGACGGGCAGGAGCTATTGGAGCTGACGAGCCCGCTCGAGAGGCTGCGCAAGGTTAACGAGTTCGCGCACAAGGAGCTCGAGGTCATCGAGATGCAGTTCAAGATCCAGAGCCAGGCGCGGGAGGAAATGAACAAAACGCAGAAGGAGTATTACCTGCGCGAGCAGCTCCGGCAGATCCAGCAGGAGCTGGGCGACGTTGACGAGAAGGCGGCGGAGATCGAGGAGCTGCGCGAGAAGATCGCCAAGGCCAAGATGCCCCAGGAGGCCCTGGAGGAGGCGAACAAGCAGCTCAAGAAGCTGGAGATGATGCACCAGGAGGCGATCGAGGCGTCGCAGGTGCGGAGCTACCTGGAATGGCTGGTCGAGCTGCCCTGGTCGGTGAGCACCAAGGACAAGCTCGACCTCAAAAAGGCCAAGAAGAACCTGGATGACGACCACTACGACCTGGACAAGGTCAAGGAGCGCATCCTCGAATACCTGGCCGTGCGCAAATTGAACAAGGACATGAAGGGGCCGATCCTTTGCTTCGTGGGGCCTCCCGGCGTGGGCAAGACCAGCCTCGGCCGGTCCATCGCCAAGGCCATGGGCCGCAGCTTCATCCGGATGAGCCTGGGCGGCATCCGGGACGAGGCCGAGATCCGCGGCCACCGCCGGACCTACGTGGGCGCGCTGCCCGGCCGCATCATCCAGGGCATCAAGACCGCCGGGTCCAACAACCCCGTGTTCATGCTCGACGAGATTGACAAGCTGGGCATGGACTTCAGAGGCGACCCCTCCGCCGCGCTCCTCGAAGTGCTCGACCCGGAACAGAACAACTCGTTCCGCGACCACTACATCAACATGCCGTTCGACCTGAGCAAGGTCATGTTCATCACCACGGCCAACCTCGCGGACCCCATTCCCTCGGCGCTCCGCGACCGCATGGAGTTCCTGGAGCTGCCCGGATACATCCTCGAAGAAAAGGTCCACATCGCCAGGCAGTACCTGATCCCCAAACAGCTCAAGGAAAACGGCATCAGCGGCAAAAACATCGAGTTCAAGGACGAGACCATCCAGACCGTGATCGGCGGGTACACCCTGGAGGCGGGCCTCCGCAATTTGGAGCGCGAGATCGGCAACATCTGCCGCAAGGTGGCCCGCGCCGTGGCCGAGGGCCGGAAGAAAAAAATCGCGATTGACTCGGAGTCCGTGAGCAAGTACCTGGGCGTGCCGCGGTTCCTGGACGAGGAGGAGCTGGACAAGGACGAGGTCGGAGTGGCCACCGGGCTGGCCTGGACCGCGTCCGGCGGCGAGATTTTGATGGTCGAGGCCAGCGTGACCAACGGCGCCAGGAGCCTGGTGCTCACCGGGCACCTGGGCGACGTCATGCGCGAGTCGGCCCAGGCCGCCGTGAGCTACGCCAAGAAGCGGCTCAAGGACTTCGACATCGCCGAGAACTTCTTCGACAAGCACGAGGCCCACATCCACGTGCCCGCCGGCGCCATCCCCAAGGACGGGCCCAGCGCGGGCGTCACCATGGGCACCGCGCTGGTCTCCGCCGTGTCCGGGCAGCCCGTGCGCCGCGACGTGGCCATGACCGGAGAGATCACCCTGCGCGGCCGGGTCCTGCCCATCGGAGGACTCAAGGAAAAGTCTTTGGCCGCGCTGCGCCACAACATCACCAACCTGATCGTGCCCGACCGCAACAAGAAAGACCTCGAAGACATCCCCAAGGAGCTGCGCGACAAGATCAACTTCACCTTTGCCAAAACTATGGACGATGTCCTCAACGCGGCGCTGGTGGGAGGAGTGCCGGGGAAGAAAAACAAGAATAAGGGCCGCGGCAAGGCCCCGGCCGGGAAAGCCCGGGCGAAAACCGCCGTGGCGAAGACCGGCATTCGGAAGAAAAAAGCGCGCCTATCCCATGGGAAAGTGGTACACGCATAGATGATTTTCCTGCACGGGCAATTACGGATTGGCCAGAGATGACGGACGGCGGGGACGCTTCTGGAACTAACGGCGAGGCCAAACGGCCTTCCGACCTGGCCGCCCTTTCCGAGGACGGCCTGATCCGGCGCATCCGCCGCGCCGCGGAATCCGAAGACCCCAGGATCATCAGGAACATCGGCGATGACGCCGCCGTGGTGGCGGCCGCCGAAAAGACCGTGGTCACCACCGACCTGTTGATCGAGGACGTCCACTTCAAGCTCTCGACCTCTCCCCCCAAGCTCCTCGGCCGCAAGGCCATGGCCGTGAACCTCTCCGACCTGGCCGCCATGGGCGCCGTCCCCCGCTTCGCCTTCCTGGGGCTCGCCGCGCCCGGGAATTTTTCGGCCGCGATGATGGACGAGATCATGGCGGGCTTCATCGGGCGCGGGCAAGAGGCCGCGGTGACGCTCACGGGCGGCGACGTGTGCCGCGCGGACAAGCTCGTCCTGGCCGTGACCCTGATCGGCGACGCGGAGCCGCCGGCGCCGGTCTACCGGAGCGGCGCGCGGCCCAGGGACCTGGTCTTCGTGACCGGGACCGTGGGCGACTCCGCGCTCGGGCTCCTGCGCCTTGGCGAGCTTGGGGAGCCGGTCACCATGGAGATGATCGAGTCCGACCCGCTCCGTTATCCGATCCTGCGTCATCTGGACCCGCCGGCGCGGCTCGAAGCGGGCTTGCGGCTCGCGGCGGCGGCGCGGAGCATGATGGACCTCTCCGACGGGATCATGAAGGACCTGCCGCGCCTGCTCCTGGAATCCGGCGGCCTGGGCGCGGTGATCGAGACGGCGCTCCTCCCGCTCTCGGCGCCATTTAAGGAGCGCTTCCAGGTCAAGGCCGCGCCGGAGGGCCGCGCGCTGGCCTGCGCCGCGGCCGGGGGCGAGGACTACGAGCTGATCTTCACGGCGTCATCCGACGTGGAGGCCGCGATCTCCCGGATCGCCGAGCGGACCGGCCTGGCCATCACGCGCATCGGAGAGGTCCGGCAAGAGCCGGGCCTCGTTCTAATCGGGCCGGACGGGGACGAAGTCGCGCCGCCCGCCATGCTCTTCGAGCATTTCGTTCCCCAAGCGCGGTGAGAGACATGGGGCAATGGGCTGAAGCGCTGATCGCCGGACATGGGCCGTTGGGTATTGCCGCGGTGGCCGCTCTCATCATGCTCTCCGGCCTCTTTTCCGCGGCGGAGGCGGCATTGCTCTCGCTGGGCCCGGCCGGGCTGGCGGGGCTCACGGAAAAGAGGGTCGTGGCCGCGCCCGCCATCAAGAAGCTGCTTTCCGACCCGCGCCGGCTCATGGCCGCGCTGGCGCTGGGAAGCGACATGGCGGGCCTCGCCGCCGCCGTGCTCGTCGCGGCCATTGTCGCCTTCCGCGTCAGGGATTGGGAATGGCTCACCTGGCTCAAGCCGGGCCCCGCGCGCGAGCTGCTGCCGGGACTGATTATCGCATTCGTGCTGGTCGCGGTCGCGGGCCAGGCGGTGCCGCGGGTGCTGGGCGCGCGCGGGCCCGCGTTCTTCTCCCGCCTTCTGGCCTATCCCATCCTTGCCTTCATGAAGCCGGCGGCGCCGGTGAGCGCGCTGGCGCGGGCGGCGTCGGAGGCGTTCCTCGGCGCGCTGGGGGCGAGCCCGGAGGACGGGGGCGAGGACCTGCTGGGGGAGGAGCGGATCAAGGAGCTGGTGGAGGCCGGCTCGCGGCAGGGCCTGCTCGACGTTACGGAACGCGAGCTTCTGGTGAACCTGCTCAAGTCGGGGGAGGTCACGGCGGGCGACATCATGACGCCGCGCCACGAGATCGTGAGCATTTCCGCGGACGCGGCGAAGGGCGAGGCGCGGTCTTTGTTCCTGGCCCAGGATTACTCGCGCATCCCGGTGTTCGAGGGCGACCGTGAGCACTACGTGGGCGTGCTCACGGCCAAGGACCTGTTGAAGCTGCGGCTCTCCGAGGCCAAGGGCAAGCCGCTTTCCATCCGCGAGGCGATGCGTCCGCCGCTCTTGGTCCCGGAGAGCCGGCGCATCCGGGACCTGCTCCTGGACTTTAAGAGCCGGCGGCTGCACTTGGCCCTGGTGGTTGACGAGTTCGGGGCCGTGGCCGGCCTGGTGACGATGGAGGACGTGCTGGAGGAGATTTTCGGGGAGGTTCGGGAGGAGGAGGACGAGGCGGAGTTCGAGGACCTGGGCGGTGGCCGCTGGCGGGTGGCGGGCGGCCTTGAAATCGCGGAATTCAACGCGCGCGCCGGGGTGAAGATTTCCGGGGCGGGCGCGCGTACCATGGCGGGGTTCGTGCTTTCGCTGCTCGGGCGGCGTCCCCGGCCGGGCGACGAGACCAGGGCCCATGGCTTGCTTTTCCGGGTGCTGGAGGTGCGCGGCATCATCATCAATCGGCTCGAGGTCCGGAGGGGGGAAGCTCCATGATCGGCCTGGCTTACCTGGCCCTCGCCCTCACGGCCGCCGTACTGTTCGGCGCTTTCTTCTCCGGCGCGCAGGCGGCGATCGTTTCCGCGGACCCGGCCGCGCTCAAGAAAAAGGGCCGCGACTCCGCGCGCGACTCGGTCCGCCTCGAGCGTTTCCTCAAGAGGCCGCAGTGGTACCTGGGCGCGGCCCTGATCGGGTCATCATTATGCCTCACGCTGGCCGCGGTGCCGGCCACGCTCTTCGCGCTGGGCCGGTCCGGGCCGGCCGGGGCCGCCGCCTTGCTCGGAGCCGCCACGCTCTATGTTTTCATCGGAGTGGTTCTGCCCAAGACGTTCTTCGGCTCTCTGGCCGACTCGTCGGCGCTGGGCATGGCCGCCGGGTTGCGTTACTTTATTTTCATTTTTTACCCGCTCCTGATGGCGCTGCTCGGAATCATTTGGGTGGCGCAGAAGCTCCTGGCGGGCGGGCGGCCGGCCGGGGCGTTCTGGTACACCCGCGACGAGCTGCAGCTCCTGCTTACCAATCACACCGGCGGCGAGGTGCTGGACGAGGAAAGGCGGCAGATGATAGACCGCATCTTCGAGTTCAGCGAGACCCTGGTGGAGGACGTGATGATCCCGCTCGTCCAGGTGGAGGCGCTGGCGAACAGCGCGACGGTGGGGGAGGCGCTGCGCAAGGTCTCGGAGCGGATGTACAGCCGCTACCCGGTTTACCAGGACCGGATTGACAACATCATCGGCGTGCTCCACGCGGTGGACCTGCTGGAGTCCGATGACCTCGCCGCTCCCATCGGCCCCTGGGTCTCGGAGGCGCGTTACGTGCCCTTCAACAAGCCGGTGGACGAGCTGCTCTTTTCCATGCAGCGCGAGAACTACAACTTCGCCATGGTGGTGGACGAGTACGGCGGATGCATCGGCGTGATCTCGCGCGAGAACATCCTCGAAGAGATCGTGGGCGAGATCGGCGACGAGCATACCCGCCCCGTGAAAATGTATCAGCGCCTGGCCCCGGACCGCGTGTCCGTTAACGCCCAGATGGAAATTGACGAGATCAACGAGGAACTCGGATGGGAACTGCCCGAGGGCAACTACGACACCCTGGCCGGGTTCCTGCTCCACCTCTTCCGCCGCATCCCCGAAACCGGCGAGCGCATCCGCTTCAAGGACCTCGCCTTTACCGTAAAACAGGCCGCGGCAAGGGCGGTGACGCAGGTGGAGGTGGAGGAAGGAGCGGCAAGGCGCAAGGAGGGACCGAGTTCAGTATAAGATCAACGCCAAGGCGCCAAGGCCGCCAAGATAAAATTGATTTATTATTTCTTCCGTTTTATATTACGAGTATGGGCTTGGGAGATAAAACAACAATTCTCGCTTTATTCAAGGACGGAGTCCTTCGCCCCTTAGAGCCGCTCGATCTCCCGGAAGGCGCGAGGGTCGAAGTCACGATTGACCCGCTCGGACTCGTCAAGCGCCTTGATGACCTGCTTCGAGAGATTCACGAGCGCAACAAGGACATTCCTCTTGAACAGGTGGAGGCGGCCGTGGACCGGGTCATTCGGGAAGTGCGCGGGCAGGCCGGTTTACCGGCGTTGAGTCAGGTGTAGGCCCGTGCTTTAGCGCGGGTTAACGAGGCGCCGGCCTCTGGATCCGGACCCCGTTTCAACGGGGTTCTCGAAATAAAGGATTTATCCTGGGGCTGAAGCCCGGGGCCAAGAGAAGGACGTTAAAACGCCCTCCCCGAGTCTCGCCGCGCCCCGATACCCGCCATCAATGGCGGGCCTATACGCCCCGGGGAAAGCCCGATGAATCGGGCTCAAGCTTGACTTGGCCTTTTACCCCGGATTTCCGCTATAATTCTTCCATTCGCAGATGCGTCTCAATTATTTCTAAAGGAGGCTGATAATGAAAAAACCGAAGAGCGCGCCGATTTTCGATAATAAGGATTTCCCGATCAGCATCGTGCGGGTCTCGATCCTGAAGGGCACGGGGATTGACATCGAGGAGGCGAAGGAAAAGCCGATCATCGGGGTGGTGAACTCGCAGACGGACATGAACCCCGGCCACATGCACTTAAAAGAGCTGGCGGTGCGGGTGAAGGAGGGCGTGCACGCGGCGGGCGGGATCCCGTTCGAGTTCAACGTGCCGGCGCCTTGCGACGGGCTGACCGAGGGGCATCCGGGCATGCGCTACGTGCTGGCGCAGCGCGAGCTGATCGCGGACACGGTGGAGACGCACGTCCGGAGCATGGGCTTTGACGGCCTCGTCATGATCGCGACCTGCGACAAGATCATCCCGGGGATGCTGATGGCGGCGGCGCGTCTCGACCTGCCCGCGATCTTCCTCACCGGCGGTCCCAACGCGTGGGGCATCCGGTGGATGGCGGGGAAGAAGGACAGCGTGGACCACAAGGACTACCCGGACCTGGCGCTCAAGGTCGGGACCTCGACCTGCTCCACCTGCGGGGCCTGCGAGATCATGGGCACGGCCAACACGTTCCAGTGCCTGGCCGAAGCCCTGGGCATGACCATCCCCGGCACGGCCAACGTTCCCGGGTTCCTCTCCGAGAAGCTCTTGATCGCGCGCAACACCGGCAAGCGCGTGGTGGCCATGGTGGAGGAGGAGCTGACCGCGCGGAAGATCCTCACCAAGAAGGCGCTCCTGAACGCGGTGATGGTGGACCTGGCCATCGGCGGCTCGACCAACTCGACCCTGCATCTGCCGGCGCTGGCGCACGAGCTGGGCATGGAGATGCCGTGGTCGGTGTTCAACGACTACAACGTTAAGATCCCCACGCTCTGCTCGATCTCGCCGAACGGGCCGCACGGGATCATTGACCTGTACATGGCGGGCGGCATCCCCGCGGTGATGAAGCAGATCAAGGACGACCTCAACCTCGACGCGCTCACCGTCACCGGGCAGGCGTTCGCGCAGGTGGTGGAGGAAGCGGTGGTAAAGGACGAGAAGGTGATCCGGCCCCGGGAGGCGCCGTTCAAGGCGGAGGGCGGGACGGTGGCGCTCTTGGGGAACCTGGCGCCGGAGGGCGCGGTGGTGAAGCAGTCGGCGGTGATTCCGGAGATGCGGAAGTTCACGGGGCCGGCGCAGATCATGGAGTCGGAGCACGACGCGCTGGCGGCGTTCCGCGAGGGCAAGGTCAGGATGGGCTCGGTGATGGTGATCCGGAACGAGGGGCCCAAGGGCGGGCCGGGAATGCCGGAGACGCTCGCCGTCACCATGGCGCTGGACCTCTCCGGCATCAAGAACGTGGCGCTCCTCACCGACGGCCGCTTCTCGGGCGCCTCTTATGGCCCGTGCGTGGGCCAGGTGTCGCCGGAGGCCTACGTGGGCGGCCCGATCGCGGCGCTCCGGGACGGCGACGAGATCACCATTGACATCCCCGGCCGCAAAATCTCGGTGAAGCTGACGGATGACGAGATCCGGAGGCGGCTCGCGTCGTATCAGCCGCAGCAGCGCGAGGTCCCGGACGGATACATGAGGCGCTACATCAAGCTGGTGAGCTCGGCGGCAAAGGGAGCGGTGCTGGATTAATTCCGCCGCTCCGGCTTTTTCACGGCCCTGGCCTTGGCCACGGGCTTGGAAAACGGTTTTTATATCGCACCGAGGCACAGAGAACACAGAGAATTAATATTTTTTTCTCCGTGTTCTCTGTGCCTCGGTGCGAAATCAATTCCACCGTGTTACCTTTCCTTGTAAATTGTCGAGAACCGGTCGCGCTCGACCACGATGGCGGCGCCGGTGAACGGTCCCTGGGGACCGTAGCCGCAGTGCCAGTCCCGGACCATGACGGGCTTCATGGGCTCGAGCTTGACCTCGTACTCCTTCTTTCCGTCGTCCAGGATCAGGGTGATGTTCCCGGATAATAACATGAACAGCTCGACGCAGGTGTGCTTTTCGAGCATCTTGACGGCGCGGGCGGATCCCTGCGGCGGGCTGTAAAAGCCCACCCTCCAGTGGTTCTTATCTCCGCACAGGACCTGCCATTCCTTTTGGGGCACGGCCTTCAATCCGCGGTGGAGCCGATAATCCGGGAACGACCCGGCCGAGGTTTTTTGCCGCTTCTTCTTCATTTCCTTTTCTCCTCCTTGATCCGGCTTTCCGAGGCGCATCAGGCCAAAGAATAACGCCAAGACGCCAAGTCCGCCAAGATAAAGAAATCAAATATAAATAATATAAATCTTATTACATTTTAACTCTTGGCGGTCTTGGCGTCTTGGCGTTTAACGGTTCGCTGGTTGCTCGCCCCGTCCCGGCTCATAGCGACACGGCGATGACCTCGATGGGCTTCAAGATGTTCTTGAACTCCATGGTGCCTTTGGCGTCGAAGTGGAAGCGGGGCACGGACTCGGTTCCCTGGTAGAAGTTCATTCCTTCCTTGGCCAGGTGGTGGGTGCTGCGCACGGTGAGGATTTCGTTGGACCCGGCCTTGCCGCAGAGGCGGGCGGCGAGGTTGACGTTGTTGCCGAGCACGGTGAAGTCGAGGCGGGAGCTGGTGCCGATGTTTCCGACCACGACCTCTCCGGAGGCGACGCCGATTCCGACGCCGGGAGCGGTGAGCCCTTTTGCCGCGCGGGCGGCCTGCCACTCCTGGTGCGACTTGATGATGGCGGTTGCGGCCATGATCCCGCGCAGGGCGTGGTCGGCGGTGGGCAGGGGCACGCCGAAGACGGCCATGATCTCGTCGCCGACGAACTTGTCCACCATTCCGTCGAACCTCTCGACGGCGATAACGGCGTGGGCGAGGAAGGAGTTTACCATGTCCACCACCTGTTCGGGCTCGAGCTCCTGGCAGGCCCGGGTGAAGCCGCGGAGGTCGGCGAAGAGGACGGTGGCGACGCGCTTGTCGGTTTTCATGAGGGCCTCTTCGGAGACGGTCTGCATCTGCTCGATGACGCGGGGCGAGACGTAGCGCGAGAAGTTCTTGGTGAGCCAGTTGGTGTGGGTGACGTCCTGGGCGATGATCTGGACCTTGTCCTTGACCAGGGTGCAGACGAAGCGCAGCAGCGGGGGGTCCTTGACGTTGCGCTCGGCCAGGGTGGGGAGGCGGTCGGGGCCCAGGTCCGGCATCTCGCGGTCCACCACGTAGCTCCGGCCGGACTGTCGGGTGGCGGCGATCAGGGTGGAGAGCACGTCGCCCAGGGGCCCGCGCTCCCAGTCAATGAGCTTGGAGCCGAGCACCTCGCGGCGCTTGTCGGGGGGAATGCCCAACAGGCGCGCCATGCGGTCGTTGAGGTAGGCGAACTCGCCCTTCTCGTCCACCACCAGGATCATCTCTTCGAGGCCCTGGATGGTGAAGCGGGTGCCCTGGCTCGACACCGGCTGGGCGCCGGCCACGGTCATCATGGCCGCGCCGCCGCGGAGCCGCTCCAGCTCGGCCTTGAGCGCGGTGATCTCCGCCTCGTATTCCTCGGGTTTGCGCATTAGTCAGCTCCACCAAACATTCAAGATTCGATTAACCGCCAAGACGCCAAGAGCGCCAAGAATAATTGATTATTAGATATTATATAAAATCAACTATTAATTAATTTATAATCCCCTTAGACTTGGCGGTCTTGGCGTCTTGGCGGTTGTCTTCTGATTTCACAGCCCCCGCTCGTCCAGGAATTCCAGGAGGGCGCGGTTGAGCTCCGCGGACTTCTCGACCGGGATCAAGTGGCCCGAATCCTTGATGTGCACCCTTCTGGTCCACTTGATGTTCTGGGCCAGGAACTCGCCGTACTTGGGCGGGGTGAGCAGGTCCTCCTCGGCGGTCACGATGAGGACGGGGGTTTGGATCTCGGCCAAGCGGTCGCGCACGTCAAAGGCGTCGCAGGCGCGGAAATCTCCGGCCACGACCTCCGGCTTCTGGCGCGCGGTATCATCGAGCACCGGCTGGATCAGCTCCCGCGGCGTCTTGGGGGAGGCCGAGAACTTGGCCATCAGCTCGACGTAGCCCGGGAAGTTCTGCTTGATGGTGTCGAAGATCATCGGCAGGACCTTGAGGCGGGCGCCGGTTGAGACCAGGGCCGCGGCGGCAAAACCCTTGGGATGGTCGAGCAGAATCCGCTGGGTGATGGCTCCGCCCATGGACAGTCCCACCGGGACCGGGCCCGGGGCTCCGATCTCGTTCATGAACTCGACCACGGCCTTGGCGTAATCGCTTACCTTGTCGCGTCCCGGCCCCTTGCTGCGGCCGTGGCCGGGCAGGTCCAGGGCCACCGTGTTGGCGCGCGCGGCCAGCGCGTCCACCTGGTTTGCCCAGGTGCCGCTGGCGCCGCCGGCGCCGTGGACGAACACCAGCGTCGCCCGCGCCGGGTCCAGCGGCCACGACCCCGCGATGAATCCGAACCCCGCTGCTTCCCGCTCTTGCATCAGACTTGCCCCGTCTCCCTATGTTAATCCATTCCGGCCCCCATTAACAGTCCGGCGGCTTGGGCGGGTGCGCGGAAAAAATGGAGGGAATGCATAATTGTGGTGCGGGCCTCCGGCCTGCATTTCCGAGCGTTTGCCGGCGAGACGCCCGCACCACAATGCAAAGGAATTGCTGAAAAGCTCCACTAGCGGTTCATCGCGGTCCCTTCCGGCTCGGACGGCCGCGGCTCGTGGCAGAACTTGCAGTTTCCGGTGCAGTTCGCTTCCTTCATGCATCCCTTGATCTCGCCCTGCCGGCGGTGGCAGGTGAGGCATGAGCCGTGCATGGCCTCCTTGTAGCCGGGCGCCATGTAGGAGAAGGCCTTGTTCTTGAACTCCTCCATGCCGGGCATGTCCTTCTCGTGGCACTTGATGCACTGGGGGGCGTTTTCCGGGCCCTTGGGCTTGCTGAGGTCGTGGCATTCCTTGCACGATTTCTTTCCGCCCAGGATTTCCTGGTGCTTTTCGTGGTTGAAGATGTCGGAGGTCGCGTTCATGTCGCGGTGGCAGAGGTAGCAGGCGGTGGTCTTGTCGTTGGGGAGCGCGAGGTGGTGGCAGGTTTTGCAGTCCTTGTTGATCTCCTTGGACTCGGTGTGTTTCTTGTGGTTGAAGACCACGGCCTCGCCGTTGCGGTTGCCGTCAATTTTGAGCTCGGTGCGGTCGGTGTTGTATCCGATCACGGCCGAGACCGGCTCGAAGATGGGCTGCATGGGCCGAAGCGCCTGGTTGCGGATGGCGAACATGACGAGGGGCACGGAGACGATGGCGACCAGGGAGACGCGCGCGGCCTCCGGGGACAGGAAGACGTTCATGAGCTCGCCCAGGGTCCAGGGAGTGGTCTGGTCGGCGTGGACGCCTATCTTTTCGGGGACCCGGCAGGAGGCGGGCGGCTCGAACACGTAGTAGTTCTCGATGATGAAGAGGAAGACGATAGCGGCGGCGGCGGGGATGCCGAGGCCGAGGAGGAACTCGCTGAGGGATGGAATGTAGACGGCGCCGGCACTGCTGAAATAGCCGACGATTCCGACGTCAATGCGGTGCATGGATAGGCCGAGTCCGGCGGCGGCGGTGGCGGTGAAGAGGAGCGCGGGGTTATTGCGCCACTTGGGGTTCACGATGATGAGCACGGGGATGATGACCTGGAGCATGATCTCGACGATGAAGACCCAGGTTTCCCAGGTGATGTCGGGCCCGAAGAGGTAGCGGAGCTTGCCGTGGACCACGAAGTCAGCGGCGCGGATCAGGAAGTAAAGGGTGAGCATGCCGGCGCTGCCCTTGGCCATGCCGGTGAGCACGGGCATGTTGAGCTGCTTGCCGTAGAGCCAGGCATAGGACATGGTGATGAGGACGATGACGGACATTCCGGCGCCCATGGCGGAGGTGAAGAATTCGAGGGGGATCCAGGTGGTGTACCACAGCGGATGGAGCCGGGTGGGCGAGACGATGAAGAGGGACCCCAGCGAGGAGTGGTGCATGGTGGAGAGGGTGATTCCGATGACGATGATGGGCAGCGCGATCTCGTGGAGAAAATGGACGATCCTGGGCCAGGGCAATCGCTCGAAGATGATGGGGAGCATCTCGAAGGCGGTTACCATCCAGTAGCATGAGACGCACCAGAAGACCTCGAAGAGGAAGGAGTGCGGGTTCCACATGAAGAAGGGGTGCCAGAATCGCCAGGGCAGCCCGATGTCGAACAGGAGCGCGGTCAGGCTCGCGCCGTAGCCCAAAAAGGCGATGAGGATGGAGACGCGCGCCAGCGGGCGGTATTTTTCGAGCTGGAAAATATAGATGACGGCGGCGACCACGAAGCCTCCGGTGGCCAGCGCGGCTCCGGCGACCATGTTGAAGACCTTCCAGGCGCCCCAGGGCAGGTTGTCGGACATGTTGGTGGTGGCGCCCAGCCCGGTGAAGAAGCGGGCGATGCCGACGATGACGGCGGAGACGGCCAGGACCCAGAGCACGTCCTTGATCCGGTTCAGCACGAAGGTACGCATCACTTGCCCTCCTTTTTGTCGTCCGAGGGCTCGAGGTGGCAGACCTCGTCAATGCCGGCGGCGCCGGGGGCGGGGGCCTGTCCGGCGCCGTGGTCTTCGGGAAGACGGCCGCTCATCAGGAGCTGGCGGCGGCGCAGGAACCATGTTCCCCACAGCCCGGTGAAGATGGCGCCGGCCCAGAAGGGCGTGAGCTCGACCCAGAACTTGGAGAGAGTGGGCACGGACTCGTTCTTGAGCATGGCGAGCGCTTGCTTTTGCAGCTCCTCGTCCCTGGGGAAGCGGAGCAGGTCGGAGATCGGGACGTCGGAGATATAGAGGACGCTGGTTCCGCCGACCTCGTGCTCGCCCCAGATGTGGTCAATGTAGATGGGCGGGGGCTGCTCTGCTTTTTTCTTGTTCGGTTTTTTCATCCATTCGGCGCGGGCCTGGGGCGCTTGCTTGATCCTGCGGCGGGCCTCCTTGATGAGGTCGTCGCGGTTTCCGAAGATGGTGGCGCCGGTGGGACAGGCGGAGACGCAGGCGGGCATTCCGCCCTCGACCCGGCACTCCTCGTTCATCTTGCACTTGCGGATGTACGGATTCGGGCTGTCCCAGTCGTAGCGGGGGACCATGAAGGGGCAGGCCAACATGCAGTAGCGGCAGCCGATGCACTTGGACGAGTCGTAAACCACGGGCCCGTCGGGCCGCTTGGTGAAGGCCCCCACCAGGCAGGCCGCGGCGCATGACGGGTCCACGCAGTGGAGGCACTGCTTGCGCACCGTGCGTCCGTTGGGGCCCTTGAGGATGGCGGTGAGCCGCCGTCCGGACAGGCCGTCGCCGCGGGAGGTGTGGAAGGGCAGCTCGGGCGGCATCTTGTTTTGCCGCGAGCAGGCCTCCACGCACCGCTCGCACCCGATGCACTTGGTGACATCGGTCAATATTCCCATCGTCTTGCCGGTATCGGAGTGGCCTTCACTCATGCCTGACCCCCTGAATCATTTTTCGCTGCAACGGGTGGGCGGGACACTCCTGTCCCGCGCTCGCTTACTGGGTGGCCGGGACACTCCTGTCCCGATCTTTTATCAATATGGCGGCCCGACAGGAGTGTCGGGCCTGCCATAAAATTATTTAACATGGCACTCCTTGCATTTTAGCGGCCCGGCCTTCATCCGGGTATGGCAATTGAGGCACGGTCCATGGACCGCGTCCTCCAGGTTGATGATCTGTCCCTCCGGCGGAGGAGGCGGAACGGCCAGGGCGCCGGAGCTGTCCTGGGCCGGGCCGGTGGTGGTTGATCCGGGTTGCGGTTCGGGCGCGGGAGCCGCGGGTGAGGGCACCCGCTCCCCCTGGTCGGGCGCGGCTGTGCCGTCGGGGCCGGGCTGGGCGGTGTCGCCGGGCTCCATCCATAAAGTGTCGCCGGGCATGGGCGCGAGCATGGCGGCCCTGGTCGCCCCGGAGACGTGGCAGTTGGAGCATGACTGGATGTCCGCGGCCTTTTCTATGTCCGGGCACTCGAAGGTGTCGGTGCAGGCGGTGAAGGGGAAGAGGTCGCGGGTCATGGTGTTGTGATGGCAGTCGCGGCATGAGAAGGCCATGTCTCCCGCGTGGAAGGAATGGCTCATCCAGGCCACGCCCTCCTCGCTGTCGCTCTTCAGGAGATACTGGTCCTGCTTCTGCTCGGCGTGGCAGCCGTTGCAGGTGAGCGGCCCTTCCATCCTCTCCTCGTGGCAGCCGATGCAGCGGTCGTGCGCGGCCTTCTCCAGCTTGGGGATGCCGGCGAAGTCGTCCTGGCCGTGGCAGCGGAAGCAGGCCAGGTGCGGCTTTTGGGGGTCGGCCTCGTCCTTGTGATGGCACTTGTCGCAGGTCCAGTCCACAAGCTCGGAGTGCCGGGTGTGGCTCCAGACCGCGGGCCCGGCCTCCTGGTACTCGAACTGGAAGAAGCCCGGCCCGTGCTGGTGGCAGTCGGTGCAGACGCCGGGCATGTTGGGCGAGAGGTCGGGGTTATAGGCGTTGTGGCATTCCAGGCAGCGCTTGTGGAGGGCTTGTTCCAGGCTGGGCGCTGCTTTTTTATCATCCGGCGTTCCCGCCGGGTTGGGATCCATGTTCGGGTGGCATTCGGTGCACGCGGCGGCTCCCACCTCCGGGTCGTCAGTGGTGTGGCAGAAGGCGCAGTTCAGGTGCCGCTCCTTCTCGTGCTTGGGCACGTCTTTAGTCAAATCCTTGGCGAGCTCGGCGAGCGGCTGGTGGCAGGCGCGGCAGGCGCGGTAATCGCCGTCCTTCACCGCCTCCGTGTCCTGGTGGTGGCAGGTCAGGCAGGTGAGCTTGCCGCCCATCTGGCGCGAGTGCTCGCGGTGGCTCCACTCGACCCCGCCGTGCGGCCCGATAAACGTCTGGCGGTGGCAGTCGCGGCAGGAGGTCGGGCCTTTCTTGACCGCGTTGTGGCAGCCCAGGCATTTGGCGTGATAGGCCTGCATGGCGGGCGGCCCCTGCTCGCCGGTCTTGTACACCGGGTTGACCACGGTCTCGCCGGTGTAAATATCGGCCAGGATCATGGCCTGGTCCTTGGGCGGGAGCGCGTGGCATTGGGAGCAGGGCTTGGGGTTGACGACTCCGGGCCGCTCGGTGTGGTGGCAGGTGGTGCAGTTGTAGTCCTTCATCCGGGAGTGCAGCTCGTGGTTCCAGGGCACGTCGCCGATGCGGGCGGGAAGCGTCACGTCCGGGTTCGAGGCGGGACGCACCAGCAAGCCGCCGCCGCCGATGCCGATCAGCACCAGCATCACCGGCAGCAAAAACTCGACTTTGATCTTCTTCCTTTTCACTGCTACCATCCCTTTTCAGGTAGTGCGTAGAGCGAAGGGCGAATGTCGTGTCTTCACGCCCTACGCCCTGCGCCCTACGACATGCGAAATACGCCATGCCCAGAGTCGGAATCGTCATCGAGACCAGGGCCCACGAGGCCGTGGTCTCCACCCATAAGCGCGGCATCTGCGCGGACTGCGCCGACCACTCGTCCTGTTCCCTCGAGGGCGCCATGGGGAAGGAGGTCCCCGAGGACGTGGTCGCCAGGAACCCCATCAACGCCCGCGTCGGCGACTACGTCGAGTTCGACCTGCCCGGCTTGACCGAGCTCAAGCTCTCGCTCCTCATCTGGGGACTGCCGGTGGCCGGCATGGTCGCCGGCGCGCTCATCGCCCCCCACCACGTCCCCGCCGCTCTCGCCGACGCCGACACCGCTTCCTTCATCGGCGCCGTGATCGGGCTCATCGTTTCCGCGGTCCCCATCGTGATCTACGACCGGCTCAGCCGCCGCGACCGGAACCTGGTGCCCGAGATCACCAGGACCGTGAGCAAGTCGTCCTGCCTTAACCTCCCCCCGCTCCTGCTTAAACAAGGCCCGGGCGGAAAAAATTAATTTAATCAACAAGGATGTCAAGGATGCCAAGGATATGATAAATCAATATTCTTATCCTTAATATCCTTATTATCCTTGTTAATTCCTCCTCCTCCGTTTCCCGATCACGGCGACTCGCGCAGGATCTGCTCCAGGACCTCCATGGCGCCGCGCTTGCCGCCGGCCTGCTTGATCATGTGCTTTTGCCAGTCCTCGTCCCTCCAGTAACAGATGGTGCCGCAGCGCAGGCAGCGCGCGGCCTCGGCCTCCATCAGCTCGGGGGTGAGGGTCAGGTCCACCTCGTCAAAGCTCTTGATGCGCTCGGCGGCGGGCAGCTCCGGCTGGGGGACCTTTTTCCGGCTGGCCACGCCCTCCACCGGTATCTCCCTGGACACGGGCATGCGCGTCGGCTTGTAGAGCGCGCCCTTCGGGATCGAGATGTCCTCGCCCTTCAAGAACAGATGGATCGAGCGCGCGGCTCTCCGGCCCGTGCCGATGGCATCCACCAGGAGCGCGGGCCCGCTCCAGATGTCGCCGCCGGTGAAGACCTTGGCGAGCCCCGTCTGCAGCGTGACCTCGTTGGCGTCAATGGTCTTCCACTTGGTGATCTTGAGTCCGCGCTTGACGAGGTCCTCGGTGGCCCACTCGACGCGGGGCATCTGGCCGATGGCGGCGATGACCACGTCCGCGTCCATCATGGTTTCCGAGCCCTCGATCGGCACCGGCCGGCGCCGGCCGGACTTGTCCGGCTCGCCGAGCTCCATTTTGATGTACTCGATCTGCTTGAGCTTCCCGTTCTCGCCGAGGAGCTTGCTGGGCGCGGCCAGGAAATGGTATTTGACGCCCTCGTGCTCGGCGGCCTCGATCTCGATCGCGCTCGCGGGCATTTCCTTCTTGGTCCGGCGGTACAGGAGCACGACCTCATTGGCGCCCATGCGCAAAGACGAGCGGCAGGCGTCCATGGCGGTGTTGCCGCCTCCGACCACGATGACCTTCTTGCCGGTCAGGTCCACCTTGATCCCCAGCTCGCGCTTTTGCAGGAACTCGGTGCCCTTCCACACTCCGTCCAGGTCCTCGCCGGGCACGCGCAGGGCCTGGTTGTCCCACGCGCCCATGGCCAGGTACACGGCGTCGTACTCGGCCTCCAGCCCGGCCACGGTGATGTCCTGGCCCAGCTCCTGGTTGTAGCGGGCCTCGACGCCGAGGTCGAGGATCTGCTGGATCTCGAAGTCGAGGGTCTTCTTGGGCAGGCGGTACTCGGGGATGCCGTAGCGGGCCATGCCGCCCAGGGCCGGCTTGCTGTCGTAGATGGTGACGGCGTGGCCGAGGCGGCGGAGGAACCAGGCGGCGGAGAGGCCGGACGGCCCGCCGCCGACGATGGCGACCTTCTTGCCGGAGTCCGGGAGCATGGAGGGCTTCTCGCGCTCGGGGAGCGACATCTCCCAGTCGGCCACGAAGCGCTTGATGTAGTTGTGGTGCACCGGCTCGTCGGCGATGGCGGCTCTGCGGCAGCCGGACTCGCACGGCGCCGGGCAGACGCGGCCGCAGATCAGCGGCAGCGGATTGCGTTCCTTGATGATGTTCACGGCCTCCTGGTACCGGCCCTTCCCGGCGAAGTCCACGTAGGCCGGGATGTCAATCTGGGCGGGGCAGAGCTGCTTGCAGGGAGAGAGGCACTCGTCAACGCGGTTCAGGTGCAAGAGCCGGTCGGAGAGGGTGTAGAGCTGGATCACGCCCTGGGGGCAGGCCCGCTCGCAGGCGCCGCAGCCCACGCACCTCTCGGGGTCCAGCACCGGCAGGCCCTCGTCGCCCATGCGGAGCGCGCCGAACTGGCAGGCCTTGACGCAACTGCCCATCCCGAGGCATCCGTAGGAGCAGAGGATATCGCCGCCGTAAAGGCCGGCCATGGCCTTGCAGTCGAGCGCGCCGTCGTAATAGTACTTGCGGATGGCGCGGTCGCCGCCGGTGCAGTAATGCTCCGCGATCTTGGGCTCGACAAAGCCCACGTCGCCCCCCATGACCCTGGCCACCTTGGCCGCGACGTCCGGGCCGCCCGCCACGCAGGCCGTGACCGGCGCCAGCTTGTTCACGACGGCCTCGGCGCAGGCCGAGCAGCCCGTGTACCCGCAGCCGCCGCAGTTGGCGCCGGGAAGGCTCTCCTCCACCGCGGCGACCCGGGGATCAACCTCGACATAAAACACCTTGGCCGCCACCGCCAGCAAAACCGCCGAAGCCAGCCCGATGCTAAGCATTATCAAAGCAGGAGTAAACATCTTTTTCCTCTCTGTTTCATGTCGAATGCCCGCGTAATTTAGGCTGATCCTTTATTTTCACTCCCTCTTGGCCGCATCATCGCCGCGGCCGGGACGCCGTCACCCGATCATGCCCTGGAACGCGAAAAAGGAAAGCGCAATGAGTCCCGCGGTGACGAGTCCAATGCCCGTGCCCTGGAGCTCCTTCGGAATCCTGGAAATCTCGAATTTCTCCCTGATGCCCGCGAACAGGACCAGGGCCAGGCCGAAACCGGAGGCGCTGGCTATGGAGAAGACCAGCATGTCCATGAAGCCATAGCCCTCGTTGATGTTGATGATGGCCACGCCCAAAACGGCGCAGTTGGTGGTGATGAGGGGGAGGAAGATGCCAAGGGCCTTGTATAAGGCGGGGATGCTTTTTTTAAGGAACAGCTCCACGAACTGGACCAGGGCGGCGATGACCAGGATGAAGGCCAGGGTCCGGATGTATTCGAGATTGTATGGAACCAGGATGTACCGGTTCACCGCCCAGGTGATGGCCGCGGCCAGGGCCAGCACGAAAATGACGGCAAGGGACATGCCGATGGCCGTGTCCATCTTCTTGGAGGTGCCCAGGAAAGGGCAGTTGCCCAGGTAACGGGCGAGGAGCACGTTGTTGATGAAGATGGCGCTGATGATAAGGGCAAAGTAATGGTCCATCGGTCCTGCTCCTTATTTCCCGATCTTTCCGATCACGTTCATGATTCCGAGCATGAGTCCCAGGCAGACGAACGCGCCCGGCGCCTTCTGCAAAAAGGCGAACGGCTCAAGGGGGATATGGAGCTGCGCGAACAGGGGGAAGCCGAAAATTTTCCCCAGTCCGAACAGCTCCCGGATCGCGCCCAGGGCGGTGAGCGACATGGTGAAGCCGAGGCCCATGCCCAACCCGTCGGCCAGGGACGCGATCACCCCGTTCTTCTTGGCGAAGGCCTCGGCCCGCCCCAGGATGATGCAGTTCACCACGATCAGCGGAATGAAGATGCCCAGGGCCTCGGACAACGTGAAAAAGTAGGCCTTCATCACCATCTCCACGCAGACCACGAAGGTGGCGACGATCACGATATAACATGCCACCCTCACCTCGTCGGGGATGATCTTGCGCAGGGCCGAGATCAACATATTGGAACAGACGAGCACAAAGGTGGCCGCGATGCCCATGCCGATGCCGTTTTCCACGGAGGTCGTCACCGCGAGGGTGGGGCACAGCCCCAGCACGAACCGGAAAGGCGGAATCTCCTTCCACAGCCCCTTGGTAAACTCCTGGGTGAGTGTAGCCATGTTCAAGGCCCCCTCGATTTACAGGCCCGCGGCCTGTCTGATCCGTTGTTCGTTGCGCTTGAATATCTCCACCGCTTGCGCCACGTCCCGGGCCGCGGCCCGGCTGGAAAGCGTGGCGCCGCTGACGGCATCAATCGTGCCGCCGTCCTTTTTGATCTTGAACGCCGTGTTCAGGCCGAGACCCCGGAATTGCATGGTGAACGAGTCCTCCCTGATGCGCGTGCCCACCCCGGGGGTCTGATCCACGACGGCCGGCCCGATGCCGACCAGGTTCCCGTCTTCGAGGTTAAACCCCGCCATGATCGCCACCTCGCCCCCGCCATACCCCTTGCCCGATACGTCAAACGCCACGGCAAAGGGACGCTCGTCCTTCTTGAGCACGAAAAATACCAGGGGCTTGCCGTCCTCCAGCGCGATCTCCTTTTTCTGGGCCAGCAGCTCGTCGGCCAGCCGGGATTGCTGGTCAGCGCTCAGTTGGCCCGAGATGATCTCCTTGAGCGAGATTACCGCGGGAATCTTCTTGAAGCGGAGCACGTTGTTCTTGGCCAGCTCCTCGGTCAGGGAATTGAGCGCGCCCAGGGACAGGCCGCTGACCAGCGAGATGGCCGCCAACACCACGATCATCTGAATGTACTTACCCATGTTGGATCACCACCTTGACGGGACGCGGATGGATCTTGTCCAAAAGCGGAGATGCCACGTTCATGAGCAGGACCGCGAACGGGACGGCGTCGGGCCAGACCCCGAAGGTCCGGATCAGCATGATCATGGCGCCGGTGAAGACGCCGTAGATGAGCATGGGCGCATGGTTCACCGGCGAGCAGGTGGAATCGGAGGAGATGAAGAACGCGGCCAGCATGACGTTGCCGGTGGCGAGCTGGGCAAGCGGCCCGGCCAGCTCCGGCTTGGCCAGATGGAACAGCGGCGTGGACAACGCCACCCCCAAAATCACCCCCAGCGGTATCTGCCAGCGCACGTGCCCGAGCGCCACCAGCATAATGCCGCCCAAAAATGTAAAGAAGATCACCACCTCGTGCTGCGCCGCGATCGAGTCCATGCCCACCGGGTAAATATGGTTCTGCCAACTGAGGAGCAGGATCATCCACCCGATCATGGCCGGATGAAACGGATATGCGCCGATGCCGCCGTAAATCTGCTTGCCCACCACGATCGCGATCGTGACCCCCACCACCACCACCCACCACGGCACCGTGGGCGGCATCATCACCCCGATGATCAGACCCATCAGCGCGCCGTGGCCGTTGGTCACGTGGTACGGCTGCCGAAACAGGATCTGGACCGCATACTCGGCCAGGATGCCGGTGCCCATGCCCAGCGCCACCACCGCCATGGCCCCGATCATGGAAAACACCGCGACCGGAATGCCCAGCTCCCGGACCAGGAAGCCGAGCGCCCGGGAGAACACGCCCGTGCCCACCCCGAGCGACTGCAGGGCCTCCGGCCCGAACCCGTAAGCGATACAGCCTACCCCCGCCGCGGGCAGCAGCGCCAGGATGTACGCGTAGTTCATCCGGGTGATGCTGCTCTCCGCCCGCCAGTGCGGCGGCGGACCCACCGTGAATAATGGAGTCCCCGTTGACATCAATGCCTCCCCATTTGAAGGCTTGAGGCGTGAGGCGTGGGGCTTGAGGAAATCGCCCCCAAGTCCCGCGCCTCTCAAGCCTCAAGCCCCAAGCCTCAAGCCTCAAGCCCCAAGCCTCTCTCACCCCGCGGCCGCGCTCTGCCCGTCCGCCTGGTCCGGCGCTGGCGGCGGCGCCTCGCACGCCTTCTCCGCCGCCTTCTTCCTCGTCACCTCGGCCTTGGCCAAACGGATCCACTGCAAAAGCGGACGCCGGCCCACGCACGCCGCCGCGCACAGGCCGCACTCGATGCAGTTAAACA
>Ga0307379_10000866_pt1 | contig 49421 bp, 38 predicted proteins | sample UN2MG_FD_202237 | JGI IMG/M metagenome (GOLD analysis project Ga0307379, IMG submission 202237) | Soil microbial communities from Risofladan, Vaasa, Finland - UN-2 | ecosystem: Environmental > Terrestrial > Soil > Coastal area > Acid sulfate soil | place: Finland: Risofladan, Vaasa | collected... | reverse complement strand
GACCCTCTGGCAGTATTCAGGCACCTCCGACAAGGGCCTGCCTGCTGTGGCCCGCTACACTTTCGGCTTCTATTTCGCCGGGCACAACAGCCGCGGCTCACTGGTCTGGGCCTATAACTGGGGCAACCGGTTCGACACCCTGGACGGCTCGAACTGGATGTATGTCTGGAACACCCCGTTCGATGTGATCCCCATGCCCTATGCCGAGGGGTTGCGGGAGGCCTGGGACGAGCGCAGGCTGCTTGAGACACTCAAACGCAGGGCTGAGGAGAAAAACGTGGATCTCTCGGACTTCCTCGCAGGGCTCTTTTCCGAGGTGGCCGCAGGCCGGGGCAGGGGCGGCAGGAGCACGCTGGATGATTTCTGGGAAAGAGCAAAGGACGACCAGGTGATGGACAAGTGGCACAAGCGGATGGTCGAGAAACTGCTCTCGCTTGATTGATTAAAAAAGGCGACCGGCCGGTCGCCCCTGATCCATTTTAAAACATTGATAGATTGAATTGATCCTCGAATGACGGCTGAATATACTTCTTTCCCAAAGGAGGGAAAATGCCGAAAGAAAGGAAACGCAGGGAGATTCCCCGCAGGGAGTTTATCAGCAGGAGCGCTGCGGGTCTCACTGCTCTCGGTCTGTCTCCCTGGCTGCTCAACACAGGCTGCAGGGGCCGGGGAACCGGCGAGGGTTTGCTGGTTCCTGAGGAGGTGCTGAAAAAAGCGCTGGGATATCTCCTGGCCAAGGGGGCTGATTTCGGTGACATTTTTGTGGAGCGCGCCACTTCTGACAGTATCAGGAGCGATGACCGCAAGATCAATACCGCCACGGCCATTGAAAAGGGTGTCGGAGTGCGCGCGGTCAAGGAAGGGAAAACTTTTTACGCTTATACAGCCAGCTTCGAGCCAGAGGAAATCTATAAGACAGCCCGCTTTGTGGCCGATGCCGCAGCCGAAAGCTCGGCCAAGGCCGCAGGGCTGATCGCAGACCTGACCCGCCAGACCTCCGGGCTTTCTTTCCCTATCGTGCCTGATCCGCACAGTATCGAAGTGGAAAAGAAGATCGAGCTGGTCCAGCAGCTGACTGACCGGGCCTGGTCCGCGGACCCGCGGGTCAACCAGGTATCCCAGTTTTATCGCGAAATCATCCGGGAGGTCACTTTAGCCGCCTCTTCCGGGAAGACAATCAGCCAGACACTGGGTCTGACAGAAATATATTGCTTCACCTACATGAAAGACAAGGAAGGCAACTTGCAGAACGGTTTCGACGGGCGGGCCGCTTATGCCGGACGGGACTTTTTCCAGGGCGGGGATTCTTTCGAAAGCATCGTGGATCAGTCCGTAGAGCGGGCGAAAAGGCTGCTCGAGGCTGTCGATTCGCCGCGCGGAGTGTTCCCGGTGGTGTTGGCCGCCGGGAGCAACGGCGTCCTGTTTCACGAATCCTGCGGCCACGGCATGGAAGCCGACCTGGTATTCAAAGGCTCCAATTTCAAGGACCAGATCGGCAAGCAGACCGCAGCCAAAGGGGTGACCCTGATCGATGACGGCACTATCCCGCAAATGCCAGGCTCATTCGCTTTTGACGATGAGGGCACGCCCGCCCAGCGGACTGTCCTGATCCAGGACGGCATCCAGCAGAACTACCTCAGCGACCTGGTCTGGGCCGCCAAGCTGGGCCTGAAATCCACCGGCAGCGGCCGCCGGCAGTCGTTCCGCTTCCCGCCCATCCCCAGAATGCGGAATACCTTTATTGATAACGGCACCGTATCCCCTGAGGATATTATCGCCGAAACGAAAAGGGGAGTTTACGTGACCAATGTGGCCCGCGGGGGCCAGGTAGATGTGGTTACCGGCAATTTCATGATGGGTGTGGAAGGCTATCTGATCGAAAACGGCAAGGTTACACGGCCTGTCAAAGGCGCCACACTCTCGGGCATGGGCATCCAGGCCCTGAAAACTATCGACATGGTGGGCAATGACTTATTAATATTTGCCGACGCCGGACGGTGCGGGAAAATGCAATACGTACCCACGGGATCCGGGATGCCGACAATCAGGGTGCGTGGGATCCTGGTGGGCGGCAAGGGTGAAGCCTGGGAAGATCTGGAAGGAGGCCGGTCATGAAAGAGAAAAAAGAATACACCGAACTGGCCCTTTATGCTGTGGAACAGGCTAAGAAACTGGGGGCCGATTCAGCCGAGGCTTTTATATCAGAGAGCCAGGCGGTCCAGATCAGTGTCAGTGGCCGCCAGACCGAGCAGGTGAACGCCGTCCAGGACGCAGGCATCGGCCTTCGCATTCTCAAAGACCGGAAGCTCGTTTTCGGCTCCAGCAACGATCTGAGCGCCGATTCAGTTAAAAAGCTTGTCGCTGATCTCATGCGGAAAGTGGTCTTCCATACCCCCGATGAATTCAATGTCATTCCCGCTGCAGACAGCAGCTCACTGAGAGGGGATTGGTCTAGTTATGAAGGCCTCATTTCCTATGATCCGCAAATTGCCGAGGTTCCCATTCAGGATAAAATCAAGCGGGCGATCAGCCTCGAGACTGCGGGACTGGATTTCAGCCCCAAGGTCAGCGGCTCGATGTTTGTTTTTTACAGCGACGAAGCGGCCATAAATTACCTGGCGAATTCCAACGGGATCGCGGGCTGGTTTCCGGCCTCTGGCTGCAGCGGGGACGCTTATTTTTCCGCGGCCGAGGGGGAGGACCGCCAGTCCGGCTCCTACTCTAAGGCTGGTGTTAATTATGCGGATTTCGACCCTGAAAAAGTAGGCCGCAGGGCAGCCGAGAATGCAGTGAACATGCTGGGAGCAAAACCGATCGAGTCCTGCGAGGTGCCCCTGGTGGTTTCACCGGAGGTGGGCACCCAGATTTTTTCCTATATCGTGGGTATGCTATCGGCTGACCAGGTGCAAAAGGGTAAATCCCTGTTTGCCGGAAAGCTGGAAACAAATGTGGCCTCAAGCGTTCTCAATCTGGTTGACGACGGCAGGCTGAAAGGCGGCCTGGCCACCAGTCCGGTGGACGGGGAAGGCGTGCCCAAGCAGACAACCCCCTTGATTGTGGACGGGGTGCTCAAGAATTACCTGTTCGACTCCTATACAGCTAAAAAAGGCAAGGTCAAATCCACAGGCAACCGCTCGCGGGGAAGCTACCAGAGCCAGGGCAGGATCGACAGCACCAATTTGTACCTCAGGCAGGGTACTCTCAAACCCGAAGCCATCATCTCTGGTATCGACAAAGGCTTTTACCTCAAGGATGCAATGGGCCTGCATGCAGGCATAGATTCCACCTCGGGCGATTTCTCTATCCCGGTGGCCGGCTTTATGATCGAGAAAGGCGAGATCGCTTTCCCGGTTCGAGGGGTCAGTATCGGCGGCAACCTGTTCGATTTCCTGAAATCAGTGGATAAAATCGCCGATGACCTCACCTGGTTCATGTCCGTGGGCTGCCCGACCTTTTCCGTATCGAATATTATGATCGGGGGGACAAGTAAGAGCTGATTTTTTTTGGATTCTTGGGATGTGAAACAACAGGCTGTGATGCCGGCCCGCCGGGGGATGCTCTTCTCTAAAGGCAAAAATAAGGGCCAGCGCCATGTCCCGGGAATAACATTCCATATTCTGTACGTGATAGGGGCGCACCCGCGCGGTAGCGCCCACCAGGCTTTCACCTGGTCAATAAACCCTGGAGCATCAATCGCGCATGAGAAGCCAAAGTGCGGCTGGGGGAAGCTGGCGGTCGAAATCTTGCTCGCTCACCGGCTCAGGCTCAAAGCTTCCTGCAGGGTCGGTCAGCGTGATCCTGGAACTGCCTGGCAGGGAATTATACAGGTTCCCGACTACGACCCGCTGCTCTTTTTCTGTGTCCCGGTTAATCAGCATAAGAACACTTGGGCCTGATTCGCGCTCTAATTTGATGATCCCGGAAACCGATCCGCTTTCCCCTTGCAGGTGGAAATTATAGGTCGGATGCTCGGCGCAAAAGATTGAATGCTCTAGCTTGAAGCGATTAATATTGGAGATAAAATCTCTCAGGTCCAGATCCGTCTTCTCCCAGTCTTCAGGCCTGGTCTGCACAACGTGAAGCTTGTTGCGGAATCCGAACTCGAAGCCGACAGGGATCATCACGCCGGTAGAAAAAAGGGCGCTGAAAACATACCTCTGGCGCACGGCGTCGAGGTTGCCGTTTAGTTCAGTGATCAGGCGCTGGGTGTCGTGGCTTTCGGCGAAACTGATCGACGGCGCGAGCTTGCGGCTCTCCTCGTACTGGGTCAGGCACCAGGGCTGGGTGAAATTCCAGTATTTGCTGCTGTTGAAAACATAGTCGAAACCGGCCTCGGCAAGCTCCACGACCTTATCTATGGTGCAGCCCAGGCTCTCAGCGAAAAAAGTCGTCTCAGGGAATTTATCCCTGGCTTTTGTGAAAATGAAGCGCCAGAGTTCCTGGGGCACTTTGTAAGCGGCGTCACACCGGAAACCGTCAAAGCCCAGCCCCAGATAATAGCTGCTGACATCCCACCACCAGTTCCACAAAGACTCTTTATCCGGGCTTCCCCAGTTGTCGATCTCGGCCAGATCACCCCATACCGTGACAAGCCTGTCCCCTTCCCAGACTCCGGGGTTTTTTACTTTGCCCTGGGGGTCGCGCAGGTACCATTTAGGGTGTTTTTTAACCAGGGGGCTGTCGATTGCCGTATGGTTTATCACCAGGTCCAGCATGACTTTGAGACCCAGCTTATGGGCCTCTTCAAGCGCCCTGGCAAGTTGCTTCTCCGGCTTTTGAGGCGAACCCTTTTTCACAAAGAGAGGGTTGATCCGGTAGTAGTCTTTGATCGCGTAAAGGCTGCCCGAAAACCCGGTATCTTGGATCGGGTTGATAAAGATCCAGTTGAAACCCATCCCCGCCGCCCGCTCGAAATGGCTTTTCCAGGCCGGCATCGGGCCTGCGAGCAAGGGAAAAAGGTTGTAAATGAGCGCCGGTTTTTGAGCCATTATTCAATCCTCCCCGATCAGGTAGTCGAAAACAAAAACATCATCTCTCAGCTTTGCGAGAAGCTCGCTGAAAGCGCGGTGTGCCGGATGCGACAGGTAGCGGTCCCGACCCTCTTCATTCCGGAAGGTCAGCACCCAGATATGGGTAAAACCCTTATGCTTGTTTTCCACCGAGACATTCCGCCCAGACTCAAAGCCGGTTATCCCCTCGATCTTCTCTGTCAGCTCGGCGAAAGACCGTTCCACCATGCGAATCTGTTCCTCTTCTGTCCCGGGCAGGAAACGCACGCAAACTACATGTTTCAGCTTTTTCGGTCCCGGCTCGTTCATCTCGTGGTTTCTCTCCGGGATTGGGTCAGGAAAGCGGCGGCAGATCGACCTTGCCGTTCCGGATAAGCCAGTCCAGAGCCTCGCGCACTGTTTCGAGCGAGCTGTAGCGCGGATTGTAGCCCAAGAGCCGGCGGCCTTTCTCGATTGAGCCGCACGGGCAGTGACGGATATGCTCCCAGGTGATCTCGGCATCCTCTTCGCTCACCGTGCTGCGCCACTCGCTCCAGGGCAGGTAGGTGAGACGCGCCTCCTGGGAGAACCAGCCGGCCACTGCTCTCGAGAAACCCCTCAATGTCAAAGCCCGCGGGGAGACCACATTGAAACTCTCGCCGATAGCCGCGCGGGGATTGGCCACTGCAAGCTCGAATGCTTGCGCCACGTCATCTGCGTGGACATGGTGCAGGGTGGCAAGCCCGAGATCGGGCAGGCAAACCCCGGCTCCCAGGCCGAGCTTCTCGAACACCTCGAGGTTCAGGTTGCCGGCCGGCCCGATAGGAGCCCATCCGGGACCCGAAATATGTCCCGGATGAAGGACCGTGGCCGGGAAACGCCCATCGTGCGCGGCAGAGAGCAGCTCGCTCTCCAGCATCGCTTTCTGTATCCCGTATTCGCCGTCTGGCAGACGGAAATCGTTTTCATAGGTCGGCGCTGACTCGATCGGGCCGTAGACCCACATGGTGCCGCAGAACACGAACTGCCTGATTCGGCCCGTGAGGGCCTCCAGAATCTGGGGCAGGCTCGAGGCCTTGAAGAGGATCAGGTCAATCACCACATCCGCGCCCACAGCCCGCACCGCCCGGCCAAAAGAGCCCTTCTTATCCTCTTCCTTGCGGTCTATCCGGATAGTCTCGACTTTTTCCCAGGCCGGAAGGCTGCTGTATGGCTTTCTATTTCCCCGGCTCATGGCCACCACTTCGTGGCCCGCAGCCACGAGGCGGGGCACCAGGCAGGTGCCGATATGGCCCGTGGCCCCGATAACCAGTATTTTCATCGCTTTCTCCCGGCATTGATCTGCATTAACACAATAGATTCATGTTAAAATCAATATTTCTGGCAATTTTACTGAATGATAAAAATACGAGCCTGAACGGTCAAGGCTATAATATAATTAATGCTTGACAGCCACTCTCCGATGTATATAACAAAACAACCTCCTAACTTGGCCTGTGTCCAGTCAGTCCCGGCTTCCTGTGGAGCCCGGTTTTCTTTTCCATCCGTTACGGCCATCCTACCAGTAAACAGTCTGCCTCCGGCGTGTGCCTTTCTGGAAGAAGCGGATCAGGACAATCCCGGCGATAAAACCTCCGATATGGGCCATCCAGGCCACCCCTGCTGCGCCCGGCGGGGCGATGAGGCCGTTCGCGATCTGGATGAAAAACCAGAAGCCGAGCACGAAAATAGCAGGCAGCGGGATCACCCGGATAAAGAAAATGATGATCACCAGGGTGTGCACCCGGGCGAAAGGGTGAAGGATCAGGTAGGCCCCCAGCACTCCCGAGATCGCCCCGCTCGCCCCGATCATAGGCACTGTGGAATCAGGAGCGCTGATCACCTGGGCCCCTGCCGCGGCAAACCCGCTGATCAGGTAGAAAAAAATAAAGCGGATGTGGCCCATCGAGTCCTCGACATTATTGCCGAAAATCCAGAGATAAAGCATGTTGCCGAGCAGGTGGAGCCAGCCGCCGTGCAGGAACATGGAACTGACCACGGAAATTAGAGGATTGTGGATATCGGTTGAGAACCAGACCGGAAGCTGGGAGACTCTCGCGGGAATGGCGCCGAAAAGGTAGACCACCTCTTTTTGCATGCCCTGGGGCAGCGACTGCTGGAACAGAAACACCAGGCTGTTAAGCACAATCAGCCCTACAGTTACTACAGGCCTGGTTCTTGTCGGCACGTCATCCTTGAAAGGGATCATTTAATCCGCGGCTCCTGGTTGTCAATTTGAAAACCTGCTGTGTCATCAATTGCCCGCAAAGCCTGGTTTCAAGCCCTGACAGACGAGTCCGCCGCATTATTCAGGCATAATAGCGCTGCGAATCGACTCCTCACGCCTTATTGACTGTCAGGCACGTTTGCGGTAGCCGGCAGGAAAACAGTAAAGCGGGTCCCTCTGCCGGCCTGGCTCTGGACCTCGATCCAGCCGCTGTTTTCCTCCAGCGTCTTTTTCACAATGGCCAGACCGAGACCCATACCGTTATCCCGCGTAGTGAAAAACGGGTTGAAGATTTTTTTCACTGTCTCTTCATCCATCCCGCTGCCGTTGTCGGCGACCTCGATTGCCACCTCGCCTTTAGAGCTTTTGCGGGCGGTGACCTCGATTCTGCCCTCCTCCTGGGGCAGCGCTTCGAGCGCATTGGTGAACAGGTTGAGGAAGACGCGCGAAAGCTGCTCTCCATCGGCCCGGACACCGGATGCCTCCGGCGGTATGCTCCATGTGATCCGGGCTCCTTTTGCCTGCGCATCCCGGCTCAAAAGGTCCGCAGTCTGCCCGATCACCTGGGACAGATCGAGGTTTGCCGGATTCGCCGGAGCAGGCCGCGCAAACTCGAGGAAATGGTTGACAATGGTCTTGAGGCTGCCTACCTCTTCGATCACCCGATTCAGATATTGCTCGCATTCACTCCCGGTTTTTACTTCCTGGCGGGCCAGGGAAGCGAAAAGCTCGATTCCGCCCAGGGGATTTCTGACTTCGTGGGCTACACCGGCCACCATGAGCCGCTGGTTTTCCTCGCGCTGGCTCAGGCGCTCGCGCATCCGGTCGAGCGCCCCGGCTAAAAAGGCCAGCTCCCGGGTGCCTGCCTCTCCAATCTCTACCGGACTATTCATCCTGCCGTGACCGATATTTTCAGCCTCGCTTACCAGCCGGCTCACCGGGCGGGATACCGTGCGGGCAAGCAAGAATCCCAGCGCTACAGTAACTGCAGCGCCAAGCAGCACGAAAACCAGGATGGATTTTTCGAGCCCGGCGATCAGTCTAAGGTAGCCTGCGCTGGCATCTGCGCCCACAAAAGCCACTACTTTGCCGCTGTCATCCTCCAGGCCCGCGAACCCGGATTTGTAATAAACCCCGTCCTCGCCTTGAAACAGCACGCTGGCCGAGGGTTTGCCCTCAATGCAGGCCTGGATTTCCCGCTCCTGGAAATGCAGCCTTGCATACTGAGTCCCGACCGGAATGCCGTCCTCTGTGTCCAGCAGGCACCGGTAGCCGCGGTCGAAAACGTAAAGCCTTTTCAGGTTCGTGCGGTCCCTGATCATGAGCAGGCTTTTGCGGTAGCTCTGAAAGGTAAGTCCCTGTTCATCTCCAGGCTCGAAACTGGAGATAATCAGGGGGTTGAACCGGGTCGCCGTAGCCTGAGCCACTGCAACCAGGCGTTCTCCGAGCTCAGCCTCCAGGCTCCGCCGCGCAGTCTCATAGTAAAAAAAGCCGCTCGCCGCAAGAATCGGCACTACAAAGGCGACATAGGAGACAATAAGCTTTGTTCTCAGGGTGGAATGCGAAAAAAATTTCATCTTCAGAATCAGGAAGGTTTGATAAACTTTAATCGAACAATAACCGGCTGTTTTAACGCTTAACCTTGGCCTCCAGGAGCAAGGCGCAAAGTTCGAGCTTCTTGAGCTTAATCTATAAAGATAAAAAGAAAAAGGGAAATTTTTTATAAAAGGGGGAGCCAAGATTAATACAAACCTGGGGGGCTGAAAGCCGCTGCGACAGGTCAAGCTTCAAGATTGCGTGATAGACAGATCGGAGGCCCGGTTCCTGGACTGAAAGGGGCAATGAAGTTTATCTCTGTCCGGCCCCTGCAGCAGGCTAAAGGGGACGTTTATCTTTTTCATAGCCTGTAGGCTCAAGCTGCAATGTCGAGTGCACTATGCCGAACCTCTCGCGCAGCATGTCTTGAGCTTGACGGAGACACTGTTGCCAGTGCACCGAATCACTGCAGGTCGGATTGAGGCAGACATGCGCGCTCAGCACCGGGAAGCCTGTAGAAAGGCACCAGATATGCAGGTCGTGCAGGTCGTCGAAATGCTTGATGGTAAGAAGCGCTTTCTTTACTTCATCATAGTTGATATCCTCAGGCGTGGCATTGATAATAATATTCACTGTCCGGCGCAGGAGACCCAGGCTGCCCCAGAGGATGATAACCGCGATAGCGAGGCTTGTTATGGTGTCTATCGGAGTCCAGCCGGTAGCGAGGATTACAACGCCCGCAACGATTGCGCCGGCAGAGCCGAGAGCATCGCCTGCCATGTGAAGGAACGCGGCCTGGATGTTGATATTCTCCTTTCGGCGCCCGAGTAAAATCAAGGCGCTCGCCAGGTTCGCAGCCAGCCCTAGTACGGCCACGGTAAGCATGACCGGCCCGTGGATCTCAACCGGCTCGGACAACCGCTGCCAGGATTCCCAGACAATAAAGCCGACAATTACGACCAGCGAGGCCCCGTTAATGAACGCTCCTATCACCTCCACCCTGAGCAGGCCGAAAGTCCGTTTTGAATTTGGAGGAAGCCCGGCCAGATAAGCGGCGATAATGGCTAGACCCAGGGCGGCTACATCAGTAAACATGTGTCCTGCATCGGCCAGCAGGGCCAGACTCCCTGAAATCAAACCGCCGGCAACCTCCACCCCAAGAAAAACGAGGTTGATTAAAAAGGCCCACCAGAGCAGCCTGCGTGACTCCACTGTGGTCTGGAGCAAGCTTTTGTGGTTGTTGATATCGCTGTGATCGTGCGTCATCAGGCCCTTGCCGGATAAAACTTTTTTTCCACCGGGAGCAGCCCCGGAGCGGTCAGGACCCGGCCATTCATCGGCCGGGCTTAGCAGAATTTATTATCCGCGCTAAATCCTGGCAAGGCTTTCAACTTTTAATCGAAAAGAATTCCTTGAAGCTCTGCTTCGGGGCAGCCTGATGCTGATATTAGCCTTAGGGGCACGGCATGCCGTGCCCGCTGCGGGGTAGTTCATTATAGTTTTTTACTGATAAGCGCTGCGGGTAATTGAACCCGCAGGGCCATTGACCTTTATCGCACGAATGACTATCATTGCCGGAATGGAAACAAGGTTGTCCGGGTATTCTGTTTTCTGCAGGCTTGAGCGCACAGGATAAGCCGACTTGCGGATTGATCCCTCGGACATCGAGGATTAAATGTTCCCTTCGTTATTGGAGGAGGCGCTTATGCATTGTTGTCGCAGTGGCACAAAGCCTTTGATCTGTCAGGTGCTGGCCTGGCTTTCATTGAGCAGTCTCAGCGCTCTGGCTCAGACCGCTCCGGTGATCGGCCTGCACCAGAACACGCCGCAGGTAGTGGCATTGGAAAACGCCCGGGTTGTTGTGGCACCCGGGAAAGTTTTGGAGAAAGCCGTTCTTGTGGTAAGAGACGGCCATATTGCAGGAGTCGGCCCGGGGCTTGAGATCCCCCCGGATGCGGTAAAGCGAGACCTGAAAGGCAAGACCGTTTATCCGGGATTTATAGATCTTTTTACCAGTTACGGTATTCCGAAAACCGGAGGGCAGGGCGCCGGTCCACAGGAGAGGGAAAAGGGGGCGGACTCGCCTGGAGCCAGGCACTGGAACCCGGCGGTGCGTTCTGAGGCCAGGGCAACAGAGCTGTTCCGTCCCGATGAAAAAATGGCCCAGTCCCTCCGTCAGAGCGGATTTACATCTGTCGTGACATACCCGCCGGAGGGCATTTTCCGGGGCAGCGGGGCGCTTGTTTTGCTCACCTCTTCAGGGGCAGACCAGGCTGTACTGGAAGAAGACCTGGCCCAGGCGCTCTCCTTTAATAAAGGACCAGGCTTCAACAGGAGCGGCGTAGAGGGTTATCCCTCCTCTCTCATGGGCCATATCGCCCTGATCCGGCAGACTTTTCTGGACGCTCTCTGGTACGAGCGAGCCTGGCTTGCGTTCGGGAAAGCCCCGGCCGGACAGACAGCGCCTGAAACTAATCTGTCCCTCGCTGCGCTCCAACCTTATGTTCATGGAGCAAAACCCGTGCTAGTTAAGGCTGAGCATGAGCTCGATCTATTGCGTGCGGCCGAAATATCCCGGGAATTCAAGCTCGAGATGTGGGTGGCAGGCACTGGATACGAGTACCGGCGCCTCGAAGCGGTAAAAAGGGCGGGCCTCAGACTCATCCTGCCGCTTGACTTCCCGGGGCCGCCTGACCTGGGCCCACAGGCCGTGGATGCCGAGGTGAGCCTGCGCGAGCTGAGGCACTGGGATTTCGCTCCTGAGAACCCAGCCCGCCTCAAGCGGGCCGGAGTGGTTTTCGCCCTCACAAGCGCCAGGCTCGAAAAACCCGAAGAATTCCTGAAAAATTTGCGCCGGGCCGTAAAACGCGGCCTCGAACCTGAGGCGGCCATGGCTGCAGTCACCACCACGCCTGCCGCCTGGCTCGGAGTCTCACGCCTGGTGGGGACACTCGAGAAAGGAAAGCTCGCCAACCTGATTATCACCGACGGCGACCTGTTTAGTGAAAAGACAAAAATAATCGAAACCTGGGTCGCAGGGAAACCATACAAGATAACTCCGGTACCCCTGATAGATGCCCGCGGGACCTGGAAGTTGAATATCAGCAGCAGAGGGCGCGAGCTTGAGGGAAGCCTCGAGATCAGCGGCCAGCCGGAGAAGCTCAAGGCCAGCCTCGAACTGGGCGGGAAAAAAGTCAAGGCCGAGCAGGCGGCTCTCGATAAAAGGCTGCTGACTCTCGTTTTCCCAAGCGATTCGCTGGGCATGGAAGGTCTGGCGCGATTTTACGGTACGGTCCAAAAGGAATCGATCCAGGGCCGGGGAAGCTGGGGCGACGGCAGCCTGCTCACCTGGCAGGCCCGGCTCGCGGAACCATTCAAGGAGCAGCCTGACACAACAGAGAAGGAGGATGAAAGAGGCGCCGGATTCGAGGTTGTCTATCCCGAGGGAGCATTCGGCAGGACCGGGCCGCCTGAGCAGCCGGCAGAGCTCCTGGTCAAGGGAGCCACGATCTGGACCTGCGGGCCCGGGGGAAAGCTCGAAAATGCCGACCTGCTAATTAAAAAAGGCAAAATAGCCACTGTCGGCAAGAATCTGACATCCGGCAGCGGAGCTCTTGTGATCGAGGCCGCGGGAAAACATGTCACCCCCGGGCTAATCGATCCCCACTCGCACCTGGCGATCAGCGGGGGTGTCAATGAGGCAACCCACGCAGTGACTTCCGAGGTGCGCATAGAGGATGTAATCGACTGCGATGACATAGATATCTACCATCAGCTTGCCGGGGGCCTTACCGCCGCGCTCCTGCTCCATGGCTCCGCCAACCCGATAGGCGGGCAGAACGCGCTGGTCAAGCTGCGCTGGGGGTCGCTGCCGGATGAGATGCTTTTCCATGACGGGTGGCCGACAATCAAGTTCGCTCTGGGCGAGAATGTCACCCAGGCCGGAAGACCCGTGCCAGACCGTTACCCGGGCTCCCGCATGGGGGTGGAGCAGTTGTTCCGCGACTGGTTCCGCGCTGCGAAAGACTATCGCCGCCGCTGGGAACTCTACAATGCCGGCAAAGAGAAAAATCCTGATCTGATACCTCCCAGGAAAGACCTGAGGCTCGAGGCTCTGCTCGAGGTACTGGACAGTAAGAGGCAGGTCCAGTGCCACGCCTACCGCCAGGATGAAGTCCTCGCCATGATGCGCGTGGCCGATGATCTGGGCTTTAAAATCGGGCTTTTTATCCACATTCTGGAAGGTTACAAAATCGCCGAGGCCATGGCCAGGCATGGAGCCATGCCCACCACTTTCAGCGACTGGTGGGCTTACAAGTTCGAGGTTTACGATGCTATTCCATACAACGGCGCCCTGATGTACGAGCAGGGCCTGCTGGTAAGCTTCAATTCGGACAACCAAGAGCTCGCGCGCCGGATGAACCTCGAGGCGGCCAAAGCGGTGAAATACGGGGGTGTCCCGCAGGAGGAGGCCCTGAAGTTCGTGACTCTCAACCCGGCCCGCCAGCTGGGAGTAGGCCACCGGACAGGAAGCCTCGAGGCAGGCAAGGATGCAGACTTCGTGATCTGGAGCGGAAATCCGCTCTCGGCTTACACGGTGTGCCAGGAGACCTGGATCGACGGGAAGAGATATTTTTCTATCGGGGAAGACCGCGGGCTGCGCAGCCGGGCAGAGCGCGAGCGCGTGACTCTGGTCCAGAAAATACTGCGCGGCAGCGCCGGGAAAAAGTAGCCGCCAGCCTTGTTCAACCCCTTTGTGAGCTAAGCGGAGGAATGGATAAATGTCAATTAAAAAAACGATCAACTGGCTCGTTCTGCTCGCCCTTTTCAGTTTCCGGCCCCCCAGCGCTCCGGCTTCAAACCAGGTCCCGGCTCCTCCTCAGAAACAGCCGGTCGCCCTGGTCGGGGGGACTATCCACCCGGTGAGCGCACCGGCAATCGAGCGGGGCACGATCCTTTTCGAGAAAGGCAGGATCACCGCCCTGGGCCCTGAGGTAAAAGTCCCGCCGGGGGCGATAGAAGTGGATGTCAGAGGCAAACACATTTACCCGGGGCTTATCGCGGTGGGCTCGTTTCTCGGGCTGACCGAAATCTCTTCTATCAGGGCCACCCGCGACTTTGCGGAAATCGGCCGGATCAACCCGAACGTGCGCGCCGAGAGGGCCATAAACCCAGGTTCCGAGCACATTCCGGTGACCCGCGCCAATGGTATCGCCCTGGCTGCGGTCATGCCCTATGGAGGACTGATCTCCGGGATGGGCGCCCTGGTAATGCTCGACGGCTGGACCTGGGAGGAGATGACTCTCAAGGCCCCGCTCTGCATGCTGCTCAACTGGCCGGACATGCAGGGCATTACCGGCTTCGGCCCGAAAAAAGAGCTCGAGGAACAGCGTAAAAGGTTAAAAGGCCAGATCGAAGAGCTCGAGGAAGCTTTCCGCCAGGCGCGCGCCTACAAGGCCGCCCGCGAAGCTGCCGGAGCTAAGGGCGTGCCTTTCCACGAGACTGATGTGCGCTGGGAGGCCATGCTGCCGGTGCTCAGCGGAGAGCTGCCGGTGTGGGTGACTGCCGACAGGCTCCAGGAGATTGAAGCCGCAGTGGAATGGGCGGACAGAGAGGGGATCAGAATGGTGCTGATGGGGGGCGCCGATGCGCCCGAGGCCGCAGAGCTCCTGAAAAGCAAAGATATTCCGGTGATCGCAGGCCCCATACTCAGGCTTCCCTTGCGCCGCGACTCGAATTACGATGAAGAGTTCACTTTGCCAGCCCGCTTGTATAAAGCCGGGATCACTTACTGTATCGGCGGCGCGGGATTCATTTCCGGCGGGGAGCGGAACCTGCCCTATCAAGCCTCCATGGCCGCAGCCTACGGCCTGCCCAAAGAGGAGGCGCTGAAGGCGATCACCCTTTATGCGGCCCGGATTCTCGGTGTCGAGTCCCTGGCGGGTTCCCTCGAGAAAGGCAAGGACGCCACGCTAATCGTGACCGACGGCGACCCGCTGGAGATCACCACCCAGGTGGAAAAACTCTACATCCAGGGCAAAGATGTCGACCTGAACAACAAGCAAAAAACGCTTTACAGCAAGTACAAGGAAAAATACAGGCAGCTCGGGGAGAGGTGAGTTCTCTGATATCTATTGAAACGCCCGGTCTTCCTCTCAAAGGGAAAGCCGGGCGTTTTATTATATTGGGCTTGTTTGTCCGGTAATAACGCTGTTTTCAGCGCAGTGCGGAGATAGTGAAAAAAGCCACCGGCATCAATTAAATCCAGCGAGAAAAAGAAAAGTATCTCCGGCCTGATAATCCAGTTGATTTTCCATGAAAAATTTGAAACCAAACCGGCTGTTTTGGCGTCCTATTAGGCAAAGATAGTAAATGACATTAAAAAATCAACCTGGAGAAAAAATGATAACCCGTGAAAGAATCAAACTGGTGAGCAACACTGTGATCGGCCTGGTAGTTTATTTCTCGCTCCTCGCCCTGCCCCTGATGATCTAAGGAAAAGCCAGTGCCCATTCAGGCCGCCCCCAAGGCGGCCTTTTTTATTGTGCGCCTGCAGTTTTCGAGAGTGGAAAATAGTGATCAGGTACAAAGCTGCTTATTATCAATTCAGGACTTTTATCCTGATATTGCGGAAATCCACCCCGGTATCGTGACTTTGTAGACCGATATAACCGCTTCTGGGGCGCTGGCTCAAAGGGGTCAAGCCTCCCTTGCCCTCGGTGTGCTGATCCATATCCGCGCGGACCACCTCGATACCGTTAAGCTCCACAACCACCAGCGGCCCGTTACAGGTAATCACATAGCGGTTCCATTCGCCTGGGGGCTTTGCCGCGCCCTGTCTGGCGGCTACCTGATAGTAGATACTCCCGGTATGCTGCTCGGGCTTGATATCCTTATGGATTTCAGCCCCGTCATCCAGGATCTGTATCTCCATGCCTGACTGCGAGACATGGCTGTCTTTTGGATAGCGTAAGCCCACTCCGCTGTTTCCATTTTCCGGTATGCGCCATTCAAGGTCGAGAATAAAATCAGCATACTCAGTGTCCGTGGACAGCCAGCCGCCATTAGGGGCGATACAGCTCAAGACCCCGTTCTCAGCCTGCCAGCTCTCGATCTCTCCCCCCTGGACATGCCAACCGCTCAAGTCCTTGCCGTTAAACAGGGGAACAAACCCTGAATCGCTTCCCTTGCCGCAACTGCAAAGGAATAGTACAGTTACGAGCAAAACCGCTCGAGACAAATTCTGGATTTTGCACATCGCTTTACCCCCTGAAGTTCGCTAATGTTCTTTTCCACCTGCCGGGCTGCACTCCAATAGTGAAAAAGGAAGTCTATATGCTACCGGGTTTGTTGAGTCAATCAATCTTAAAAACATTTGAAACTGCTGCCCCTCTTAAAGCGTCCAACTAAGCAAAGATAGTAAATCACATTAAAAAATCAACCTGGAGAGAAAAATGACTATCCGTGAAAGAATCCACCTCGCAGCGCACGCGATTATCTGTATGGCAGTTTACTTCACTCTCGTGGCCCTGCCCCTGATGATCTAAGGAAAAAACAAGCGCACGAATAAAAGCCGCCTCAACCAGGCGGCTTTTTTTATCGGACAATATCCTGCTGGTAAAATGCAAGATATAAAAGATTTTTTCCAGGCCCCTGGAAAACCTCAGGGTAAGTTGTATTCCAGCAGGCAATCGAAATCCATATTTCCGGCAAAGCGGGCGTATACCTCCACCGAGCCTTGGAGAATCTCCACCTCCCCCTCGAAAATCTCGCCGTTCCTCTCGAGATGGCGCCACTCATCCCCCATTACCACGGCAACTTCCTTGCCATCCGGTACTTTCAACCTGAAAGGATACTTTTCCCCAGGTTCCAGGAAACGGGTGAGCGGAGTGTAGAGACATACCTTATGCTGACGGAAAGGCCCGTACCTGTCCGGGAAACCGGCCTGGCTCTCTGTACCAGAGCTGGCCAGGATTTTGTAATCCAAGGTCTCCTTGAAAGTCTCCTCGGCGCCTTGCGGCTTGGTCAAAAGCTGGAGGACATATTCTCCGGCACTCGGAAACACGGCTTGTATACAGTACTGGGATGAATCCTGCTGGACAAAAGTGCATTGCTGGCCAAGAGGCTGTCGACCTTTTAACAGCTCTGCCATGAGAATGACACTGTCCGGAGCATAAAGCATTATCTGGATTTTGTTATCGGTTTCAATAATCGATTTGGGATGGCTGATGATTTTCATCCCGTATTTGAAAAAAACCGGCCAGAGGTAGGGGAGCTCGATAAACTCCTGTTTGGAGACCGGCTTTTCCAATAGCTGCCAGGAAGGGTCAGCCGGAAAATGGGTGTATACCAGCTCCTCAGGCGGTGTTAAAAAATAATAATCTTCGAATTTGAAAACGAATTCACCCTTCTCGTTAGGCAGGCCGGCGCCCCAGGTGCAGTCCATGAAGTACCACTTGCCATCGAGTTTGACCGCGTTCCAGGCGTGGTTTTTTCCAGTGAAGTCCGAACCTACCGTGTAACCATAGCCCTTGCCGAAACCCTCGATCCCGATTATCTCGAGACCTGAGGGCTGACCGGGCTGTCCAGTTATGGAACCGGTGCTGTCCTTGCTCTCTGCCAGCAGGGATCCAAGATTGCCGGTGGCCAGCTTGGTCATCGTGTCCATCAGCAGGGCATAGCCGTCGCAATCCGCAGTGCGTTTTTCCAGCACTTTCTGGGCGGCCAGTGCCTGTTTTTGCTCCGGTGTCAATTCGGTCTGGGCTTCAGGTTTTTTTTCTCCCTTGGCTTCAGGGGCTTTTACTCCCTTGGCTTCAGGGGCTTTTACCTCCTTACTCTCTGTGGTCTTGGCTTTCTCAGCCTCCGGGGTCTGTACCAGCTCGGCACCATGAGCAGCCCAATAGCCCTCGGTATCGTAGAGGATATTTGCTGTTATCCAGCGGAAAATGGCCCGGAGTTTTTCCCGGTCATTCCGGGCCGGTTTTATCAGGTAGGCCACCAGGCTTTCGACCGAGCTTTCCACCTCTTTAGGGGCTTTGAGAGCATGCTCATCGATCTCTCGATAGTCCTCGGCAGCATCAACAGGCGCTGTCCGCATAAAAAGGAGGAGGACCAGACACGGGATGACCGGCCCGGCAGGAAGTATTAATCTCAGCAGGCTCATAATTTTTACTCCGAATTGGTTTTTGGGAAGAAACGGATTGCTTATGATCCGGCCGCATTTCAAGGACACTCATCTATTGTTCCTGGTTTGGTAACAGCAGTTCCTTCTTCAAGTGTTATCGCTTGAGGGGAAAAATCTATTTCTTATATATTGGCTGTAAATGGCTCCAACCGGATTGTGCGCCAGGACTCGATCTTTGGCAATCAGTGTTGTTACCGGGGCCTTTGAAGCCATACAGAAAACTGCATCGTGTCCCACACAGAGACCGCATATTATATTCAGGCCGGTTCCTGCCTCATTGAGTATTTCAGCCTGTCCCGCTGGATTGCACATCACCTCGTTTTCATTCTCGGGATGAATTTTTTCAAGATCAAAGCGCTCTTTAGCAACCCCGCATATCTTGCAGCAGACAGAAACGACCTCAAAATCCTGAGAGAGAATTTTTTCCACGAGCCTGGCTTCTTCAGACAGGCCAATACAAAACGCCAATCCCACCTTGCGCACATTTATTTCTTTAGCCAGAAAAATCACTTCTTGCAACCTCGGTGCTTTGAGATAGTGGCGGGCTTCGATTGCTGAAGCGGCCCTGTGCAGTCGACAGACAGGTTCGTTTTCGTATGTTTTTAAATACCGGTCAGCGTTTCCCGTGCAATCCTTGCCTTCTCGGCAATCTACTGATTTGCAAGAGGCGCAGTTCATCTTAAGATCCCTCTTTATCGGTCTATCATCTTTATCGACCATTTTTTATTTCCTGCTGGATGGCAAATACTGGTTCGTGTTCATCATTTCTATATTACAACTATTTTAGACCAAATACCAGACTCCTTTTCTTTTCTGGGCAGTATTGAAAAGTCAGTGAGCACATCAGGGGAAATGTCCCAACCGAACCTTTCATTTCTGCGTTCCATCGGTAAGAGTGTCAGACAGAAATTACAAAGTCTAAATGTTGGCAAAGAGTAAAAAAACCGAATGGTTAAAAAAATATACTTTGATGATAGAATTGCTGTCAATCTAAGAATTCATGTATTCGGTCTTCACATATTCTCCGAACAGTACTCGACCTTGAATGATCTAGCCTTTTTAAAAAATGGATTAAAACCGGATTCTTCGATCTCTCAAGTTTTCTTGAACTAATCGCCTGGATCTGCTATTATTATTGCATAATCCAGCCTTAGAGTACCTGAGGACTGCATTCAAGAAAGACGCTCATTTCTCGACCGGAAAAGAAATTACGGTTTTATCTTTACTGGAGAAATATTATTAATCCGTGCTCCTTCAAGGCTCCTCGGCCATGGGATTAAACATTGATCCGAAAAGCCGAAATGCCAGTTGATTCCTCAATAGTGGGAGGTGAGCCATGGTGTCCCGATTCATGAAAAAAGTGTCCAAGAAAGAGGGCCAGGCCCCGGGCACTCTTGTTTTTGTAGGTGCTGAAAAAGACTATGAGGTGAAAATTACGGTTATGGATTACGACGAAAAAGAGCTCCGGGAAAAGGAAGTTACCGCCTTTGAGGAATGCTTCCCTTACAGAGAAACTAATACGGTGACCTGGATCAATATAGACGGTGTCCACGAGCTGGATATTATCGAAAGGATCGGGCAGCATTGCGAGCTCCATCCTCTGATGCTGGAAGACATTGTGAATACCAACCAGCGCCCCAAAATAGAAGATTTCGGGGAATACCTGTTCATGGTCCTTAAAATGCTTAAATATAATAAGGATGACAATACCATATTGAACGAGCAGATCTCTCTTGTGCTCGGCTCCAATTTCCTCTTTTCTTTCCACGAGAGTAAGGGCGATGTGTTCGATCCCGTGCGGGAAAGAATCAGAAAGTGCAAAGGGCGTATCCGCAAGCTGGGTCCCGACTATTTAGCCTATTCCCTGATCGATGCAGTAGTGGACAACTACTTTACGGTACTCGAGAAATTAGGCGACAGGATTGAGGATCTCGAGGAGGAATTGATAGATGAGCCCACGACCAAAACCCTCCACAGCATCTATACGCTCAAAAAAGAGATGATTTTTCTGCGCAAATCGGTCTGGCCGCTCAGAGAGGTTATCGCCAGCCTTGAAAGAGGGGATTATGAGCTGATCAATGAACATACCCTGCCGTTTTTAAGAGATGTTTACGACCATACAATTCAGGTCATCGATACTGTGGAAACCTTCCGGGACTTGATTGCCGGCATGCTCGACACCTACCTTTCAAGTATCAGCAACAAGATGAACTCGGTGATGAAAGTGCTTACTATTATTGCCACTATCTTTATCCCCCTCACTTTTCTTGCCGGGATCTACGGGATGAATTTTGAATATATGCCTGAGCTGCACTGGAAGTGGGGTTATCCAGTGGCGGCTTTGGTGATGTTTTCCATTGGGGTAACAATGTTGATCCTGTTCAAAAGGAAGTCATGGCTTTAATACCCAGGGATGCGTTCTATCTTTAAAGATAAGGTTCTCTGTCAGGCAGCGGTTGGAGACTTTGGCTGTAAAAACATTGAAGGCCGGGGGATTCCGGCCTTCATGCTTTACTGCTTCTATCCTTCGCGCACCTGGGTTCTTTTCACCTGTCGCCGAACAGGTCCCCCAGACCTCCGAGCACTGAGCCCTCACCTTTCCGCGAGCCGCCTGCCCGCGGGGCATTTGCCAGCACCCGGTCGGCGAGACGGGAGAAGGGGAGGCTCTGGAGCCAGACAAATCCATGCCCCCTCAGGGTGGCCAGGAAGATCCCCTCCCCGCCGAAAAACATCGACTTGAGACTCCCGGCCCTTTCGATATCGTAATCTATCCCGCCTGTAAAAGCCGCTATGCAGCCGGTATCCACCCTCAGTGTATCGCCCCGCAGTACTTTTTTCACCACCGTGCCTCCGACATGGATGAACGCCATCCCGTCGCCGATCAGTTTCTCCAGGATAAAGCCCTCTCCCCCGAAAAAACCGGTACCCAGCCGCCGGGTGAAAGCGATACTGATCTGTGTGCCCAGGGCCGCAGCCAGAAAAGCGTCTTTCTGGCAGTAAAGCTCACCGCCGAATTCTTTCATATCCAGGGGAATGATCTTGCCTGGATAAGGGGCGGCGAAAGCGACCCGGCTTTTGACACCGGAATTATTGGTAAAATGGGTCAGGAAAATCGACTCCCCCGTAAGCGCCCGTTTGCCCGCGTTAAGGAGCTTCCCCATCAGTCCTTCATCCGGGTTGGAACCGTCCCCCATCCTGGCCTCGAAGCTGATTCCATCCTCCATGTAATTCATGCTGCCCGCCTCGGCAATCACCTTTTCACCCGGATCAAGCTCCACCTCCACAACCTGCAGGTCATCGCCGAAAATCTCGTAGTCCACTTCGTGGCACCTCATGGAATTACCCTCCTTCCGGAAAGAAAAATCTTTGATCGGAGCTTTTGCCTGTCTTGATTTTATTAAACAGAAACTCCCCTGGCCGTTTGCGGCGGCAACGAAGCATGAAAATCTCCGGTAACCCAAGCTGAAACGGTAAAGGAACAAAGGCGCAAAGCTTACGATACAGCCTATCCTTCAAATAACGTAATAAAACTGCAAGGTCTCGGGATTCCTATCGGGCAAAAATAATCAGGGATTCTCATGCAAAACTCAAAGCAGAAAATACCAGTGAGCGTAAAACTACACGCCTCTCTTTTTTCTTGAAATCACCCCTCCCGGCTGCGCTTGGCAAAACCTGTCTAGAAATAAAGGACTGACTTATATTAACCGTCAAGATAAAAAGCCAGGCCGCTGTAAGCAAATTTTGCCAGTTTCCTTGCCTCAGCGGGTGGAACTGCCATATTTTAGGAAAGAAAAAGCGTACAGGCCCGGTTTTGAATGTCCGGTGCGCCGGGTCATATCTTGCTGCCCGCGCCGCATTATCATTACCTTGGCTGGATGATATTTTTTCGCCCTGTGAGATAACCGGCAGGGCTTCTCATAAAAATACAATCTCCTGTTTCCGAAAGCAACGAGGTATCTTCTGCTTCGGATCTGGCTTCGGAAAGACGGTTTTCTTAGTTTTGGAGACCTTTTACCGGCCCAGCGAAAATTGCCGCCTGGGGCGTGAGAATTTCTGTGGAGCGAGTTATCAGCAGAGGAGGTTAAGAAATGATGTGGCGCAAGAGGTTTTTTGTCTGGGTGTTGCTGTCCCTTTCTTTTCTGGCCCCTGTTCTCTATGCAGCCGCTGGAGAGCTGACCGGCGAGGAAAAGGGTTGGCTCGCCCGGGGAAAGCGGACCGAGCGGGAAGGCTGGGTATTTTTGCACCTCGAGGGCAAGCCGTTCGAGCGCGGGTTTCAGCACGGCTACCTTCTGGCCCCTGAGATCAAGAAAACTATAGCTGCGGAGCGCTATCTGATCCACTGGCAGTCGACCAAGGATTTCGATTTTTTTGTCGAGATCGGGAAAAGGCTTTTTGACAACAGGCTTGATCCGGAATTGAAAGCGGAGCTCGAGGGAATGGCTGCGGGGCTCGGGAAAGCCGGGGCAGACAGTATCGGCTACTTTGAGCTTCTGGCCCACAACGCATATATCGAGCTTTTATGGTACTGGTGGCCCTGGGCCAAGAAGGCCATGCCGGCCCGGCTGCCGCCTCCCAAGCCTGTCGGCTGCAGCGCTTTTATAGCTATCGGCTCCTATACTGCCGGGGGAGAGATCGTGCTGGCGCATAACAGCTGGGTCGATTATGCCTTAGGGAGCAATTTCAATGTTATCGTGGACCTGCTCCCGGAAAAAGGGTACCGGATACTGATGCAGACTCTGGCGGGCAATATCCACAGCGCCTCTGATTTTTTTGTCTGTTCCAGCGGACTGATAGGAACCGAAACGACTATCGCGGATTTTTCCGGTGGCTATGACACAACCGGTACAGCGGAGTTCTGCCGGGTGCGCAGGGCCATGCAGTATGCCGGCTCGATAGATGATTGGGCCTCGATGATGATCGAAAATAACAGCGGGGGCTACGCCAACAGCTGGCTGTTAGGGGATGTCCGAAGGGGAGAGATAGCCCGCCTGGAGCTCGGGACGAAGTATCATCGGCTGGAGAAAAAGAAGGACGGTGTCTTTACCGGTTCCAATGTTGCCGAGGACAGAGACCTTCTGCTCAATGAGACCGAAACGAACTTTTCGGACATCCGCAAAGCCAATGTCGGGCGAAAGGTGAGCTGGATGAGACTGATGAAGATGTACCGGGGCCGTATCGATCTCGAGCTGGCCAAGCAGATGCTGGCCGATCACTTCGATGCCTGGCTGGGCCGCGATAATCCCGGGCCGCGGAGTATCTGCGGCCATTATGAGCTGGCGGACGGAATCACTTCCCCATGCGACTCAAGGCCGCCTTTCTACCCCGCGGGCGCCCTGGATGGAAAAGTGGTGGACAGCGAATTGGCCGGCCAAATGAGTTTCTGGGCGCGCTGGGGCAGCACCTGCGGCAAACCGTTTATGGTGGAGCAGTTTCTCGCCGAACATCCCCAGTTCGAATGGCTCCGCGGCTACATGCCCGACCGCCCGACCCGGAATTGGGCTGTTTTTAAGAAAGCGGATTTTTAAGAAGGGAATACTGTTGATAATATTACCAAAGAAGCCTTTTATCTGGGCCTTTCTATCCCTTATCCTCGTGGTTTCCCGTCTCTATCCAGCCGCTGGAGAGCTGACCGGCGAGGAAAAGGGTTGGCTCGCCCGGGGCTGGCGAACCGAGCGGGAGGGCTGGATTTTCCTGCACCTCGAGGGCAAGCCGTTTGCGAGGGGGTTTCAGCACGGATACCTTCTGGCCCCGGAAATCAAGAAAGCCGTTGATATCGAGCGTCATCTGATCCACTGGGGCTCTCCAAAGGATTTCGAGTTTTTTGTCCGGGCAGGGAAAAGGCTGTTTCATGCCAGCCTGGATGAGGAAATAAAGGCGGAGCTCGAGGGAATAGCCTCAGGGCTTGAAAAAGCCGGGGTAGACAGTATCGGCTACTTCGAGCTTCTGGCCCACAATGCTTTCCACGAGCTTTTCTGGTACTGGTGGCCCTGGGTCAAGAAAGACCTGCCGGCCCGCTTGCCGCCCGACAGGGCTGAGGGCTGCAGCGCTTTTATCGCCACAGGCTCTTATACCGCTGGTCCGGGCATTGTTATGGCGCATAACACTTGGACCAATTACGCTTTTGCGAGTTTCCGAAACATTATTGTGGACCTGCAGCCGGAAAAAGGACACCGGATAATGATGCAGGCTGTTGCGGGCTTTATCCACAGCGGATCGGACTTTTTTATCTGTTCGAGCGGCCTTGTGGGGACCGAAACCACAATCAGCGATTTTACCCACGACTACGACACTACCGGAACCGCAGAGTTTTCAAGAGTGCGCAGGGCCATGCAGTATGCCGGCTCGCTGGATGATTGGGCCTCCATGATGATCGAAAAAAACAGCGGGGGCTATGCCAACAGCTGGCTGTTAGGGGATGTTCGCAGCGGAGAGATAGCCCGCCTGGAGCTGGGAACCAAATATCACCGGCTGGAGAAAAAGCGGGACGGATTCTTTATTGGCTCCAATATTGCCGAGGACAGGGACCTCCTGCTCAATGAGACCGAAACGAACTTTTCGGACATCCGCAAAGATAACGTGGGTCGGAAGGTGAGCTGGCTGCGGTTAATGAAGATGTACCGGGGCCGTATCGATCTCGAGCTGGCCAAGCAGATGCTGGCCGATCACTACGATGCCTGGCTGGGCCGCGATAATCCGGGGCCGCGGAGTATCTGCGGCCATAACGAGCTGGCGGACGGGATCACCTTGCCTGTGGGCGGGCGGCCGCCTTTTTACCCCAGCGGCGCTATTGACGGAAAAGTGGTGGACAGCGGGATGGCCAGGCGGATGAGTTTCTGGGCGCGCTGGGGCAGCTCCTGCGGCAAACCGTTCATAGCCGGGCAGTTTCTCGCCGAACATCCCCAGTACGAATGGCTCCGCGGCTATATGGCTGACCGCCCGACCCGGAATTGGGCTGTGTTTGAGAAAGCCGGTAGAAAGGGGAATTAATAATGGCCTTTCCTAAGAGATGTATGCTTTGGCTCTTTCTGTTCTTATGTTTTTTGGCCTCCCATCTCTACCCGGCCGCCGGAGAGCTGACAGGAGAGGAGAAAGCCTGGCTTGCCCGGGGCTGGCGCTCAGAGCGGGAAGGCTGGATTTTCCTGCACCTCGAGGGCCGGCCGTTCGAGCGCGGGTTCCAGCACGGCTACCTTCTGGCCCCGGAAATCAGTAAAGCTCTCGAAACAGACCGCTATCAGGTACACTGGGAATCTCCCAAGGACTTCGGGTTCTTTGTCCAGGCAGGGAAAAGACTGTTTCACGAAAAGCTGGATGCGGAAATAAAGGCAGAGCTCGAGGGAATGGCTGCCGGGCTCGAGAAAGCCGGTGTAGACAGTATCGGCTACTACGAGCTTCTGGCTCATAACGCATTTATCGAGCTTTTATATTACTGGTGGCCCTGGGTCAAGAAAGACACGGCAGCCCGGCTGCCCTCTTTCAAACCTGCCGGATGCAGCGCTTTTATCGCCACTGGCTCTTATACCGCTGGTTCGGGAATCGTTCTGGCCCACAATACCTGGACCGATTATGCCGATGCGAGCAATTTAAACCTTATCGTGGACCTGCTGCCGGAAAAAGGCTACCGGATAATGATGCAAGCCATGCCGGGTGTTATCCACAGCAGTTCGGACTTTTTTATCTGTTCAAGCGGCCTTGTGGGAACCGAAACCACAATCGGCGATTTTACCAGCGACTACGACACGACCGGAACCGCAGAGTTTTCAAGAGTGCGCAGGGCCATGCAGTATGCCGGGTCGCTTGATGACTGGGCCTCGATGATGATCGAAAAAAACAGCGGGGGCTACGCCAACAGCTGGCTTTTAGGAGATACCCGCAGCGGAGAGATAGCCCGCCTGGAGCTGGGTACCAAATATCACCGGCTGGAGAAGAAGCGGGACGGATTCTTTATCGGCTCCAATATCGCCGAGGACAGGGACCTCCTGCTCAATGAAACCGAAACCAACTTCTCGGACATCCGCAAAGATAATGTGGGGCGAAAGCTGAGCTGGCTGAGACTGATGAAAATGTACCGGGGCCGCATCGATATCGAGCTGGCCAAACAGATGCTGGCCGACCATTACGATGCCTGGCTGGGCCGCGATAACCCCGGGCCGCGGAGTATCTGCGGCCATAACGAGCTGGCGGATGGAATCACCTTGCCTGTAAGCGGGCAGCCGCCTTTTTACCCCAGCGGCGCTATTGACGGAAAAGTGGTGGACAGCGGGATGGCCAGGCGGATGAGTTTCTGGGCGCGCTGGGGCAGCTCCTGCGGCAAACCGTTCATGGCCGGGCAGTTCCTCGCCGAACATCCCCAGTTCGAATGGCTCCGGGGCTATATGGCAGACCGCCCGATCCGGAACTGGGCTGTGTTCAAAAAGATCGAATAGGCCTGATTTATATAAAAATTGGATCTTTTCAGCATGACCGGATCTATGGAGGAAGGTCCATGAAAAAAACAACTGTCTTTTTTTGTCCTGTTATACTCGGTCTGGCAATGGCCTTTTATTCAGCTCAAGGATCGCCGGGCCTGGATATGGTACTCTCGCGGGCCGGCGATTGGCTGATAACCGTTCATTTAAATGGAGGATTCGCCATGATCAAACAAACAGTCCTGCTTGGCGCTTTGTTATTCGCTCTCGCCTCCTCATCCAACCTGATGGGAAAAGATCAGGGTTTTGACGGCCTGGATATGAGCCTGGGCAATCTGTTCCGTCTGTCTGGCGCCAGGAGCCGCTCGATAAGCGCCGAGAATTTCACCGGCGAGAAGGGCAAGGGCGGCATGGCCACAACTGGCACCAATGAAAAGGCGGCCCGGGACCTGGGCCAGGGCTGGAAAGTTTCGCCCTCGGTGAGGATCAAGGGCGGCGAGACTTTTACCGTTGCCGAAATCCAGGGCCCCGGCGCTGTCCAGCATATCTGGGTGACGCCCACCGGGCACTGGCGCTTTTCCATCCTGCGAATCTACTGGGATGGCGAAACAGAGCCCTCGGTGGAATGCCCGGTGGGGGATTTCTTTGCCTGCGGCTGGGGCAAATACGCGCAGGTCAATTCGCTGCCTGTGACAGTCAACCCGGGCAGCGCATTCAACTGTTACTGGGCCATGCCTTTCCGCAAATCCTGCAGGATAACCATGGAGAACACTGATACTGAGGAAATGACCCTTTACTATCAGGTGGATTACACTCTGACCCAGGTGCCTGAGGATGCCGCTTATTTTCATGCCCAGTTCCGCCGCAGGAACCCCCTGCCTTACAAGGAGGTTTATACGATCCTGGATGGTGTAAAGGGCTGGGGTCATTATGTGGGCACCTATATGTGCTGGGGAGTCAACAACACGGGCTGGTGGGGCGAGGGCGAGATAAAGTTTTACCTGGACGGCGACACGAAATGGCCGACAATCTGCGGCACAGGGACCGAGGATTATTTTTGCGGCTCATATAATTTTGAGAACAGGGAGAACCGCCAGTATCAGGAGTTTTCCACGCCTTATTCCGGTCTGGCGCAGGTGATCCGCCCGGATGGGGTTTATGATTCCCAGCAGCGTTTCGGCCTGTATCGCTGGCATATAATGGACCCGGTTCGCTTTGAAAAAGACCTCAAGGTGACAATCCAGGCCCTGGGCTGGCGCCGTGACGGGAGATACCTGCCCTTGCAGGATGACATCGCCTCTGTTGCTTACTGGTACCAGGCCGAGCCGCATGCGCCTTTCCCCAAACTGCCGGACAAGGACTACCTGGAGGTGCGCTGAGTGGATAGGATGCTTTATATTTACCAGATTCTTACACATTCAATCTGATAGATTATCTCTCACAATTTTCTAACTGACTGATAAATAAAGTGTTCCAGGCTTAGAGGCACAAAGGCACAAAGGGACATAGAGAACTTGAAAATCCACGAAGAAAGGCGAAAATTGAACGACTGTGTTTGGCGTTTAACCTGATAATGGCATAATAAACAGTTACAATAACTTTGTGCCTGAAAGTTTAAATTTTGCGAATGACTTGTTTTATCTAGGATATACCTAAAAATTCCAAATATCTTTGGCTAGATTTCGAGACAGTCATTCTTTGTGAGGCGGCGGTAAAGCTTAGCGGGCCGGCACCCTTTTTGCCTGAACACCAGGGGTCGAGGAACCAATGTACGGATTACGCAAAAAGGGTGCCGGGCCGTAAAAATCAAGCTGATTGTATATAATAGTCCAGTGCGCCCGGAGCACGGTTGACTGGCCAGGTATCCGGCATCCAGCATTGGTGGGTATCCGTTGAATGCCTGGACCTGCCTGTGGTCTGGCCTGTAAGTTTCACGCAAAGGCTTGCTTGTTTATCAAAAGGCAGGCTCGACCGGCCTTGCTCTATCTTTAGCGCTTGACACAAAAGGCATTACATGGTATTTTTTTAAGGAATAAGAGTATTTACAGAGAGAGCAATGCGAAAGTGGCGAAACTGGCAGACGCGCAGGATTTAGGATCCTGTGGGGCGACCCGTGGGGGTTCGAGTCCCCCCTTTCGCACCAAATTGATCAGCCAGGAAACGACAAATAAACGAAACAGGTGAATCAGAATTGAAAGTCGAAATTTCCAAAAGCGGACCATGCGAGCGCACCATGAGTGTCACCGTAGAGCCTGAAACAGTACAGGATCACCGGGAGAAAGTAATCAGCGGATTAAGAAGGGAAGCCAAAATCAAGGGTTTCCGTCCCGGGAAAGCGCCGCGGACCCTGATTGTCAAAAGGTTTGCCGATTCAATCAAGGAAGAGCTGTTGCAGAATGTTGTCACTGACAGCTTCCAGAAAGCGCTCGAGCAGGAGAATCTAATGCCCCTGAGCCGTCCGGTGGTCGAGAAAGTGGATCTCGGCCAGGACGATGAATTGAGTTTCAAGGCCCGTTTCGAGGTTTCTCCGGAGATCAATCTGGCGCGCTACAAAAAGTTCAGGACAGAGAAGAAGGTTCATCAGGTCACGGATGAGGAGGTGGAAGGAGCGATCGATACTCTCCGCGAGCAGCACGCCCATTTCATTCCCAAGAACCAGGCGGCAGAAAAAGGCGACTATCTGCTTATCGACTTCTGCCTTCTCGATGAAAATGGAGAAGTGCTACCGGATACGGAGCGCCCCAATCAGCTGGTGATGGCCGGGCACGATGATCCGGATGCCCTTTTCAGCCATGCGCTGGTGGGCAAGGCCGAGGGTGAAAACCAGATAATCGAGATCGATTTTCCAGCGGACTATCCGGATGAGCCCCTTAGAGGGCGCAAGGTTATTTATCGGGTGAATGTCAAGGGGGTGAGAGAGAAAGCCCTGCCCGAGATCGACGACCATTTTGCGAGCCAGGTATCGAGGGCCGGGGATGTTGCCGGGCTCAAAGAACTGGTTCGGGAAAACATAAAAAAGGAGATGGAACGCCGGGCCGAGAGAGAAACCGAGGAGGAGCTTTTCAGGCTGATTATCGAGTCCAATCCTTTTGATATCCCAAATGCGCTGGTTGAGCATACATTAGAACGACAGTTGAATAATTACAAAAACCAGCATCAGAATCAGTCTATCGATGAAAAACGTTTCCGGGAGATTATCCAACCCTCGGCTGAGTTCCTGGTCCGCCGGGAGTATATTATTCATGAGATAGTCCGTAAAGAACAATTGACAGTTACGGATGATGATCTAAAGGCCAAGATAGAGGAGTTTGCAGCCCAGCTTGGCAGCACTGAGCAAGAGGTGCGCAAGGATTTCCGTACCCGGGAAGCCATGAATAACCTCCGTTCACTTGTGCAGGAAGAAAAAGTGGTACGTTTCCTGCTGGATAACAACGATATAAAAAGAGTTGAAGAATAATAAATGTCCAGGAGAAATTTATGACTCTCATCCCAATGGTAATCGAAAAGAGCGGCGCTGTCGAAAGAGCGTATGATATATATTCCCGTTTGCTCAAAGACCGGATAATCTTTATCGGTACCCCGATTGACGATCAGATCGCCAATCTGGTGATCGCCCAGCTTCTTTTTCTCGAGGCGCAGGAGCCGGAAAAAGATATCTTCGTTTATATTAACAGCCCCGGCGGAACGGTTTCCAGCGGCCTGGCGATATACGATACTCTGCGGTTTATCAAGCCCGATGTGAGCACGATGTGTGTCGGCCAGGCTGCCAGCATGGGGGCCTTTCTCCTGGCCGGCGGCGCCAAGGGCAAGCGCTATTGTCTGCCGCACGCCCGGATCATGATTCACCAGCCGATGGGAGGAACCCAGGGGCAGGCCTCGGATCTGGAGATCTACACTCAAGAGATAGTGAAAACAAAGAAGCTCCTGAATCGAATCCTGGCTGAAAACACCGGACAGGATTTGAAAAAAATAGAAAAAGATACCGACCGCAACTTTTTTATGTCTCCGGAGGAGGCAAAAATATACGGTCTTATAGATGACATCATCGAGCATCATTGAGAAACGCGCCAACTAAATTCTCAATTCGGCGGGACAAAAAATGAGAAACCGTAACGGCCCGATAAAAGGCGGCCTTTTCTGCTCCTTTTGCGGAAAAAGCCAGAAGCAGGTCCGAAAGCTGATCTCCGGCCCCAATGTTTTTATCTGCGATGAATGCATCCGCCTCTGTAATGAGATCCTGATAGAAGACGAGGCGCGCAAAACCGAGGATCGCCCGCGCAAGCTTATCACGCCCCGCGAGATCAAGGATTTTCTCGACCAGTACGTAATCGGTCAGGAACAGGCGAAAAAGACCCTTTCGGTAGCGGTTTACAACCACTACAAACGGACTGAGAACGGATCAGTCGGCGAGGAAGTGGAGATCGATAAAAGCAATATCCTGCTGATTGGCCCTACCGGAGTGGGTAAAACCCTGCTGGCCCAGACCCTGGCGAGGCTCTTGAACGTGCCTTTCGCCATTGCCGATGCTACCACCCTCACCGAGGCCGGATATGTAGGAGAGGATGTGGAGAACATCCTGGTGCGGCTGCTTCAGGCTTCAGATTACAATGTGCGCGATGCGGAGCAGGGGATTGTTTATATCGATGAGCTGGACAAGATCAGCCGCAAGAGCGACAACCCCTCGATCACCCGCGATGTGAGCGGTGAAGGGGTGCAGCAGGCGCTCCTTAAAATACTCGAGGGCACTGTGGCCTCGGTTCCGCCGCAGGGCGGCAGAAAACATCCCCAGCAGGAATATATCCAGATCAATACCCGCCATATCCTGTTTATCTGCGGTGGCGCTTTCGAAGGCCTGGAAAAAATAATCAAGCGTCGGACCGGCCAGCAGACTATCGGTTTCGGCAGCAAACTGAATCCAATCCGGGACAAACAGACCGAAAAATACTATGCTTTCAAGCAGTGTGAGCCGGAAGACCTGATCAACTACGGGCTGATACCCGAACTGGTAGGTAGATTGCCTGTAGTCGCCGCTCTCTGCGATCTGGACCGGGATGCCCTTATTCGCATCCTTATCGAGCCCAAGAACGCCCTGGTCAAGCAGTACAGCCGCATGTTCGAGCTCGAAGGGGTGAAACTCAAGATAGAGGTTGAAGCCCTGAATTCAATTGCCGATACCGCTTTAAAGCGGGGCAGCGGAGCGCGGGGACTGCGCGCGGTAATGGAAGAGGTGATGCTCGACCTGATGTACGAGATGCCATCGAGGAAAGATGTCGAGGAAGTAATGATCACCCGGAAAGTGATCGAGCAAAAAGAAAAACCCCTCCTGATACTCAAGGGCCGGGTCCAGAAAAAACAGGCTTGAGTATCGGCTTCAAGCAGGATTCGATGGGGTCTCGATACTGCCTGCTGAAAAAAGTCTTAAAAAACGGTGCTTCAGGAAAACTTGTTCACTTTAACCCTTCTTACCGGTATTTATCCATCATGGCCAGAAAATCGGACTTTCCCCTGTTATCTGTGGTATGTTTCCTGTCTCTTGTGTTGACCCTCGCCTGCGGTTCAATCCCGGAGACCCATTATTACACGATCGGCAGGATCGTTCCCGAACCGGGACAGTTTACCAGGAAAATCGATCTTTCAGTGGGGGTGCCACAGTTTGAGGCCGATGGGATTTATGCCCGGGACAACCTGCTTTACCGTCTCGGGAATTACGAAATCGCCTCCGATTACTACCGCCGCTGGGGCTGCCCGCCGCAAAAAATGCTGGCAGAGTCTACAGTGAAATATCTCCACTCGAGCGGCATTTTTGCCCAGGTGCTGCGCATGCCCACAATGAGCCGGGTCGATCTGGTTCTGGAAGGCCGCATCCTGCGCTTCGAAGAGTTGAGCAATGCGGAGGGTTCCACGGTCAGGGTGGATCTCGAGTTCTCCCTGCGCAAAGAGGGCAACCGCTCGCAAATCTGGTGGCAAGAGGTCTCGGCAAGCTCGCCTGTCGGCCCGGTGCGTTCACCCGAAACCATTGTCCAGGCGGTTGAAAATAGTGTCCGCTCCTGTCTCGATCAGGCCACAGATTCAATAGTCAAAGCTCTATCAAACCTCAGCGCCAAATGATTGGTATTTTCGATTCCGGTGTCGGTGGGTTAGCGGTCTTTCAGGAGATCGATAAACTGCTGCCCGGAGCCGACATCCTTTATCTTGCAGACAATGCCGCCTTTCCTTACGGTCTGCGCTCGCCTGAATTTATCAAAAACAGAACCTCTGTCATTACTCGAACCCTCCTCACCCGGGGCGCCGGTCTTGTGGTTGTCGCCTGCAACACCGCCACTGTGGTGGCGATCCAGCATCTGCGGGAAAACTTTAACATACCGTTTGTCGGAGTCGAGCCGCCGGTTAAGGTAGCCTCCCAGGCGGCAGCGGATAACGAGCCGATATATGTGCTGCTCACAAAAAACACCGCCACAGGGCGGAAGTATGCTGAGCTGGTAAAAAAATTCGGCGACATGAAGCGGGTTAAGGCTTTCTCCTTGCCTCTTCTCGCCCAGGTTGTCGAGGATGGCACATTCAGCGACCCGCAGGTTGCCGGTCGGGTGGCGCGCCTGCTCGCCAGGCGGATAGGGAAACCGCCGCAGGGCGCGAAAGTGGTCCTGGGGTGCACGCATTATGTTTTCCTCAAGGGTCTGTTTCGAAACTCTTTCGGGCCTGACGTGGAAATTTTTGATCCGAGCAGGGCTGTGGCGGATCAGGTGGTGCGCATACTTGAAGCAGGAGGAATGGAAATTAAAGAGCGCGGGCAGAGGCTTTTTTTATGTACGGGTGATGCACAGATCTTTGCCCGGAATGCAGCGAAGCTACTGGGCTTGAAAATACCTGAGGTCGAGCTGCTGGAGCTTTAGGAATAATTGAAGTGGCATTTTATTCAAAGGGACAAACTTATCTGAAACCACTAGACATTCGGAGGAGGAAAATGAAACGCTCCGACTTTTCCAGGTTTGCTATCGTTCTGTGCTGTCTTCTTTCAATTGTCCTGCTCCACCTAATTTCGCCTATTCCGGCGGCCGCGGGCCGGGGAACCCGGCCGGTGGTAATGGGAACCCACGGCGTGGTGGCCTCGGGCCATTATCTGGCATCCGAGCTGGGGCTGAGCGTCATGAAGCGCGGCGGGAATGCTGTCGATGCCGGCGTGGCCATGGTCCTGGCCCAGTCGCTGCTTGAGTTCCAGTCTTTCGGCTTCGGAGGAGAGGTTCCCACGCTGGTGTATTCCGCCAGGGATGGAAAAGTCTATGAAATCAGCGGGAACACCCGTTCGCCCAAGGCAGCGACAATCGAGTGGTTTAAAGCCCGGGGCTACGAGATGATCCCGGATGACGGTTTTCTGGCAGCGGGCGTGCCGGCTGTGCTCGATGCCCTGGTTCATCTCTTGGACCGTTTCGGCACGATGAGCTTCGAGGAGGTGGCTACAGGCGCCTATACCTTTGCCGCGCAAGGCTTTCCGATGTATCCCGGACTGCGCGACGCTATCGAAAAACAAACCGAGCGGTTCCGGGAACTCTACCCCACCTCGGCCGCGGTCTTTCTTCCAGGGGGCCGCTTGCCCGAACTCGGTGAAATCTATCGCAATCCCGATTGGGCGAAAACCATGAAGCGCCTGATCCAGGCCGAGAGGGACGCATTGAACGAGGTCACCTGGTGGGAAAAGCTCCTCGGGAAAAAGGCCGACAGGCATGCAGGGCTGATGGCTGTGCGGGATTACTACTACAAAGGCCCGATTGCCGGGGAAATCGTGGAATTCCAAAGGGAAAACAAATTCACTGACCATGAGGGCAAGATCAACTCCGGCCTGCTTACAGTGCAGGATTTCGCCGACTACCGCTGCCAGATCGGCGAGCCGGTCAGCGTGCGCTACCGTGGGTACGATGTTTACAAATGCGGCCCCTGGACCCAGGGACCGGTCTTTCTCCAGCAGCTGAACATCCTGGAGGGATTTAACCTGAAAGGAATGGGCAGCCCGAACAGTGTCGAGTATATCCATACCTGGGCCGAGGCGGCCAAGCTGGCCCATGCGGACAAGGAAAAGTATTACGGCGACCCGGACTTTGTCTATGTCCCAATGGCCGGGCTGCTTTCCAAGGAATACGCCTCCGAGCGGCGCAAGCTTGTCGATCCGGACCACGCCTCTCTCAGGATGCGGCCCGGGGACCCGTATCCGTACGACACTCATCCGGAGCGCCGCCCGGCAGACCTCGACCTGGGCGCTGTCGATAAGATGCTCCTTGACCATGGCACCACCGGCACCCGGGCGATAGACAGCCAGGGCAACATGTTTTCAGCCACGCCCAGCGGGGGATGGATCTGGTCCTCGCCGATCATCCCCGGTCTCGGGTTCTGCCTGGGTACCAGGGTCCAGATGTTCTACCTGCAAGAGGGACTGGCCAAATCCCTGGCTGGCGGCAAGCGGCCCTCGACCAGCCTCACACCGACCCTGGTAATGAAAGACGGCAGGCCGCTGATGGTGTTCGGCATGCCCGGCGGAGACCTGCAGGACCAGGGAACGCTCCTCTGCTTCCTGAATATCGTGGATTTCGGCATGGACCTTCAGGACGCCCTGGATGCGCCCAAATTCTGGACCCGCCATTTCCCCAGCCTCTTTTATCCGCACAAGGCGGAACCAGGCAGCCTGTTGCTCGAGGGTCGGATTGAAAATCTCGGGGATGTTGCCGCTGCTCTAGGGAAAAAGGGACACAAAGTGATCATTGCCGAACCCTGGACCGGGGACAACACCATGGTCTGCATGATAGACCAGGAGCACGGCGTGCTGAAAGCCGCCTGCAACCCCCGGTTTATTTCGAGCTACGCCCTGGCGTGGTGAAAGTAGTGATTCTGTTTTGACTACAAATAGCTTTTATAAAACAGAGAGCAGATTACTAAAATCCCCTCTTATCCCCATTTTACAAAGGGGAGGATCATTTCCCCCCTTTTGCCAAAAGGAGAGGATCATATTCCTTGTTTCCTCTGCGGGGAGTGTCATTCCCTCCCTTCCCCCAATAGGGTCAGGAGGAATTTGATCAGAATAATGCTCTTTGAATCCTCTATGGCTGTCGTAAAAAGCGTATGAGTAGATTACGGGAGCTAGAGTTAAAGGAAGGCAAGGGGCTGGAATCCGAAGAAAAATTGTTAAGGTGTCAAGTTACGGACCGTTTTGAATATATGTAAAGAAAAGTGCTATTCAGTGTTTTTGGCGTATTCTGAGCCGACTTTTGACTTTCTATCTGTTTCTTGTTCAATCTTTTTTCAGGTCTTTCTCTTCCTCTCCTGTTCCCCCTCCCCACCCTAACTCATCCTGGGCCACTTCCCGGAAATAGGTCATGGTGGGGTTCCGCCTGAACTCCCGAAGGTAGATCTGGATCAGGCCGCGGTCCGCGAAGCTGTAAAAAGCGTCTTCCCCAACAATCACATGGTCCAGCAGGTTGACCTCGATCAGGCTGGTGGCGAACACTATATCCCGGGTCAGGTTCTTGTCCTCCAGCGAGGGAGTCGGGTCTCCAGAGGGGTGGTTGTGGGCCACCACAATGGCTGCGGCATTGTAGTTGAGAGACTTTCTCAGCAACTCCCTGAGATAGATCACATTGTAGGACATGGTGCCCTGGAACAGGTCCTCGGTGTGCATCACCCCGTGACTGGCATCTAGATAGATCACCTTGAACGCTTCCACATCGAGGTCCCGCATGCTGTGGCGCAGGAAATCGTAGACATCCGCCGAGCCCTTGAGAAAGGCTTTTTTCTGCATGCGGGTTTCCAGGAACTTGCGGGCCACCTCGTGGATCAGCTTGAGGGCCATCGCGTTTTTCGGGCCCACTCCGGGCACTGAGCAGAGCACCTCGGCGGGGGCCTCGAACACCTTGCGCAGGGAACCCAGGCGGGAGAGAAGCTCGCGCGCAGGCTTCTTGCAGTCCCGGCGCGGAGTGCCCAGGGTCAATAAAAGCTCGATTATTTCGTCATCCCGAAAGGCGCCGAGCCCCTTTTCCAGGAATTTGTCACGTAAACGGCCCCGGTGTCCGTCATCGGAATTGGACTTTTCCATGCTTTTTTGTCCCGTGCTTCATGGGTTTTACCCGGGTCATCAGCGCCTGGAGCGCCTTATTCCCGGTTTATCGGCCCAAGCCCGACATGCGGCTCGGGCAGCATAACTGCCGTTAATCCCTGACTCCCTTACTCGCGGGTGATCGCCCAGACATTGAGATCGAAATTGCCGCTCGCATCCAGCAGCACCCGCCGGATTGTCCCATCCTGGGCCTCGAACCACATGACCGTATTGGCCCCTGACGGGTAGATAGTTACCAGCAGGCCGAAATTCCTGGGAATCGCAAACTGCATGGTGGGTTTGACATCCATGAAGTTCTGCGCCAGGAGATAGGAAAAAACGCCGGCAGCGAAGCCTAGGGCAAGAACGAGAGCAAGAAATTTTTTCCGCATGTCAGCCTCCTTTTCAGATCAGTTTCATTTTCATTGCGCTTTTGAAAATCGGGCGCAAGAGTGCGTGCTTGGCCCGTGTGAGATAGAAACGCCGGTCATTCTCCATCAAATATTTCCCCTCCTCGGGCAGCATGACGATTGAAACCTTGATATTGGGCGCCACCCCGATCATCAATCCCCTTTCCATGCAGGCTTCGTACATGCGGCGGAAAACGGGAATCATCTCCTCTGTCCTGGGCGGCGGCAGGTCCTCGTAATCAGTACCCTTGAGCGGCCTGAAAACGCAGACTGTGGGCACTGCTCCCCGCGAGGTGATCCAGTCGATAGCCTCGATTGATTTCTCAGGGGGCTCGAGGCCCGCCACGATCTCCCCATTGGTGGTATGGAAAATCCCGGCGCAGTACTCGACAGCCTCGAGATAACGGTCCAGGCCGTACTGGCGGTGTTTGCCCGGGCAGACCTCGATAAACCGCTCGCGGTCCCAGATCTCGAAACAGAAAGAGACCCGGTTTACGCCGATCTTTTTCAGGTGGTGATACCTGGAGAGATCTTGATGAGGTGGAGTCTGAACCCCGATTAACAGGCCGTATTTCTCCTTGACCGCGCGAATGTAAGGCTCAAGTATATCAAGGTAAGTATCTCCCGCATAATGTCCGGTGTTGAAATCCACATAGGTGATATGATTCTCGGCCAGGGCAGCCTGGACAGTCTCGATCACGTCCTCCACGTGTTTTTCCGCTGCATCATCCTGCCCCAGGTTGAGTCCCACCGAACAGAACTTGCAGTTGGTGCGCACAGGCTTCTCCAGCCAGTAGTCGCAGACCCGCGCCGGGTAGATAGCGAGGTAGGTACCCTGAAGGGTTCCCACCCGGTTCATCCTGATCCCCCCGGAGGTCTTCTTATCATACCAGGCCGGACGGGGGGCAAGCACTACCGGAGCAACAGGCTCATCATCCCTGTAAATACGGTATGTCCCATCCGGCTCCCGGTTCAGAACATAATGGCTCAGGCGGGCGAATTCCTCGGCTACCGGAATGTTGGCATAAAGCCCTTCCGGCAGAATTACCTCCAGTCCGCTGCCGAGACCCGCTCTGGTACGCAGGATTTCCCGGCCGCCGTCTTCTTCCACACTGCAACTGTCACCCAGGCGTATCCCCTTGCAGAACAGATCGAGTTTCAAAAGCCCCGGGTTTTTCCTGACATCATCAATCATGGCTCTCAGTATCCATTTTGCCGTTCTTGGCCCGTAAAATTCAAAAATTTTTTTCGTTCCCGTTTTTTGTAGGGGCGCACCCGCGTGTGCGCCCGATTACCATCAAAAAATTACCGAACGACGGGCGGACACATGGGTCCGCCCCTACGAGTTTTGTGGCAATTTGTGAATAATAAGGGTTGGAAGTGCTCGATTTAATGTTTAATAAAATATATTTATCGACTTTTATCAACTCTTTTGCTCTGAATGCGACCATTTTCATGCTTTCTCTTTCCCGGGTGGTTTGCCATTTATCGGTATCGAATTGCTTGCTGCGTGTGCCCTGTGGTCTGCCGCGAGGCGGTCTGTTTATTTGATATAGCCGAGGCGACGGAGACGTTCGATCTCTTCCCGGTCGTGGCGGTAAGGGATTGAAGGCTCCCTGGTCGGGGGAGGAGGGCCGTAAGAGGTTACGAAACTCAAGGGTCCGGCGCCACCCGGGCCGGGGATCCCCGCCTCCAGATGGGGGCTGCCGCCCATGTTGCGGGCAACTGGTAGGCCGATGAGATAAAGCATGGTAGGAGCCACATCCTCAAGGGGAACAGCTTGTTCTGTACTTGAGCCCTTCTTTACATCTATTCCGTTAAAAATAACGGCGCCTTTCAGGTCGCGATCGCGCCCGTTTTTACCAGGGTCGCAGACCACGACAAGAAGGCCGGAGGGCTGGAATTCCTGTATCAGCTCGCCAAGCAGTCGATCCATATAGCGGTAATACTCTGGGATCGCCCCATGGAGGCTTGCTGAACTCACCAGGTCAGTTCGCTCCTCGAGGCGGCTCAGGATGTCGGCTCCCTGAAGGTAGAGAGCCAGGAAAACCACCTGCTGTCTCCGGGCAAGCTCTATCGCAGCCTGGGTATAGAAATAGTCCGCAAAGTATACAGAGCGGACTAGGTCATAAGCCTTTTCAGGCAAAGTGTTCTCGAGCAGATCATAGATTTTCGGATACTCGGCAAGCTCCTGGTTGAAAGGCTTGACCAGTTTATCGCACAGAATGACCAGTGAGTCGAATTCCGCCGGGGGAAAAACCTCGGTCTCATAGTATGCCGAGGGAGCCTGGTCCCTGGGGATCGAGGTGATCTTTCGAAAGGTGCGCTCACTCACTGTGAAGCCCTTAACAGGCATTGCAGGCCATGAGGCCCACCAGTTGACCACCCCGACAGGCATATCGAAAAGCTCGATAATTTCCCAGATTGTCTTGGACAGCCGCGAACTGGCGCTCACTGGAACAGAGCGCACCAGGCGGAAGAAGGGAAACAGATTGGCCAGGATGGCATCAAACCCGGGCCGGGTGCTGCCCAGGCGGGGCTGCCTGGATAGACCCCGCAGCACAGGCAGGACAAAATGATTGATACCATGGAGTTCAGGTTTGACCCCGGTGGCAGCAGTGGTCCAGACCTGGGGGGCCAGGTAATTTTTTTGCGTTGCCAGCTCTGCAGTAACCCCCCCCTTGATAAGCCGGGCCAGATTAGGCAGGCTGCCTTCAGCGGTCAGCTGGAGGAGTGATTTGAAATCGAGTCCATCCAGGCCGACCAGCAACATCGGCAGCGGGCGCACTGAATATTTCTGGAGAACCGAGGCCAGACTGTTGTCAGCGCTGCGGTAACGCAAGATGCCGATTGTCCAGGCGCCCTCGATCAAGAGCACCAGCGACAGGGAGAAAATAAAAGACCTGGAAACCGGACTGCGACGGCTCCTGGGGTACTCCGGCACCCCGGCAAGCAGGAAGTAGACAAAGCCGACCAGCCTGCCCGCCATCAGAGATACCAGGGCGATTGCAACGAGCACTGCCAGGGACAGGATGCCCATAGGACGAATAAGGTAAGACTCGAAAACCACTATATGCCACCAGCCCAGAAGATAAGCGCAGAGAATCACCGCAGTAACCACACTTAGAATTACCGAGCGCAGGGTCCCTTCACGCCTGAGGCCCATCGACTTTTTCCCTTTGCGCACCCAGAGGAAGGTGGGCAGAAGTGCCAGGCAGAAAGCAGTCAGAGAATAAGCTGAGCCCAGGTAAAAGAAAAAAAGAAAAACATCCCTGGAGTTCTCTATAAAAGAGGGGTCCGCAAACAGCGTGCTGGCAGTTGTCAGTCCGGCCAGCAAGAGGCCCACAAGCAGAGAGACCTTCACAGTCACCAGGAATCCGGTTTTCCAAGGCCCACCCGCCGGACGGCTCAGAAACCTTTCTACCGGGCTGTTGAGATAGCCCAGAGCCCTGAGCCGAGAGCGGATTTCCTCATAAGGCGGATGGCGCGATTCTTTGGGATGTTGTTCCTGGTCTGACATGCGGACCCCTATTTTCTCCGATGATACACATAATCGGCCAACTGGGCCAGCGGGCGGCCCTGAGGACCAAAAGTCGCCAAAGATAATTTTGCCGTGTGGATAAGATCAGCAGCGAGGGCATTGGCTGATTCAAGGCCGAAAGTGGTGACAAAAGTGACTTTGTGTGAGTCGGTATGCACATCTTTGCCGAGGACCGAAGAGGTGGACTGGAAGTTCAGTATGTCATCCTTGATTTGGAAGGCGAGTCCCAGATTCTTGGCATAAGCTGCCAGACACTCCACCACCGGTTCGCCCGCCCTGGAGAGCCGTGCTCCGAGAGTGGCGGAAAGAATAAAAAGACGGCCTGTTTTGTGACTGTGCACGTATTCGAGATCTTCGAGCGTTTTCCCGCCGGGATGCAGGTCTTTCCACTGGCCCCCGATCATACCGGGAACTCCAATACAGTCAGCGGCATCCTCGATTATTCTGCCGGCCCTGGTCGAGGACAGACGGTTTTTAGCCACTGCACTGCCGATCAGCCGAAAAGCCTGCATGAGCAAGGCATCGGCAGCCAGCACCGCTGTCGCCTCATCGGTGTGACGGTGCAGGGTCTTGCGGCCGCGCCTGAGATGAGCGTTGTCCATGCAAGGCAAATCATCGAGAATCAGCGAGGCAGTGTGAATCATCTCCACCGCGCAGGCGGCCTCCAGGACTGTGGCAGCGGGTTTCCCTGCAATTTCAGCCGAGAGCATGGTCAACACCGGCCGGATCCTTTTACCCGGGGCAAGCAGGCTGTAGCGCATCGCCTCGACCACCGGACCGGCAAAGCCCTCGCTGTCCGGTAGAAAAGTCTCCAGCGCCTGCTCCACGATTGCGGCACAACGGCTGAACTCCGCGGGCAAGCTGCCTTCAGCCATTTCACCAGATAACGAGCCTTTGCTGACACCCTCCGCTCGCTGTTCAGACATCCGATAACCTCCAGGGGGTAAATTAAGCCTGCTCCGGTCATCCGCGCTGTCAGACCGCGGGTTTCTCGAACAGGTCCCGGCCTTCGTATTCTGCAGGAACCGGGCAGCCCAAATACTTGAGGACTGTGGGTGCGACATCCCGCAGGTCAGGGTCTGGCAGCGAGATCTTCCGATTGGTCAGGAAGACGCCGGGAACCAGGTCGCGGTCAACCGAGCAGTGGTCGCCGCTCCATTTCTCCATGTTCGGCTCGATAACTTCCGGCGGCACTCCACCGAGTGCTGTCTGCCAGCTCACCCGGTAGTTCTGATTGAACCCTAAAACCAGATCAGGCGCTTCGTCAATCCGGGGTCCATGGTAAACTTCCCGCCCGAGATAAACATTGTGCACCACCCTGACCCCATCCTCAGGGTCACGGAAGTCCTTGAGGCGCCCGGCAATCTCACGGACAAGCGTGTCGTACTCCTGGCCCGGCTCCACAATGCCCTGCGCCTCCCGTGCCTTGAGATTGATAAAGATAAGCCCTAAGCCCACCGAGTAAGCGCGCGTGCCGGACCAGTCCACATTGACAAAAAAGTCCCCCCCGCCGAAAAGATCTTTCAGGTTGTAACGCGGGTCGTCCTGGCCTTTAAGCTTCATATATCCGTTTTTCACAAGCCAGGTATTAAGGTTCACTCCTTTACGGAAAGAAGAGAACCCGTGGTCGCTCATCACGATGAGGAATGTATCTTCATCCTCGAAGCGCTGGCGAACCTTGCCTAAAAAGGTATCCATCCGCTGGTATACATGCAGAACAGCATTGCCGAACTCTTTGTCCCGGTCTTTATCGTAGGCCGGGTGTCCTTTGTCCACCAGGCTCCAGAACATATGCTGCACCCGGTCGGGACAGGAGAAAACCTCCAGGAAGAGATTGGGTCTTTCGTGTTCGAGAATCTCGAAGGCCATCGCCTCCCGCTTGTCGATAATCAGGTCCAGGTCCTCCATGAAAGCCTTGTCATCCAGTTTGAGCTCCTTGAGTGCTGCGGTTTCTGCGGCCCAGCCGCGGGTCTTGTAAAGCCCGATTTTCCGGGCGAGTCTGGCCGAAAAATCAGGCGGGTAGGAGATCGGGAGAACGGGCTCATCCGGGTGGATCTCGATCGGGCTCATAAAGATTTTCACATCACCCCCCACCTCCATGGGGATAAAGCGGGTGATGCCCTTGAGCTGGATCAGGAAATTCAGGGAAAATTCGATCTCGATCCAATCGCTCCACTCGCCCCTGGCCAAGGTTATTTTTTGATCCTGCAATTCAATCGTTACCCTCGATCTGTCACCTTGAAGCGTGAAAACGACCGGCACAGTCAGGAAATCTTCCTTCTCCAGCCGGTCAAGAGCCCGGTTGAGATCGACCAGCTCCGCCGCTATAGCGCCCTGGGAGCGCCTTTTAGCAAGCTCATCCATCAGACGGGCTCTCTTCTGGCGGGTGATCGGGTTCCAGGGCCCGACAATCGTTGATTCGGCCCTGCCGTGAGAGTCGAACTCGATAACAGATAACTTGCCGCCGAATTCGGTGTCCTTGATATTTTCGCTGTAGATATCAGTGGTGAAAAAGTGGTAGGTGGCCTGGGTTCCCCGTATATCCGGGGTGGTAAGCCCTGAAAGCAAAAGGCTCTCCGCCTCCACCTCGTAAGCCGGGAAAGCCACTGGAGCCTCGAGCATCGCGGACTTGATCCCGTGCTCGGCCGCCTGAACCCAGAAAGGCTTGCCGGTCTGCAGCTTGATTGCCTGGGGGCGGCCCAGGGGGATAAGATCCCAGAGGAATTTGGGATAAACCGGTTTGACAGAGGCGATTCTGGGGTTGTAGGTCTGCAGGTCTCTGTTGAGAAAATCGTAGATCCCATGCACTCCGGCCTGGGCGGATACTGAAAAAGTGGACCAGGCCACCGGCGATTCCGGCGGGATGGAGCTTGTTATTTCGGTAAAGGTCCCGTCACGGGCCAGCTTTTCGAGGTTGGGCAGCAGTCCGCGATCCATGAACTCGCGTAAAAGCACCGGGCTCACGGCATCGAAACCGAGTATGATCACCCGCTCCCTGATTTTGCGCGGGGGCACTTTCCCCCCGCTGCAGGATACGACCGGCAGAGCTGCCGAACCAAGGGTCAAGGCTGTGGTTTTGAGAAGGTCCCGGCGTGAGATCTTCTGCTCGAATCTTGCAGGTGAGAGTTTCTTAGCCCTTTTTTCTTCGCTCATCAACACTACTCCCCCAAAACAGACTTTATCCTCGATTCACAAGAGATTTCTAAGTGTTCTCTAGCGTTTTTCTGTTTAAGATAGTTACTACTCGTGTCACAAAAATTGTTTACAACTATCCGTAAAGGTAAATTTTTATTCTTCTTTTGGTGGCAAAAGAAGCAAAACCATTTCTTTTTAAACAAAAAGAAACAAAAGTTAATCCTGACACTTAAGTCTTTTACTCCGCTTCGCCAAGCTCGCCTGGCGCGATAATGCTGAGCAAAGGCCTGCCTGGGCGTTGTACATACATCAAGGCAATCATGGAAATTACTTATCTTCCACACGCTCCAAAAACAGGGGCCCCGGACTTCAGGGCTTCTTATAGTCTTTAGTTTCACTTGGGATGGCTTTATCATCCCAGGTAGCTGCACTAAAATCTCTTTTCGACAGTTGTAAAAGCTTTTCTCCCAAGATATTTCAACCGTTGTTAGGTAAATCAGTCGCCGGCGCGTTAAATGTAAAAATTGACACCTGGTAAATCATTCATGCTTACTTAACTTTAATGAATAAAAAAGGCTAAGGGATAAACAACAATATAAATGGAAACTATTTAATACTCCCTTTAGTAAAACTCTTCGCCAGCAAAAAAATTCTCAACATTGTCTTGTAATACACCCGGATGAGATCATTGATCCCGTTGCTGTCGAAATAGTTACAGGATAGAAAAACACCTTAAATCATATTAATATTTCCGCATTTGTCAATCTGATAAAAGAATATCTCCCGGCCTTTTACAAGTCATCTCCTGCCAGTGTGTAACTGTCGAGGTTCCGATAAGTTGCACCCGGGCAATCCGGGCAGTCTCTAGAGCATGTAAGACACAGCGAAGCCGGTCTGCGCAGACATCATCAGAAGGTACATATGGGTCCATGAAGGATGGTTTTCGGTTTTTGCCAGGCTTGCCGGATCGCGAAGGATCAGCCAGGCGGTGAAAGTGCCATAGGCGGCAAGCAGTATTCCCATAGCGCTCAGCATTACCGGGTTTCCAGAGAGAATGGGTTCATTCGAGCCGGGTCTGGTGAAAATAATGCCCAGGGGCATCAACAGCCAGGGCACCACAAAAAAGGGAGCGATAATCCAGGCTGATTTTTTTACCCCGTAGCGGATAGGCAGTGTCGTGCAGCCTGCGGCACGGTCGCCCTCCATGTCCGAGTAATCTTTAGTCGAGGCTGAGCCGAGCAGGAAGAGGAAAAATATGCTGCCAATATACCATGGTTCGATATCCCTGGCTATGGGCGCAACGCACGACCAGCCGGCCACTTTGAGGAGGCAGCCGCGGGGCACGGCGATAGTAAGATTCGCCCCGAAAGGATGCCGCTTGGTGCGGAACGGTTTGGCTGAATAGACATAGGTCAGCACAGCGGCTGCGACCACGATCCAGAAACATTCGTGGCGTCCGCCGGGCGAAACCATCCAGGCTGCGTAAAGGGATGCGGCATAAAGCAGGGAGGCGAAAATCATAGCCGCTCTGAGAGTTATGCGGCCTGAGGGGAGCATCCTTTCCGGCTTGTTGATCCGGTCGTTTTCCAGGTCCGTGATCTGATTGAGCACATTGGAGGCGGCATTGAGCAATGCGGCCATCACCGCGCCCAGAGCTATATAGTAGAAAAGGCCCCAGGTGTCAGTGGAGGAAACCTGCCTGAAAAAGCTTATCCCGTGATGATAGGCCAGGGCGCCAATCGCGGTAAAAGCTCCGCTCACTATTCCCAGAAGGGGCGGCAGGAGGGTAAAGGGGCGCGTAAAACGGTAATAGCGCACCAATAGTTCGAGGGCCGTCGAGTTCCCTCTCCTTTTTAACTCCAGCCTGTCAGTCCGGCGATTATCAGACAAAACAGCACCCCCAAAAAGGTGTTTAACAGGTTCATTCCCTCGTTGCCCAGGGTTTTTTCCACCCGGGGCAACGAACCGAGCACGCTTTCTGCTCCCGCGCCCAAAAAGCCTCCTAAGAAAGCTGCGAGCCAGAGGCCGCCCGAGGGCACAAGGCCCACCAGAGAGCCGAAAGAAGAGACAACGCAAGCCGCCAGCAGCGAGGCCAGCGTTCCCTCGATAGAGACCGCCCCGTCTGTTCCGGGCGGCACACGCTTGAGATTTGTCGGCAAGAGATGCGTTTTCCCGTACAGGGAGCCTGCCTCTGTGCCTGCGGTATCAGCGGCTGCTGTGGCAAAAGAGGCGACAAAAGCGGTTCCGGCCAGGGGGTGTGCGCCGCTCAATTTATAGACGGCTGCCAGGGCAAGGCCCACGGCGCAGTTGGCCAGGGCGTGGCGCGCGCCCCTCCTGCCTTCTTTTTCCTGGGCCGCACCCAGGGCCTTTTTCCGCCTGTAGCCGAGCTTGGTGAGCGCGCTGCCGATCACAAAAAAGAACCCCAGTACAGCAAATGCCCGCCAGCCTGCAAGATAGTAAATAAAACCCCCGACCAGCACCCCGCCTGCAAGACCGCTGAGACTGACTGTGCCGAGAAGCCAGGCGGCCAGGCCGAAAACAAAAGTGACGCCGAAAGCCTCGAGTAAAGGAAAAGAGCTGAAAAACACGCGTTTTCTCCCGAAATCCCCCAAAACTCTTCTCAAAGCACTGCGCCCAGTACCGCCGCCGCAGCCAGGGGGCTTGTGATATTGTCATTCAGCGGCAAAGGCAGGCTCTCTACAGCCGCAGCGAGAACCGAGGCTGCCCCGCAGGTCAGGATTACAGTTTCTGTGCCCGGCAGGGCGGTTTGGAACCCGGCCGCGGTCCAGTAAAGGAGAATCAGTGAACCTGCCCAGGAGGAGAGAACAAAAGCGGCTGCTCCGATCCAGGTTTTATGGTCCGACCAGGGGAGCCGCCTTTTGCCCCAGGCTCTGCCGGCCAGGTTGCTGGTGGCATCTCCCAGAGAGAGTACCGCCCAGGAAGCGGCCGCGATATGCATCCGGTTGCGGAAAATCAGGATCAAGGCCAGGACTACAAGGGCATAGAACAGCTTGCCCGGGCTGAACCCCCGCGCGGCCTCATCCGGCCTGATCCCGCCTTTATTGACCCTGGGTGATACAAAGAGCCCATAGGCCACTGCGGCCAGGGCCAGGATAATCGCCTGGGTCAGGGTCAAATATCTCAGCAGAAAGGCGAATCCCAGGGGCAGAATGTGCTCGATCTGGCGTTTGCTTTCACCGGTCATTGTCGGCGCACGGCCCCTTTCCTTTTTGCACGGGAAGAATGAATGGAAAGATCGCGCCGGATCCACTCGACAGTGCGCACAAGCCCCTCTTCAAGGGACAATGACTCGAAACCCAGATTTTTTTTGGCTAGAGCTGAATCGTAAATCCAGTCTTTCTGAAATATATCGACCACTCCGCGGGTCGTTTGAGGGATCCTGCCGGTGAGAAAAGCCGCCGCTTCCTCTGCGGCGCCGAACAGCCTGGCCATTGGAAAGGGAATCGCCAGCCGCGGCTGTCTCACGCCGGTTACTTTCTCTACAGTGTCGAAAAATTTAAGCGCGCTAACGTTTTCCCCGCCCAGGATATAGCGGTCGCCGCTTTTGCCTAGCTCGAGCGCAAGCAGTGCGCCCCGGACAACATCCTCCACAAAAACATAATTCCAGCGCTGGGTCCCGTCCCCCAGACGGAACTGCAGTTTGCCTCTCATATAATCCAGCAGGAGGTTTACCACCAGGTTGCCCGCTGTGCGCGGCCCGGGCCCGTACATCACTGTGGGATAGAGGATAGTTAAAGGCAGGCCTTTGGCTGCCAGCTCCATCACTTTGAGATTGGCCAGGTATTTTGTGCGCTCGTAGTCGTTGAAAAACGTATTGCGCTTGAACGAATCGGCCTCGGTCAGGGGATCCCCTTTCGAATAACCGAGGGCCAGGAAGGAGGAGATATAGATGATCTTTTGTATTCCTGCAGCTCCTGCCTCACTCAGCATGTTCAGGGCGCCTTGCACGTTGACCCGGTCGAATATTTTCGGGTCCCGGGCCCAGGTGGACACATGAGCCGCCGCGTGGATTACTGCATCACACCCCGCCAGGCCTTCCTTTATCATGGCCAGGTTATGCAGATCGCCTTTTACAATGCGCACTCTCTCACTCTCTGCAGGAAGATTGCGCCGCCTGCGGTCCCTGACAAGAAGGACCAGGCTGTGCCCTGTATTCCGGAGCAGATAATCGGTCAGGTTCGAGCCGAAAAAGCCTGTAGCGCCGGTAATGAATAATTTCATGACAGGACCTTTAAAAATTCGACAGGGATGAGAGTAAAATTTTTATCTTGCGCTAGAAACTAAAGTTAAAGTCCCGAAAGTCAATAATAAAGCAGACTAAGAAGAAAAACGTTTCTGATCAGGCGCGCCACTCAGGTGAGATTTTTGATAATTACGGTGATATCCGGCCGATCCTCTGAATTGATGGCTCCCTCGAGCTCCCCCTGGATGAGAAAGGCTGTGGAAAGAGCCTCGCACTCGGCTGCATCAGGCCCGCTAACCACAACCTGGCGCACCTGGGAAACCGGCTCGAGAGTGAGCGGGTTCATGATATGGCGCACGGTGAGTCCTCCCGCACCGGTGAGTGTGTGGCGGTAGTTTCCGGAGACAGAGATCGCGCAGTCTGTGAGCACGGTTTGCTCCTCGTTCTCTTTGCGGCCATCCGGGCTTTCAAGCTCCATGGGCCAGCCCTCCTCTCCCGGGGGTGAGCCGCGGGCGAGAACAGTGCTTGTTCCGGCAGAGATCACGAAGTCTTCCAGCCCTGCAGAGAGCAGGATCCGGGCCCTTTTTTCCACGCACCAGCCCTTGGCGATGCCTCCCAGATCGAGAAGCATGCCGGGCCGGTCAAGACGCACAGCGGAGTTCGGCTCATCCAGTTCGAGCTTATCGCAGCCGGTGAGCTTTTTCAGGGTATCCGGATCTGCCGAATGAGCAGGCCTCTCCGGCAGGACCGTATCCTCATAGTAGCCGAAAGCGCGCATCAGCGCCCCTGATGTAATGTCGAACAGACCGCCTGTAATCTCCCAGTAGCCTCGTGAGGCGGCCAGGAGCGCGAAAGTATCCCGGTCAACAGGCACGGCTTCTCCTCCGGCGGCGCGGTTTATCCTGTTTATCAGGCTCCCCTTGACATATATGCTCAGCCGCCGGTTGTCCTCCAGCAGGGAGTCGAAAAAGCGGTCGGCCAGCGCTCTCATCCATTCCCTCTTCCCGGGAGGATGATAAGCGTAGAGCCTGATAACTGTCCCCATCGTGCGCTCGAGGCCCTCGTAGAATTCGTAGTTATCCTGTGCCATGGGGAAGGAGAATCCACATTTGATAAAGCGTTTCAGGCATTGCAGAGGCGATTTGCAGACCGCCCCCACGGGGTTTGTCTAACAGCATGTTTCTGGCACTACTGGCAGTTCCAAATGTTAAAGATACGCCGTAACAGAGCGCTGTGTCAATAGATGAACCGCTTACGTTATTATTTAAATCCATACCATACTGGCGGATCGAGGCGGCACCTGTTAATTTTAAATTTGAGCAAGAACATAACCTTGAGCTTATTCCAGATTCACATGAAGGTACGTGAGTAAAAGAACCTTAGTACTGTAACTCTAAAATACGGTGACGTATTTTTTCCAGCAACGCTGTGCGGAGTCGTTCGGGCGACCGGCGGTCGCCCGAACGGGCGAGGCATGCCTCGCCACTACATTTACTAAATTTGTAAATTGGTTTAAAACAATACGCTACCCTATTTATGAATTCATGTACTTAGGCTCACAGTCAGAAGAGCGGGCAGATCTTTTATGGTTTAAGAAAACAACTGGAGCGGCCTAATAAAACCGGGAGAGCCGAAATGACCACAGCGAAAGAAAAACAATCCTCTGCGGAAATTATG
>Ga0307379_10000864_pt1 | contig 49492 bp, 52 predicted proteins | sample UN2MG_FD_202237 | JGI IMG/M metagenome (GOLD analysis project Ga0307379, IMG submission 202237) | Soil microbial communities from Risofladan, Vaasa, Finland - UN-2 | ecosystem: Environmental > Terrestrial > Soil > Coastal area > Acid sulfate soil | place: Finland: Risofladan, Vaasa | collected... | reverse complement strand
AGGGAGATGATCAGCTCGGCGTCAATATCGTCAAGCGCTCCCTGGAGGATCCGGCCCGTCAGATCGCCAACAACGCCGGCATGGAGGGATCGGTGGTCGTGGAGAAGGTAAAAGAGGGTAAGGATGCATTCGGGCTCAATGCCGAGACCGGCAACTACGAGGATCTGGTCAAGGCAGGGATCATCGATCCGACCAAGGTGGTCCGCTTTGCCCTGCAGAATGCCGCATCGGTGGCTGCCCTCATGCTCACCACTCAGGCGATGGTTGCCGAGAAGCCGAAGAAGGAAAAGCCGCCAGCAGCACCCGGCATGCCTCCTGAAGATATGTATTAACGATCTCAGATAAGACTTCGCCCCGGATGGGGGCCCTCCCCCGTCCGGGCTACAAAGCTCAATGGCTTGGTTTTTGTAGATTGGCAAGATGACCGAAACGGTAGTAAAGGACGAACTGGAAAGAGAAATTGAGCGCGGCCACTTCTCGAGAGCAGCCTCTCTGGCAGTTATGCAGGGTTTGCCTGAAACGGAAATAGAGGATCTTCGAGCCAAGGCCCTGTGGCAGATGGCTGCCGTATACAGAAACGGTCCGGGGACAAAATCGCTGGCCCAAGGATATGGAATTTCCAAAGATGAACTCAGAGATCTACTGGAAAGGCTTGCCAGGGAGAAGGCTCATGCTGGTGATACCAAACCCCTCGAACCCTGTTACGATCTGAGCGCGCGTACTCATTTGTCCTTTGAGGAATGGCTCGAACAACTCATAAAGAGATGGGAAAAGCTGGCAGCGTCATGAGACAAGGCTAATATCCTCACAGCAATTTTGGTAAATCCCGCTGCTTAAGCCCGAGGTTCAATGTGCTCAATCACTAAGTCTTGACCCGGCTCAATTTGGGCCATCTTCTTTCATGATTTTGAAAGTAACGTAGCTGCATAATATGCGTCAGACAAGGGCCGCGAAGAATCGACGCTTCATTTTCGGCCGAGCCAGCTCATACTCCTTGAGGCCCAATACGTCAAGAAAATCGATAAGCACAACAATGGCAAAATAGGTTTTCGAGAAACGAGAGCAGAAAAGCCTTACAGGTAATGCAGAAACAAGACTACTATGAAGTGCTGGGCGTGAGACGAAACGCCACTGATGAGGAGATAAAAAAGAGCTATCGCAACCTGGCACTCAAATACCACCCAGACCGCAATCCCGGAGATAGGGAGGCTGAGAATCGTTTCAAGGAGGCGGCTGAGGCCTATGAGGTTCTCCGCGACCCAGAGAAGCGTCACATATATGACCAGTTCGGTCATCAGGGACTTCAGGGAACAGGATTTCGAGGTTTTCGGGGCTTTGAGGACATCTTTTCATCCTTTGGTGACATTTTCGAAGATTTTTCCGGAGGTGGATTCCGGTCCCGGACGCGAATACACCGCGGGCCCGACTTGCAGTACGATCTGAAAGTGAGTTTTCTTGATGCGGCATTCGGTCAAGAAAGGGAGATTGACGTCCCCCGGTTTGAGCGATGTTACCGGTGTGACGGTTCAGGAGTGGAGCCCGGTCACGAAAGACACCTCTGTCGGACCTGCAGTGGCCGCGGGCAGGTGTCGAGATCTCAGGGGTTCTTTCGCATCAGTACCACATGCCCTGATTGTCGTGGTACAGGTGAAATAGTCACCCATCCTTGCACAGCATGCAAAGGCGTTGGACGGATGGAGGAATTAAGGAAGATTAAGGTCAAGGTTCCCCCCGGAGTAAACACGGGTATGCGTCTGAAACTTAGAGGAGAGGGCGAATTGAGCCCTAATGGCGGCCCACCAGGTGACCTCTACGTTGAGCTTTATGTGGAACCCCATGAGTTCTTTGACCGAGACGGCGAAGATGTAATCTGCCGTGTCCCGATCTCCTTTGTCCAGGCTTCGTTGGGAGGAAAACTGGAAGTACCCACGATTGACGGGTCTGAAAAATTCTCCGTCGTCATCGGAACTCAACCGGGCGATACCCTTCGGCTTCACGGCAGGGGAATTCCCAAGTTGCGGGGCACGGGTCGTGGAGATCAGATTATCATTGTCGACGTTCGAACCCCCACCAACCTGAGTGAAAAACAGAAGGAATTACTGCGCGAGTTCGCCGAGATAGAAAATGAAAAGTCTAATCCGAAATGACCCAAATTCAAAACATGCGTAGAACATTTGGAATTTGAATTTCGATATCGATTATTATACGTTACTTTTGGGACATCATACTGATCTCAGGCCCCGGATTGGAACGCTGCCATTGCCTCTTCATAAAGCTCCTTTTCTCGCCCAAAATACCGCGGCGAGAAATGAAACAGGGTTAACTTCTTGACTCCTGCCTTGGCAGCTATAAGGCCTGCCTCTCTTGCTGTCAGATGATATTTTTTTCGCGCCATTTCTCGCTCCTTATCGAGAAATGCGGCTTCAATGAAGAGGTGATCTGACTGTGAGGCCAAATCGACAGCCCTGGCGATGTTTTCCGGGCTTCCGATAATATCCGTAATGTAGGTGATCTTTTGTCCAGGCGATATGCTGGCTATCTTTTCCTTTAATTCGCCGAGCCTAAAGTACCTCTCTTCGGTTTCCTTTCCCCGTTTCTTCCAGAAAACCCTGAACGGCTTATCCGGATTGCATCTCTCATAGATTGCCCTTTTAAACTCGCTCAGCCATGGACCCACGGGTAACTGAAGCTCTTTCAGTCCCTCCTTAATAATATTGACCGAGTAATTCTCTTTCAGGGCGAGCCCGATGCAATCGACCTTATGATCCAATAAAGCAGCATCAATGGAAAAAGACTGCTCCGAGAGCAGGTTGCCATTAAACGCCAGCTCCTGGGGCTCCGCGGAAGCCTCAAACCGATTCCTGCTTTCATATCGTTGCTTAAAGGCCCTTTCACGGTGAATCTCAATAACAGTAATGGAAAGGTTGTTTTCGTAATTCTCCACGAGGTTCCAGGTATAGGCGCTCAGTTTTGCCTCAACCTTCTCCATAAAGGAGGAGGGCCCAAAGATATGAATCTCTTTGTTCCGTCCGAGCAGAAGTCTTAGCAGGCTATCGAAACCGATAAAGTGATCCATGTGGGTGTGCGTAACAAAGACATGACTCACCTTCAAGAGATCCCTGGCAGAGAGATTTGACAGCTCTCCTAAATCGAAAATGAGAGCCCTCCTTTCAAAGACAACGGGTATAAACAGCCCGGGGTCTGAAAAGGGATCATTGATTAGTCGCGGATAAAACGATGATCTCATGGGGATCTCTTTTCGAGTTCTTCAATCTTTTGTTCACCGTTTCTGAATGTGTAGCTAGGGGGCGAAGAATTTACTCAAATGGGAGCGCAGTGACGATATGCTACTTCGAGCCCTCATTGTCTCCATAAGAAGTTCACTCCCCAGGGAAAACAGTAAAGAGAAATACGGGAGATAGCAGTATTTTTCTTGAAGAAACCTTACACATCTGTTAATTAGTTTCAATTAAAAAAGGCAGGAATCGGAGAATATGGCGAAAAAGAAGATAACCAGAAAAGAACTCCTGAAAAAAGAGGATGAATTCATTTCTCTCACTGCAAGGGTCTCTCAATACATTCTTGCTCACGGAAAAACGATCAAATACCTTCTCTACGGACTGGTACTTATCGTAATCATCATCCTCGGCGGCAGCCTCTATTACAAACACCTCAACAAGAAGGCGCTGGTTGCCTACAATACCGCCTACAAGGCACTTATCGGTGACTCTTCTCCTGAGACGAGCGAAAAAAAACTTCAGAAATCGATTGAGGAGCTCGATAAACTCATTAAAGACTATGGCTGGACAAAGATGGCCACTCTTGCTATACCCCAACTGGCCTACCTGAAGTTTGACCAAGGGAAATTCGACGAAGCCATCTCCCTGTACCAGACCTATCTGGAGAAGGAGAAGTCTGACACCATCTACCGCTCTATGGCCTTTTTCGGGCTCGCCGCCGCTTACGAGGCCAAAGGAGAGTATCAGTCCGCCGCTAACGCCCTTGAGCAGGTCTCCAAGGGCGAAAACGATTTTCTCAAAGAAGAGGCTCTGTTTTCATTGGGCAGGATGTATGAATTAAGTGGAGAAACGAAAAGATCGCAGGAGGTGTTCAAGGAGTTCATCGGGCAGTTCAAAGACTCCCCGTTGCTCCCTCTGGCAAAGGCACATCTAAAGGAGTAACCCGTACACGAGGAGATGACTGATGAAGAGAACATACTATACACTAGCCTTTTTTCTGGCCCTTGCGCTCATACCTTTGACATCATCGGCTTTTGAGATTGGAGCGAGAGGTTATTACTGGTTTCCGTCGCTCGACGGCACGGTGAAGGCTGATGAGGCTGGCATCATCGGTGATTACTTAGATTTTGAAAACGATCTGGCGATAGAAGACGAAAACTTTCCTTCAGTTGAAGCCTTTGTTGAGGCCGGCAAACATCACCTTGATCTCGGCTACACCAAGATTGACTACTCGGGCAGCAATGTGCTCACCAGAACCATTATCTTCAACGGAGAAACCTATTCGAAGAGTTCCCTCGTAAGCTCTTCAATCGAATATAAGATGATCGATTTTCACTATCAATACGATTTTATTGATCTGGAAAATGCACTCGGCGGTTTTTCCCTGGGCGGTGTTTTCCAGGTCAAATACCTTGACGGTGAGGTGAGCCTCAAGACTACAGGGCTCGACGAAAAAGAAGATTTTACCCTCCCGATTCCCATGGTCGGTCTCAATCTCCACATAGGCATCATTGCCGATATCCTTGAGGCTAGAGTAAGGGGAACGATCATGACCTACTCTGGAGATTCAATGTATGAGCTCATGGCCGATCTATCCTTTACTCCTCTGCCTTTCATAGACATTCACGGGGGCTACAGGACTTTTGTTATAGACGTTGAGGAAGAAGACGTAATCCTCGACTATAATATGTCCGGGCCATATGTGGCCATCACCATAAGCTTCTGAAAATGATCGGGGGCTCTCAGAGCCGCCTTTTTGACTGACACTTGCTTTTCACTCGCCTTCGCCAGGATGCCCCGTGTGGCAGCACGGGGAGCTTCACTTCTCATCAACTTCGAACTTGATGAGCTTGATGCCTCACTGGCACACCTCCAGATGTTGGCATATACCTGCCGGCAACGTGCCCCCGAGAAGCCTTCACAAGGTATTGATTGAGAGCCCACACTGAGGCCGTTTTCCATTTCCCTTGACATACACGCTCGCCTCTCTCATACTTAAACACGTACTGGTGCCCGTAATTCACTTATGCCATGAAAAACACGCTTACTTTTATCATGGCCGGCGGCCGGGGAGAAAGACTTATGCCACTCACCCGGGACAGGACCAAGCCGGCAGTCCCCTTCGGCGGTATTTACCGGCTCATTGACCTTACCCTCAGCAATTGCATCAACTCGCAGCTCTATAAGATTATTGTTCTGCCCCAGTATAAGTCCCAGTCCCTCACCGATCACCTGGAGGATGGCTGGAATATATTCAATCATAAGCTGGGGCACTTCTTGAAGATTGTCCCGCCACAGCAACGGATCAGTGGAGATTGGTACCGCGGCACCGCGGATTCGATCCGCCAAAATCTCTATATTATTGAGCAAACAAGGCCCCACTATGTGCTCATTTTGTCGGGTGATCACATCTATAAGATGGACTACAGCCTATTCCTTGGGTATCACGAAGAAAAACAAGCGGATGTGAGCATCGCCCTCATTGAGGTGGAAAAGGAGATGGCTCCGGAGGTGGGTGTAGCAGAGGTAGATGAGGATTTTCGTATCCACGGATTTCATGAAAAACCAAAGGAAGAGCCCAAAACCATCCCCGGGGACGCGGATCATGTGCTCGCCTCCATGGGCATTTACCTTTTCAGGACTGACACGCTCCTGGATGCTCTGAAGACCGTTAACAAGGATGATTTTGGAAGAGACATAATCCCTCACTTGATTCACGGATCGCGGGTATTCGCCTATCCTTTTCGGCGGCAAAACAGAATCGAGGAGTATGTGTTCGAAACCCTAGAAAACGGTGAACGAAGACTCCGGCTGGAGCCCAAAACGAGAGACTCCTCCTATTGGAGGGATGTAGGAACGCTGGATGCCTATTGGAATGCCAATATGGATCTCACCGGGCTGGATCCTTCGTTCAACCTCTATGGCCGCAAGTGGCCCATACACACGTACCAGCATCCGGCTCCACCTGCAAAGTTCGTCTTCAGTAATGAAAGGCCTGACGGCTTTCGAGTAGGCAAGGCCCTCGATTCCCTTGTGGGGCCTGGGTCAATCATAAGCGGCATTGTGCGAAACTCAATTATTTCCTACTACGTGATAGTCCGGAGCTGGGCAACGGTGGAAGAGTCGGTCATCATGGATGAGGTAATCGTGGGTCGGCACTGCAGAATCAAGAAGGCTATTGTGGATAAGCATAACGCCATCCCGGCACACACTGAAATCGGGTACAACCCAGATGAGGATAAGAAGCGCTTTACCGTAACACCACGGGGAATTGTGGTGGTGGGGAAGGGTTCTTTCCAATAGTTCTAAGGCGTTTTGAATGTACGATTTGGGTATTGGCGAGGAAGGTTTTGAGGAATCCGGCGATCCGAGAGGTTACGTTATTCTTGAAAGGCCCGCTGCCCAAGCATAGACATCCCGCAAGGCGAGGTTATTCTTCCGGGCTATTCTTTTGCATTCCTCGTATTCAGGTAAAAGCACTGCCCTGCCATCCTGATTGATGACCTTCTTGACGTTCATCTTTCCCCAGGGGGAATCGACCACCACCGTTTCTCTCCTCAACACCACGCGCTGGCCGCAGCTATACCGAACCCCCAGGGTAGTAGACTCCTTGAAGATGATTGCGGTAAGTCGTTCCCTGTCTTCGGGTTGGCCGATTACCTGAAGTTGGATCCCCGGCCTGTTCTTCTTCATATGGATGGGAAAAAAGCTGACATCCTTTGCACCTGCCTCCAAAAGACTCTCCATGAGGTAACCCGATAGCTCCGGGCTCATATCATCCAGATTTGCCTCCAAGACAACCACCGTCTCTGTGCTCTCCTTATCAGTATCACTTCCGATCAGGATGCGTAATAGATTTGGCCTATCTGACAGTGTCCTGCTGCCTACCCCATAACCCACCTGTTCTACGACCATGGGAGGCATGGGGCCAAATGAAGAACAGAGCGAGGAAATGAGTGCCGCACCTGTAGGGGTAACCATCTCCACGTCCTGACCGCTGGAATAGATGGGAATATCCTTCAAAAGCGCTATAGTTGCTGGCGAAGGTATGGGGATCCTACCGTGGGCACTGCTGATAATTCCGCTCCCGACCGGAATCCTTGAGGCAAAGACTCTTTCGATGCCCAACAGGTTGATCCCTGCAACGGTGGCTACGATATCAACAATAGAGTCAATAGCGCCAACCTCGTGAAAATGAACCTTCTTGGGAGAAATGTGGTGTATATCACCTTCGATCTTCGCCAGGTTTTCGAAGATCTGGATGGACTTTTGAATCACCGGGAGGGGAAGATCGCTGTTGTTGAGTATCTCCGTTACATCATCTAAATGGCGGGCAGCTTGATCCGCCTCCTGCAGCGTAACGGAGAATCTTGTCCCAAAGACGTGATTCCTTTCCTCTGGTGTGGCTGATATCTCGTGACCGCTGAGCTTGAGTCCGGATAAGGTCCTCTCAAGTTGCTCAAAAGGAAGGCCAGCATCCAGCAAGGATCCAACAAACATATCCCCGCTTATGCCGGAGAAGCAGTCAAGGTAGGCTATCCTCATTGTATTGTTATTTTCTCACAAGCCACGGGCTTTTTCTCTGGCTTCCTGTTTTTTCTTGCATTCAATACAGAGGGTGGTCACAGGCCGGGCCATGAGTCTCTCTTCCCCTATTTCCTTACCGCACACCTCGCATACGCCGAATCGACCGTTATCGATTCTGTCAAGGGCTTCCTTGATTTTTTCAATCAACTTCCTTTCCCTATCCCTTATTCGCAAAAGGAAGTTCCTGTCTGTTTCCAGGGCAGCCCTATCAGTCGGATCAGGGAAGGTGTCCTTTAGGTTAGTCATTCCATTCACCGTCTTGAGAGCCTCATCAATGAGCTCATCGAGTTGGTCCTGAAGTAAGCGTCTGAAGTATTCTAACTTTTCCTGGTCCATTCGATTAATCCTCAACTATGTGTCATCTTGAACTCTTTATGCCTCTTATTCTATCCCAGATATCCTTGGTCTTTCCTTCATGGCCCAGTTTTTCGAGTTCCACGAACTCCATCAGCAACTCGCGCTGTCTCTGGCTCAAATGGGTTGGTGTCTTAACCATGGCCTGCACGAAAAGATCGCCTCGCCTCTTTACTCTCTTGAGGCTTGACATGCCACAGCCCTTGATCTTGATCATGTGGCCAGGCTGGGTCCCCTCTGGTATGACAACTCTTCTGTCCTCGCTACCGTCAATAACAGGTATAGATATCTCGGTGCCGAGGGCTGCATCCACGAAAGATACCGCAATCTGACACCTCAAATCATCTCCTTCTCTCTCAAAAAAGTCATGATCCCTTACATAGATAACCACAAAGAGATCTCCTGGCGGTCCGCCATTTTCTCCGCTCTCCCCCTCACCTCTGATTCTCAATTGCAGCCCGGTGTCCACACCGGGCGGTATTTTTACCAGGACTTTTTTCTCGGTCCTGACCCTTCCTTTGCCCTCACAGTTGCTACATGGATCAACTATGATCTCACCGCTACCGTTACAGGTAGAACAGGTTGTTCTGATCTGAAAGAAACCCTGTGAACGGATCGTTTCCCCTCTCCCATTACAGTTGGGGCACGTAGCAGGTTCACTTCCGGCGGCAATACCCGTTCCATTGCAGGTTTCACATGAATCGAATCTGTCAAAAACAATCTCCTCTTCTTTTCCTTGGTAAGCCTCTTCGAGGGTCAGCTCCAGATCGTATCTCAGATCATTTCCCCCTCTTACCCTTGTCCTCCTCGACCCCTTTCCTCCAAAACCAAAGAAATTATCAAAAATATCACCAAAAGCGGAAAAAATATCCTCAAAACCACCAAACCCGGTAAAGCCGGTCCCTCTCAGGCCTTCATGGCCGTATAGATCATATATTTTTCTCTTTTCTCTGTCGCTGAGCACCTCATAGGCTTCTGCGGCTTCCTTAAATTGCTCCTCCGCTTCCCTATCGTCCGGATTCCTGTCGGGATGATATTTAAGTGCAGTCTGTCGATAGGCCTTCTTTACTTCATCGGCGCTGGCATCCCTGGAAACACCAAGGATATCATAATAGTCTCTCTGAGTTGGCATGGCTATCAGGTTTCGTCCAGAGTATCTTCATCCTGCACATCAGGCGTATCTTCCGATTCCTCCGAGCCTTCTGGGTCCTCCGCCGATTCATCAACCGGTGTTTCCTCAGGGAGTACACCCTCAACCGGAGTCAGCGCGCCTGTCAAGGCGTCCGGCAATGCATTAGCACTCTCCCTTAATATGACCTCTCCCGCTTCGATCTCCCTTAAAGCGGCCACTACCTCTTTGTTTGAAGTAGGGATCAGGACTTCCTTCCCCTTCCTTAGTTCAATTACCCTCTTCACAACCAAGTGGACCAATTCAAATTTGTTAAAACCAAGCTTCAAGGCATCTTCGATCGTAATTCGCGCCATTACAGATCTCCCTTTCAAAAATTTAAATTTGATATTATAATTACCAAAAGCACAGACGTAAAGCCATTTCTTTTCATTGACCCGAAAATCTCCTCTTTCATGGAACATTCGAAGTCCTTAGTTCCAGAAAGATTACTGCACTAATTCCTTGTTCATTATAGTGATTCTGTAGTATTGGTAGACAATAGTTACATTATTCTGCTCTATCACATTATCTGTTGCTCGTCATGTTAGCCACTGTTTACAGCAGCTCAGTTATCGGCATTGATGCCTATACCGTAGAGGTAGAGGTGGATATCTCACGAGGTCTGCCTGCATTTTCCACGGTGGGTCTGGCAGAAGGCGCTGTTAGGGAAAGTAAGGAACGGGTAAAGGCAGCGCTCAAGAATTCCGGCTACCATTTTCCTGCAGACAGGATTACCGTAAACCTTGCGCCTGCTGATGTAAAAAAGGAGGGTAGCGGCTTCGATCTTCCAATTGCCGTGGGTATCTTGACGGCAACCGGCCTCATTCCTCCCACGGCATTGAAAGGCCACCTCATCATGGGGGAACTATCCCTCGATGGAAGTGTGAGACCGATTAAAGGGACTCTGTCCATGGCCATTATGGCAAAAGAATTAAAGCTACAGGGAATGTTCCTGCCTTCTGAAAATGCTGCTGAAGCAGCCGTGGTTGATGGAATAGCCGTCTATCCCATCTACACGCTTTCTCAGTTGGTCCAATCACTGAACGGGATAGAGCCGATAGGTTCTTTTGAAATAGAAACAGACCCCTTGAAGGATCAAATCGATTTCGATATAGACTTTAGCGACGTTTGCGGGCAGGAAAATGTGAAGAGAGCCGTGGAAATTGCCGCTGCAGGAGGCCATAACGTCCTGATGATCGGCCCACCAGGTGCCGGAAAGACAATGCTCGCCCAACGTCTTGCCACTATCCTGCCGGGCCTTGACTTTGAGGAGGCCTTGGAAACATCTAAAGTTTACAGCGTTATGGGCCTCATGCCCAGAGGCCAAGGACTGATAACGCGTAGACCATTCAGGTCCCCGCACCATACCATATCTGATGCCGGTTTGATCGGCGGTGGGGTGATACCGAAACCAGGCGAAGTGAGCTTAGCCCACAACGGTCTGCTCTTTTTAGACGAGATGCCCGAGTTCAGGAAAAACGTTCTCGAGGTTCTCAGGCAGCCTATGGAAACAGGGATCGTTACCATATCTCGGGCTAACTCCACCGTAACATATCCGGCTAATTTTATTCTGGTCGGGGCGATGAATCCATGTCCCTGTGGATTTTTTGGTGACGAGAAACGAGAATGCACCTGTTCTTACAGGGAAATACAGAGATACAGAGCGAAAATATCCGGGCCCCTCATGGACCGCATCGATATCCACATTGACGTACCGTCCGTCCCGTTCAAAGATCTCACGGGGATCGGTCGGGGTGAACCCTCCTCTGATATTCACCAAAGGGTGCTCGCCGCCAAAAGGATCCAGGAAAAAAGGTTTCACAAGACGAAGATCCACAGCAACGCCATGATGAATACCAGACAGATAAGAAAATTCTGTGAAATAGGCGATCGATCCAATTCTCTATTGGAAAAGGCCATGGAGAAATTTGGGCTCAGCGCTCGAGCCCTTTCGCGGATTCTCAAGATCTCGAGGACCATAGCGGATCTTGCGGGAGCACAGGGCATTGAAACGGCTCACGTAGCCGAGGCAATTCAGTATAGAACTCTCGATAGGAAGCTGACCATATGAAAATGGTTATCAAGATAAGCCTTTTTGGCTTTATCATTGTCTTTTTCACCATTGCAGGCATAGGGGTTGCTCTATGGTACGTATGGTCGAGCAACCTTCCCTATATTGGTTCCCTTAAGAATTATAATCCCCCCATCATCACCGAAATCCTTGACGACAAAGGCCAGGTTATCACCCAATTCTCCGACGAAAGGAGGATTTTGGTACCGCTGGAGCAGGTTTCCTACCACACTGTCAAGGCGTTTATCGCTGCGGAAGACGACCGGTTTTTTGAGCACAAGGGTATTGACTTCGTGAGTATCGCACGGGCCTTTTTTAAGAATATCATGGCCGGCAAGATTGAGCAGGGGGGAAGCACGATAACCCAGCAGGTTACCAAATCATTGCTTCTGAAAAACCCCGCGAGAACATATAAGAGAAAGGTAAGGGAGGCATTGCTCTCACTTCAGATTGAAAGGGAATTCTCTAAGGAAGAGATCCTCTACCTGTACCTCAACCAAATATACCTGGGGCATGGTCAATACGGCGTTGAGGCGGCAAGCAGGACTTACTTCGGCAAAAAGGCCAGCGAATTAAGTATCGCCGAATCCGCCGTCCTGGCCGGACTCGCTCAAGCACCGAGTAACGACTCACCCATCAAGCATTTCGACAGGGCCAAGATTAGGCAGAAGTATGTTCTCGAACGGATGCGAGAGGAGGGTTTCATAAACGATCAAGAGTATGAAGAGGCCTTAGCTGCACCGTTGTACATACGGCCAGAAAAGGATGAAGTCCTCGAAAAGGCTGCCCACTTTATAGAATACATCCGCCGTATTGTTGAGCGAAAATACGGGCGCCATCTCCTTTATAAAGGCGGGCTCAAGATCTATACTACCGTTAACCTTGAAATGCAGGCAGCAGCCAAGGATGCGGTTCGAAGGGGAACAGAGGAGTTTGACAAGAGAGAGGGATTCAGAGGCCCCATAGGAAAGATTGCCCCAGGGGATGAAATAGGATTCATCCAGCTCATGGTTGAGCGCTTGGAGGACAACCCGCTTGAGGTAGGCGCAACTACCGAGGGTATGGTCGCAGAGGTAGACAGCGTGAAAAAGGAAATCCTTGTCAGGATCGCAGACCAACTTGGGTTACTCCCTCTTTCGGGCATGAAATGGGCACGGATGATCGATCCGGAAAAGGCCTACTTCGAGTCCAAACTGGAGGACCCGGCCGAGGTGCTCGCCCCCGGGGACGTGATTTTGGTGAAGGTTGAAAAGAAACTGGAGGGTTCTCCCGGCTGGATTCTTTCCCTTGAGCAAACACCCATAGCAGAGGCAGCATTGATCTGCTTGGATACAACCACCGGGCATGTGAAGGTTATGGTCGGAGGACTGGATTTCTCCAAGAGCCAGTTCAACAGGGCTATCCAGGCAAAGAGGCAGCCGGGCTCCGCCTTTAAGCCCATTATTTACACCACCGCCCTCGACAATGGATTCAACCCATCTTCCATAATTATTGACGCGCCCTTCATATCGCCCATCGGGGGAGAGGAGGAGGAAAAACTCTGGAAGCCGAAAAACTATAAGGAAAAGTTCTTCGGTCCTACCCCCTTCAGGACCGGAATGATACAATCACGAAATATTATTACCATCAAGATACTCGAAAAGGTCGGGGTTAACCATGCGATCAATTATGCAAGACAGATGGGTATAGAATCCCCCCTGAATGCTGATTTATCTTTGGCCCTCGGCTCTTCAGGCACATCCCTCCTTGAATTGACGAGGGCTTACTCGGTCTTTGCCAATAACGGCATGCTGGTAAAGCCTGTCTTCATCACCAAAATAGTCGACAGAAACGGGGAGACCCTCGAAGAAAATCAGCCTTCGTTTACTGAGGCTATCTCGCCGGAAACGGCAGCGGTCATGACCGACCTCCTAAAGGCCGTAGTCGAAGAGGGGACCGGGTGGAGGGCGAAGGCACTCAAAAGGCCTGTGGCAGGCAAGACCGGTACCACTAACGATTTGCGTGATGCATGGTTTCTCGGATTTACTCCCTCAGTAGTTACGGGGGTCTGGGTTGGTTATGACGACAGGAGACCAATGGGCAAGGGAGAAACTGGTTCTCGGGCTGCGAGCCCCATATTCCTTTATTTCATGCAGGAGATGCTTGAAGGCACACCTAAGGAGCCTTTTCAGAATCCCGAAGGCGTGGTTGTAGTAAAGATAGACGCCAAAACCGGCCTTCTGGCAAGCCCATTCTCGGAAAAGACCTGCTTTCAGGTCTTCAAGAAAGGCACGGAGCCTACTGATCACTCCCCGAAGCCGGATCAGGGAAAACCGGGGGAGTTCTTCCAGCTCGACATGGATTTTTCCGGCAAGTCCCGTTAATCAGCCCGGCCACCCCGGTGCCTGGAAAAAAACGCCCTCTCGTTTTCAGGTAGTCTTCCTCGAGGACATGATTTGATTTTGCAAAAGCAGCGGCCTCATTCATGATAGATGCAATTTCCTCCCGCGATATCTTGCTCCCCTCCATCTCCACGATCTTATCAAGCGTTCTGTATCCGATCACAAACGGGATGATGCAAAATTTCCGAATCGATGTCTCACCGATCGGTAATGCTTGTATATACTTGAGGGTTGAGTCGAGATACTGCACTACACGAGGAATCATTTCCCGAAGTACTCCCTGTCTCTGATCTAGGGAGAGGGCATCCATCTTATCAAGATCGATGTTACAGCTCCGCGTGACAGTAAAGGGGATATAGCACCACCCCCTCGCAATATCTTTCTGAAAATCCTTAACAATATTGATCAGCTGCAAAGCAAGGCCAAACTGAATCTGGCAGGCCTCAAGCTCAGATCTCTTCTCTTTTGTGCTCTCATGGAGGCAAAAGATCTTGGTAAGCATCACGCCCACGACACCTGCCACATAATAGCAGTAGTCCTCTAGTTCTTGGGCATCGGCCAGCTGGAAAACCGCACAGTTTCTCTGGAGCTTCCGCCTTTGGAACTCCGCCATTCCCTCTGACGTCTCCACAAGCAAGGGGTCCATAATCCTTCGATAGATCTCTGGGATATCGAAGTAGCACCGCAGGATTGTCCAGCCATTCTCTATGAGTTCTTTTTCATGGGAATTCTCTTTCCATCTGAATTTAAGAGGCTCATAAAGCTCCATTCTGTGACGCAAGCCCTTGTCACCCCGAAAGATCTCCGAGAAATCTCGAAGATCCGTTATCTTCTCTCTTTCATCTTGATACAGGTTATCCTCAAAGGTGTCGGCAATACGAAAAAGCAGGTATCCAAGGAGCACTGCCTTAAACGTATCCCCCTCCAGTTGGCCTATATTGAGTGCAAAAGTCCTCGATACCTTGGGGAGCATCTCCCGGCAATATGCCCAGTCTTTTTCTGTGGCTTGCTCAGTCATTGGATTGAGTATTTTCTATTGGGATTTTGCAAAGAATTCTCAGCACTGGAGGGCTGATACATGAATCCTTTGTCACAAGACCTTGTTTTAGGGCCATCTGTCTCAAAAACCACAGATTTCTAACTAATACTACTTTTAAAAACGGGATGAAAGCACTAAGTGCTCGGAAACAACGGAACAGTATGCTGTTTCTCTTGCGATATCGATCACTGCTTTAACTCCGCAAAACAGTGTTGGGCATCTGTGCTGCTTGACTTGCAACCAGCTGGGAACAACGGAGTTTCTGACTTAAAGCAATAATCGTATTTGGAATATATTGCTTTGGCCTATTGCTATCCCTTCCACCCGCTCCAAGCTGTAACCTTTCATATAGCCTTGACTAAAACGGGGTTTTCCGGTAGCTTTTTGCAGAAATCATGTAGTTGCTTTCCTTTTTCCACAGCAGTGCCATTACGTTGGCCCGTTTTTTGCCTTTAATGAAGGGGTTATCTTAGGTAGGAGCCACCATGAGACAATGCCCGAAATGCAGTTACCTTCGTAAGCCGGAGGATAACGAGTTTCACGGTCCGGATGAATGCCCGGAATGCGGTACCATTTACATAAAGTACCAGGCTTATCTGGCTCAGAAACAAGAAGAGGAAGAGGCCGAAGAACAGCCACCTGAAGAAGTCGAAGAGGAACTGGAAGGCCTATCTCGGAAAACATGTTCAAAATGCGGTGAAAGCTCCGATGCATACCTTTTCGACCTCTTGCCCTGGAAGTGCCCCACATGCAATGGAAGATTCTGGAACTACCCCGTCAAGCAGAGACAGAATGCACTTCTGTATACTGCAGCAGCCATTGGTATTGCTGCGATCTTAGCCATAGGAATGAGCAGCATCCAGAGTACACATAAGAGGCGCCAGATTGTTCAACAGGAGCAGGCAGAAAGACTGAGAATGCAACAAGACCAGGAGGCGGCGAGGAAGCGGGCTGAACAAGAGCGGGCAGCAAAACTGAGGACCCAAAAGAAGCAAGAGGTCGAGACAATGCATGCTCTGCAGGAACAAGCGGAAATGAACGAGCTGATTAAGAAAGACTCCCTCGCAGCCTACAACGCACTGAAAAAGATCGATGCCTCGATGCTCAGCGGATCCAACTACGGTAATTACAGTAGTGCATTAGCGGAGGCGAGGAAAGAACTTGACGTGTTGAGCTCGGCTTATGAACAGTCAAGGCATCTGGAATTCATTTTTGGTTACTATAAAGAGGCAAAAGACCTTTGGTATCTCAAGAGAAACGCTGACCTTCCCAAGCTCTGTATAGCGTACAAGCGAATTATCAACGAAAAGGAATTTACCGGTGAGCTGAAATACCGTGAAGCATGCCTGAGGAGCTGTGATACAATTGTTGAGATCGACGACAGGGTAAAGCGAAAAGAATTATTTCAAACCGTAAAACCCTACATTGAGGAACTCCAACAGAAACTGTGGAGCGAAGCCGCCATTTCCATCAAGGCATTCGAGCAGCGGTGGGGATTCCCTTAACCGGGACCTCCCCTTCCCGAGATCACAGCGAACAGGATCCGATCCGGATCAGGCAGCCGTACCGGTTCATAAGGAAAACTCCTGATACACCACCCTGTATACTGCTATCGGGGAATGGATGCCTTTCAAATGGAACGTGCCGGCCTCTTTAATAGGGGCTATGTCCTTTGCCTTGCTGTACGTTCTGCGGCTGATGAGTATCTCGCCCGGTTTGGCCATCGACTCGAGGCGCGCTGCAATATTCACTTGGGTCCCGACTACCGTATAGTCTCTATGGAATTCCGACCTGGAAAGGCGTTGAAAATCAGCAAGTTAGCGAAGGGATTTTGAAGATGTGACACTTTTGTGACAGTTTTTGTCTCCAGAGGCAGTCAGTCCATTTAAGAGATTGATTGCCTTCTTTTTGTGCTCCTGGCTCAGGTGAGCATATCTCATGGTCATTGTCAGTGTTTTGTGGCCTAGAATCTCCTGTAAATCCTTCAAAGGCCCTCCTCTCATTACGAAATGACTGGCAAAGGTATGTCTAAGGTCATGGAACCTGAAATCTTCAATCCCTATCTTTTTAATGCTAGCCTTGAAAGATTTTGTAATTTGTCCGAAAGGTTTTCCCCTGTTATCGCAAAAGACGTATTCAGATCGTAACTGATTCCTTTTTCTGATGTCTTTTAACAGTTCTACAAGATCATCATTTATGGGGATCTGCCTTGCCTCGTCTGTCTTTGTTTTAGAAAGATAGATGAAATCGCCCTTTATCTGTTCCCACTTCAACCCTAAGACTTCCTGCCTCCGCATGCCCGTATTAATTACCGTTGTGACAATATCCCTAGTATAGTTGTTTACGCAGTTATCCAATAGTCGTGTTATTTCATCCTCTGTGAGATATCTAAATCGCTTATTGTTCACCTTAACCATAAGAGACTTGCCCTTAGCAAAAGGGTTTTGCTCTATCATTTCCCATTCCATACCTTTAGCAAAAAGGTGCCTTATGCAAGACATTTCCCGATTGACGGTACCTATTGCCCTTAGCGTTCCGTGTCTGGTTGGTTTCTCCCGTAAATGATTCCGGTAGGTTTCAAAGTCAACATACCTAATGTTTACAAGCCTGGTGTACGCACCAAAATGATCCTTGAAATCTTCCAAGCAATAAGCCTTACTACTCTGAAAACCTCTCTGGTGCCGGTAGTTCTCTTTGTATTTGGTTATTAGCTCTCCCAAGGTAGTGGTGTAATCCTTCTTCACGTCCAGGTAGCGGCCTTCTGCTATGAGTGATACCCGCTTCCCTAACTCTGCCTCGGCATCCTTCCTTTTCCTGAATGACTTCCGGACCCGGTTTCCGTCAGGATCAAAGTAGTCGATCTGGTAGGAAGTGCCGCGTTTTCTTATCTTTGCCATAAAACCCTCCTTTCTTGTGGAATAAAAGCCCCCGGTCCACCTGGCTGAAACAATGCGCTGAATTGGCGGGAAGCAGACCGAGGGCAAAAAGAAAACCCCTCAAGATTTACTCTCGGCCCAAGCGAGCCGCCTTGCACCTCACAATGCAAGGTATCTTGAAGGGTAATTTTTGGTTTAGTTGTCATGCTTGGTTTAGAGATTGTAAAAGGCTGTATCTATACCCGTACACACGTTTCTAAGTGTATGTCAAGGAAAATCGCTTATGCTTAAAATGACATATTGCTTTTTTCTGTGCATACGTTTATAAGGCAGTAATGGCAAGGGTACAGTTCACAACCAGACTTGAAGAAAAGCTCCTGAAGGAGATAAAGAAGTTAGCGATTGATCTCGATTGCTCTGTTAATGACATTATGGAGTATTGCCTAAAGTCCTTCCTGAAAAGTCCAACGCGACAGAAAGAAGTCAAAAAAGACACTTCTGGAAGTACATAAGTATTACCTTATCAAAGGTCATAATTGCCCCTTGAATCGATTTTCTCCGCTTCCCTGTACTGACCCTTGGCCTAGCCTTTTTCCTTGATTCTGAGCCGTTGAATGCTGTAAATTGCCTATAGTAAATTCAAATCTTTTCAATTCCGTCTTTTTGGATAACCCTTAACCGCGAGGGTGCCATGGACTGAACTTAGACCCCATTTCTCAGAAAGATGTGGGGTTTTGTCTTTTCTTAAAGAATGCATTCCTTATTTTATGTAACTTGCTAAGAGGGAGGTTTGCGTGACCTATGCCGGAAATGAGCTTTTTGGATTATCTCTTTAGCGAAAAAGCTAAAATAATTCCGCATATGATAGGTAGCATCTTCGGTGGAATTTTAGTTGCCGTACTAACTGCGCTGTATTTCAAATTCAGGCGTCAAGTAAGAAAATGGTGGTTCAAAAGAGTCTTTGGCCAAGATGCTGATAAAGATGGGAACTATTTCATAGTATATGCAAAATTATTTCCACCCAGCGTTCTTGATGAAGCGGGCAACCCAGTGCTTCGCCCGTTTACCAAACCCGCGAGAACACCTGTTTTATTCCGTAGTGAGTTTTCGATCGAGAATCCAGTTAGTAGCTGTGAACTACGTGCGGCAAAATACCTATCTGCGGCTTTCGGCTCCCTCGTACAAGGGCAGCCCATTTTAACCTCCGACATGGATATTGAATTGTCTGAATCACCTTTAGATCGGAGTTTTATAAGTTTGGGAGGTGGTCTTTCAAACTGGAAGACCGATGACGTTTTAAACAATGAATCGAACAAATTAGTCAGGATTTTGCCTGACGGGTTCATCTCGGTGGATCCAGAAAGACTCGTCCTGAGAATGAATAGTCGATTCGATTATGGTCTAATCCTTAGAATTCGCCCGAATGAGTTCCCTGATCGGGTTTGGATTGTTTGTGCTGGCCTTGGTGAGTGGGGTACATCTGGTGCAGCCTGGTATTTGGCGAAGAGATGGAGGAAACTTTTAAGAGCTAATTATTCTTGGTCGAATCCACTTTATTTTGGTAAGGGAATCAACTTTGCCACTATTGTACGAGTGAAAAGTGGTCAGGACGAATCGGCAAAGCCAGTGGCACATTTTAAGTCCCCGGAAGATGTGCTGAGTTGGCAATTGAGCCATACTGGGCCAACAACGCAAACTTCGGAACCCTATACAACCTCAGCACCCTCATCTCCTTCAGCTAGTGCCGCCTACCAAGAAGACCTAGGCACTCCAACATTATCATCGGTATCAGCAACCCCTGATGATTTCGAAGATAACGCAGATTAGCCAACTGAGCTGCTATAAGACGAATACTAAAACCACATTTTTCATATAACATATAATAAGGGGGTGTTTTCTGATTTAGCTTGACCTCATGCAGAACTTTATTGAAGTCATGAAGAAGTTTCTCAAGTCAATTTTCATCCTAGCCCCTTTTCTTATGTTTGTTTCTGTACTGACTGCAGCAGATCAATACAGAGTAATCCGTACTGTAGACGGCGACACAATAGTAGTCGATTACGAGGGCAAATACGAGAAGCTCAGATTTCTATGTGTCAACACCCCTGAATCAGTTCATCCTGATGAAAAGCAAAACATCCCTTTGGGTAAGGTAGCCTCGAATTACACAAAAGGCAGACTGGCAGGAAAACTTGTTGTCCTTGAATTTGAAGGACCATTCAGGGGTAGATACGGTCGCCTTCTCGCCTATGTTTTTGTCGATGGCGTCAACTTCAACCTGGAGCTGGTCACTCGAGGATTGAGCCCCTATTACACCAAATATGGATTGAGCCAGAAGTATGATCAGAAGTTCAGGGAAGCGGAGCGAGCTGCGCGGCATAACAGGTTAGGCATTTGGAGTGATCCCAAGCTAACACAGAAATATCTAAGGCTGAAATCAAAATGGGGCCAATATAGATCCCAGACCAACAAATGAGAGACGATCATGTAGAGGGAAACCCTTGAACATCTCTTAGCATTGAGAGAAGTGAACAAAGCCCTTATAGATGGTCTGAAAGCTGCGGTCTATTGCTTAGACAAGGTGGAGGAGATCTCTGAAGAGAGAAGAAAGTCTATGATTGAATCCCTTAACGGGCTTATTGACCAAAGCGAGGCGGTATATGCAGGTACAGCGACAAAACATTGATCCCTCTGCCTCCAGTAAAGTGACTTGGCTTGCTAGTTAGATCCTTTATAAGCTGGAACTTAAGAACGAAGAGCAATGGGTAGAAGTCCTGATAGAAGATAGAAACTCAAAGGAACTCGGTTAAACTCCGAGGCCATAGAAAGGGGAATGCCTTGACAACAATTAGCATAGCAAGGGCCAGAAAACGTTACGAAAAGTACAATAAGCTAGGTGGCATAGACAATGCACTCCATAGGCTACAGTCTGGAAAAGATTCCTTTACTTCAATAGGGAGAGCGATCGATTTTTCAGCAGAAACGGTGAGGCAAGACATCCTGAAATACATTGGTGCGGCCGAATATGCGAAACTCAAAAGTCAAAAACAGCAAGAATACAGCCCAGTTGAAATTGACCTATCAGGTGCTATAGAATTGCTGAAAAAATGGCAAAAAAGTGCAAATGGCGGCGAGGCACTGAAGTTTGAATGCATTGTGCAGACTCTTTCAGAAGCGAGGAGGCACGGCGTGCCCCTAATGGCGGTGACAATAATTCATCGCAGAAAGAAGGATACCCGTATCACTTTCAAACTTGCTGATGGCAGAAAGGTGCTTGTCCGGCCGGTATTTGTTCTGGGGGGCTTGAGTGAGCATAGAATAGGTCTTCATCGCATGAGGCCGCCCAAGGTAAAGGCAGACTTCGTCATCTTCGGGTTATGTGCCAAAAGGAATACGACAAATTATGTCTTCGGGCTAAATGAAATCGAGCGTTTGAAATCGCTGGTCCTTCGCTTTGACAAGTTTGATAAGAAATCGAAATACGACTATGCTCGTGAAAGATGGGGTATGCTTATTTGATTGCCGGCGATTCAGATTCTTTATGCATTTAAACGCTAGATGTGAGACCGCTCGAATTGATCTTTTCTTTGAACGTTTTATTCCGTACTTCGCACTCCCAAATGACGATTACCTTCCAGCCAGCATCTTCAAGCTGGTTCTTATTTGCCCTGTCTCTTTCTATGTTCCTCTTAAACTTACCTTCCCAGTAATCTGTGTTCGATTGGGGCGTGGTGGCATGCTTGCAGCCTTGATGCCTGTGCCAGAAGCAGCCGTGAACATTGATGACCGTTTTGTGCTTAGGAAGTACAATATCGGGCTTGCCAGGGAGTTCCTTTCCGTGCAATCGAAACCGATAACCATTTCGATGCAGCCATTTTCTGACTACAGTCTCCGGTTTCGTGTTGGTTGCACGGACCTTTGACATTATCTCGCTGCGCTTCTCTTTCGTAAATGTGTCTACCACAGTAAGATGTTTCCAGATTCCATTACTCGGTTATATTTATCACGTTAACCCAAGATTCATCAAATCCCATGGCTTCAAGCACATCTTGAGCATCTAGCAATGGAGGCTTCTTGAGCTCCAGCAGAAGTCTCTTTTCAGGCACCTCCTCTATGATAGTAAACTGACTCCCGTGAGGCTGCCAAGTGAAACAATGATTGTCGTATCGATAACCTTCCAGATTCCCCCGTTTGTTCCACCTCCACTGGTGCAAATCAGGATCGTATCTTAATAGCTCTATTTCAAAAATGGTCAGCCTACACAAATCATGCGATTTTATGAGTACCACATTTCTTGCATGGGCATATTTTGAACGTATGAAATCAACACGTGTATTCCATATTTCCAACACCTCCCTGCCCAGTTCAACTGCAGAAGCACTGGTACCCACATCAGTACCGTATGAGTAGACGGGGGAATTGCGACCTGATATGAGACGTATCTTTCTTCTTTTCCAAGGGTCCTCTTGTTTTACGGTCTTTGCACCCCAAGCACAGTTCCGCAAAATAATGTCATCAAGTCCGACATTTGAGGGCTTCCACTGGCCGCCTATAGATTTGGCAAATACCTGTTCCCATTCAGGTCCTTCCACAGATGGGGTAGATTTTGTTGCTAGAATATAAATTATCTGAGCACCAACCTTTAGGGGGAAATCCTTTGGGAAAGAATTTAGAGGGTAAGGGGGTTTTACTCTATGAGCAGTGCGTAGCCTCGGAATTCTTCGCATCCAAGTGCCCCAGTTGTTTTGATTTAGAAAGCTACAGCGTCTTTGAATCCTTTGCCGTCACCATAAAGATATTCCGTTCTAACATTTTTGAGGACATTCTCAATAACTGACTTAGCAACCGGTACCGGTAACGCATTCCCAGCCTGAGTTCTCGTTTGAGCATTACTACAAACAATCCTAAACCACTCTGGAAAACCCTGCAATCTCAGCATTTCTCTCGGGGTCAGTCTCCGCTCACCATTGACCAATAGATAGCTATGACTAGCCTTCGCTCTTAATGCACAAGAAAAGGGGTACGAACTTACGTTACCGGACTTATTCTCATGCCAGACAGATGGATGCCATTTCGATGCGTGACGAGAATGGCGTTTTCTCTTGATATAATCAGATGCCCAAAACTCCTCAGGGACTCGCGCATCTGGTTCCAAGATTTCACTCAATGGTGTCATAGGGGTCTCGCCATTTGGCCAGCTAAAATTGAAGTTACCCTGAAACCCAACAATGAAAACCCTTTCTCTTTTTTGAGGCAAACCGAAGTCAAGTGCATTCAGAACGCGAAAGTCGGCTTCATAGCCAAGCTCTTTCAAAAGAGCCATAATTATTCCAATTGTCCTTTTACGGTTGTGACTTGCTAGCCTTTTCACGTTTTCCAGGACAAAAGCATAGGGTCTTTTGCATTCCAAGATCCGGGCAATATGAAAGAATAGTGTCCCCCTGGTTTTGTCACGAAATCCAGTACCATCTCCAATGATTGAGAACGGTTGGCAAGGGAATCCGGCCAAAAGCACATCGTGATCCGGAATCTCGCTTCCTGAAATCTTTGTGATGTCCCCGACAGGAATTTCCCTAAAATTCGCTTCGTATGCCTTCTTACATGCCTGGTCTATCTCAGATGCAAAGAGACATTTGGGAGATAGGCGCAAGTCCTCCGCCGCCGCTTCAAAAGCAATTCGGAAGCCGCCAATCCCCGCAAAAAGATCAATGTAAGTAACTTCCTTTTTCACACTATTCATTCTTATAAGAAGCGAGAAGGCAGAACAGGCTGAAAACAGACACGCCCTTCGCAATAGAATATTTAAAAGCACATAACCTGTCAAGGCTAAATTACAAGATATTGGCAAAAAGATTAGGATAGACACATTATATGGTAGCCGCTATGCTCCGGGTGCGATAGATACGCTACTGATCAAGCAATCCTCTAAGCGGACTAATTTGGTCGAAATTCCCTTTTGGGCGCACTGTCGGTGAATTTAACCCTTGGCAAGCTGCCATTTTCCGGTTAGGCTTCCTACCTGAGTTACTTTACAGGCTGACCTCCCAGGCATCTGGTGGCCTGGTGCTTCAATTTAAACGCCTTTTCAGCCAGGGTTTTATCCTCGGCTCCCGTGAGGGTATTCTATTTTCAAGGAGCATGCAGAAGCTCAGATTTTGTTATGCGTTTTCTGATTTCTCTTCTGGAAGGTGGCAAAACCCTGGGAAATCCCGTGTTAAACCTGGGAAAAATCAACTTTTTCTGAGCCTTTTTATTGCGTTTACTTCTTCAGCCCATCTCTCAAACATCTCTTTGGTCAGGATCGGCAAACCGCTCGGGGTTCTCAAAATTAGCAGACCGCACTTTCGCTCATATTTCAGAAGAGTCTTCCGGGATAACCCAATTTCTTTTTCGATTTCCTTCCATTTAACAGCCATTTTTTCATTTATCTCCTTTTGTCATTTCGGCTTTCCTTTATTGCAATTTTGCGCCTTTTTTTAGGTGTCGGGTTATTCCTAATTCTGTGAGCACCCGATGATCACTTTTGGCCTCCTTTTGCTTGCTATGTCGCTCCGTTCTGGAATCATGGGTCTGTAAGGCTGCAAGAAATACATGGCCTTGAAGCGTCGTTTTAGCCCCTCTTTCTGCCTTCGCGGCTTTCTCCTTCAAGCAGTTTCATCTTTGTCTCTTCTTTCTAGGTTTATTACTCCTAAAAGCAGATTTTTGAGAGGGGGGAGTATACATACCAGATATAACGCTATATTGAACCCCGGCACCCCCCAAAGGGGGGCTATCCTTACGGCAATAAAGATTTTTTCTTTCTCTCACCAACCGCCCTATCAACCTTCCCCATCAGCTCTTTGAAGTCTCCCCACTGGTCCAGGCTTAAACTAATCCCTTTCCGCGTAGTCTGGTAGTCATTGGGGTCTGCCCCTGCCTGATAGTGAACCCTAATATCAATCCTTTCCTTCTCCTTGTACTCGGTCAGGCTTGCCCTGACGATCTCATGGGCATTCTTCTGTATCTCTCCTATAACGTGAGTCAAAGTTTTTCCCTTTCAATTCGCACCAGGAACACCCCATTACGCATGGGATATACCCCTTTTAAACCCTTATCCAGTAAGGCTTTCATTTCATCGCGTGACACAAAGTGTCAATTATTCCCCTGGTAATTGGCTTCAATAAAATCAAAAACATCCTTCCTTTTAAAGCGCACAAGGGTCTTTCTCTGCTTCTCTCCAAGACAAGGCAACCGTAGGCATGGCAGCTTTCCGCTATCGGCCAACTTGTAAACATAAGGCAGGCTACACCGAAGAAGGCGTCTTACCTCTTGGGCATCACATAGGGGCTCAATGTCCCTTGATCCCTTCCCCGGCCTTAGATTTCTTAGCCTGTCAAACATGATATTGATGAATTTTTTGACCCCATTCACTACATTGGGATTACATGTCCTGTACTGCCCCCCTATGGAGAAAACTGTTCAAAATGTAACCCATAAAGGCCCCTTTTTTTCCGTCATTTCCCCTGAATCCCCCGAAAACACCAGAGTTCTTCCTTTTTCATATAGCCCCATAAATGCGTCAACTAAGTGTTCATAAGGTCAAATCCGGCCTCTTAATACCCCGTATTCTTGTAGCCCAGTATTACCGCTGTGTGTAGGTGTTCACTCCAATAAATCCTATGCCTCTATAAGCTCTAATTTCTTTTCCAGTTCTCTCCTATATTTCAGCAAAAGGCTCTCGTTTCCCAAGAATTATCAAAAGCCAAACCCTCCCCTTTTTTTAGGTGTCGGAAAACTGTTGTTTTCTATTGTTTTACAATGCCTACTATTTCATTGAGTTTTTAGCCATTGCTCTACAAGCCCGACCCCTGCCCTTGTCAGTTTGATACCGTAATTATATTTTCTGTCCGCTAATCCCCTCGCTACCAACCTGTTAAAGGATTTGGCAACCGATACAGAGGCAGCTTGATATTTCTTGATACCTATTGCCTTCCGGTCAAAGAGCAAGGCTCCTGGTTTGGCTTTACCAATATCGGCAACCGGCTTAAAGCCATAAACCTCGACCAGGACCTCACGCGCAGAGGTGTCTACTTTGCTTCCAGAGAGATTTTCCCTATTCTTATGCGCTATCTCTAAAATCTTCTGCTGCAGTTCTGAAAGCTCCTTCGCCATAATCAAGCTCTTTTTTTGGAGTCGGATATTTAGCCGTTAAGAACGAAAAATATCTTATTGTATGTAAACAGTATTGAAGAAAATCGCTCAAGAACGGTACGAGTTTCAATATTCCCCTTCTCGTTTCTTGCCCATGAAATACTTCTCAATTTGCCACTTTTTGATTAATCTCCCATGGTTCCCCACATACATTTGCAACGTACAAATCCAATGTACATTCATCAATCTTCTACCTTTTCGGGATGTTCTTTTTTCCATTTCTCCCGTTGTATATAACTGAAATAATTTCCCACCATTGACGGCCAAGCGCATATAGTGGGCCTTTTTCCTCTTCCAAGGTGTAATTCCATGACAACCCCTAGGCGCTTCATCCCTGGCCCATGTGTCTGCTGTAGAGTTGAAAGCGATATGACGGGGTTTCCGTCCTTATCGCAAAACATCTTGTGTATTCGCTCCCATCCTACAAGTAGATAGTCTTCCATATTAAACCCTCAATCGGGATTTCCTTGAATCCCCAGTTCCCTGTAAGCATAAGTTCTTGTTTTGAAGCTGGCCTGCAGCACCCGCGGCTTGTCCAGGTAATCATAAATGACAGCCTTGTGTTTTCCTTTGGCTGTCCTCAATATCCTGCCTGTGCTCTGCTTTACCCTGCCCGTAAATTTGATAGGGGTAGCAAGAAAGATATATGATAGGTTTTTAAGGTCAAACCCTTCACCTATCAGTTGAGAGGTTGCTATCAAGACTTTAATGGTTCCCCGGTTGAGATCCTCCACGATCTGTTTTGTCTTTCCGCTTGAAACATCCCCCGTTACCATTGTCGCTGTTCGTTTCCCCCTAATCAATTTATACAGAGCTTGACAGTGTTTCTTCCTGTCGCTCACAATCAGGGAAACACCTGTAGCGACCGTTAGCCAAGATCGCGATATGATTTTCTAGCCCACAAATCGAATAGTCGCCCAGCGGCACCGTTCCCACCTCTGAGGGGCTTTGAAATTCATAGGGTTGCTGTTCTCTACTGTCGATCTTAATTCTCATATTATCGTGATTCGATTTTTCTCGATGTACTCATTCATATCGCCAATATCGAGGTACAATTTCCTACTATCTCTGATCACCGGAAGCTTGCCGGCCCAAATGAGCTCACGTACACCCCAAACGCTCCGGCCAAGGTATTGACTGGCTTGTTTTAGGTCATAAAGGCGTTGTGGCAAAGGATTGCTAGTCCATTGCGCCTTCTCTAAGCCTTTGCTGTTGTGGTTTTTAGAAACCATGTAACCTTACTGTCACCATGAAAATAGCTAAACCTCTTGCTTTTCGCTCATGTGCTCTCTGACAAAATCGAGTAAATCAGCTCCATTCATCTCCAATATCTTCATACTTTTGAAGACCACCATTGAAAAATAATCGCCCCTTAAAGGTTTCTATATCCCTGCCCTTCAGACAGGCGATATCCATGATTTCGCTGTTTGTATCTTTTCGGTATATCCCAAAAACGAGGTCTGCATCCTGTTCCAAATCGCCGCTTTCTTTCATGTCAGACAACATGGGCTTTTTGTCCTTCCGGTCTTCTACTTGCCGGTTTAATTGACTTGCTATAATGACGGAAATACCGAGATCTTTAGCTAGGGCAGCAAATTCATTGCTCACGTAGGATATTTCAAGGTGCCTGTTAGCTGTTTTCTGTCTGGATCGCATTTTTTGAATATGGTCAGCAAATAGCGCGATTATTTTATGTTCAGCCGCTAAGGCATGAGCGTTAGCCACAAGATCCTCGATACGCCGGAATTTCGTATTGTCGAAAATCATGAGGTCGCTCTTTGCGAGTTTGTCATTAGCCTGTACTAACTCAGTCCATTGATTATCTGAGATATTTGCGTTCCTCAACCTGCTAAGGTAAACCCCCGAATAAGCAGCTAATCTTCGTCTGAAAAGGGCCTCCGCTCTCATTTCCAGGCTATAGAAGAGCACCTTTCCCAGATAATGATCCGCCATGTATCCGGCCAGGTTCAGGAGTAAAGCGGTCTTTCCCATGCTAGGGCGCCCGATAATATAGGTGAGAGTACCGGGTTCAAAGCCACATAGGTGACTATCCAATATCTCTAGGCCACTAAGTAAGCCCACGTCCTTCTTTCCCTCCTGGGCTCGCTTCTCAATATCTTTGAAAACAATCTGCGCCAAGTCAGCGTTTCGGATATAGTCCCTCTCGCCCCCGTGATCCCTAAGAGTTTTAATGGTTTCGGAGGTTAATTCCTGAATATCGGTGGTGAGGTTATAAGCCCCTGCGGATATCTCGCTTGCTTTCAATATGAGATTACGCCTCTGAGAAAGGTCTTTGAGGACTTCTATCAAATACGGGAGGGCAGAGGGTATGCTTCCATTAGCTACAATCTCTCCAAGATAAGCTTTCCCCCCTACTTCATTCAATAGCCCTTGTTTTTCCAATAGATGTGCAAGGTGAGTGATATCCTGAGCCTCCAGGGAGGTTTCAAAGATATGCTGATGTGCCGTCCTATAGAAATCCTGCTTAGAGAGCCTTTCCCTGGCTTTGACTTTGACACCATTATTCCCCGGTGATACCAAAATGCTCAGAATACTCATTTCGATATCCAGGTCATGGGGTGGGGGTTTCATCTGTCCGGTATATGACTCCATGCGTCTTCTCCGCTATCTTTAGATTTACCCTTATTCATCTTGAGGGCAAGCTGATCAAACTGCTTTCGTAGTTTACCGGTAGAAAGGATGTTGTTTTGCCAAAACTCATCAGCCTGGCACCATTTAATAACCCGCTCAATCTCTTCCGGGTCCCGCTTATCTACCCTGAGCATACGGTCAATATTCCGAGCCCACTTCTGAAGGTCTGGCCTCTTGAACCCATTCCTTCTTTCAAGGATAAGGTTTAAAAGAAGCTCACTAAGTCGAAGCTCATGAGAGTTGCGCCCATATTCATTCTTTTCATTCTTATCATTCTTGTTTTGTACCTGTATTGTACTGGTATTGTTCCATGACTTGGGCCTTCGTTGTGCAGTTCGTTGTTTTGGGAAAGGCTGTAACTTATTGTAATTGCAGATAGTAAACAGGGTTCCTGGCTGTACTGTTCGGCATATCAATCTTTCTTCCTTCATGAGATCTTCGCAGATTCTTCGTACGGTATTAACTGAGGGTTTTTTGAATCGATATCCAATATAGTAACCACAATCTTTGGCTATCGTTCTGTAGCTCCTTATGAGCTGTCCTCTTTTAATAGGAATGCCCATAAAAAGCCCATCTGTATGGTTAGCCTGGCCGATTAAATAGATCCAAATCTTGAGCTTCCAGGGTGAGTCAAACCAGATGTCTGAAGAAAATAACCTTCGGTCGAGGGTGAATTTTGTCCCATCGCCTTCTCTTTCCATCAATTAAGCTAACCTCAAGATAACCTTTTCATCTCTTTTGACCGGATAAAGCCTGTGCAATTCTTTATAGTGGTCAAACGCATAATCAATGAACTTCATCAAATCAGAGAATTTGGAATTCGGCAGGTGTATCGCACTGTAGTCTAAATACACAAATGCTCCATCTGGGGAAATTTGGATCAGATTTTTGTAGCGCAGATCTCCCCCAGTAATTCCATATCTGGCTTTTATAGGATCGCTGTATGCCATAAGATCCTCCTTTACTTGGACGCAAAAAACCCGGATGTTGGCTTTGCTGATTCTCCTCCAAAAATCTCAGCGGGCTCACATTCCAGATACCGAGCCCATTTCTCTTTTTCTTCAATGCTTAGGGCTCTAGTACCCCTTACAACCTGGCTTACGATTGTGGGAAATGTGCCAAGCTTAACTGCAAAATCTGTCTCGGTGCCATAGCGCTTGATAATCATTGCCTTAAGGTTTAAGTTGGTTTGCCGCACCATTAAAGCCTCCGTTTTTATTAAAAATTTTAAAGTCCCTCGACCAACAAAAAAGCCCCTATCCTCCTTGGCCAGGAAAGAGGCTCTTTGTTGATCTGCCCCTTGGGTGCGCCTCCCATCGGGACTATGAGTCAGTATGGTCGACTAATGTATTTCTTTAGTGTCTCTTACTGAATTTTGTTGATTTCTGCTTCGGGGTATGCCTATAAGGTAGGTAACAACACCGAACCTTTATAGGTTCACACCCTTGGGCGACCCGTTGCAGCGAGTCGCCCTACTTATTTTGACATAATTCTTGCCCCGTTACACATCATTGTCAACTCATTTTTTGAAACTTAATTATTAACGCGCTATAGGCATAGCCCCCCTAAATACCGATGCCACTACTCTGCTCACAATTACAGATCCAACGTTACTTTCTTCAGTAACTTAATGGGTTGGCAATATCCATACCATGAATTTGGATCAATACTAATTATTGTTGCCGATTAATCACACAACACTACCCCTATCAGTCCTCGCAACTTTTGCGAGCACATATCACATCACAGGTCTTTAGTAACAGCCTTGCTCATTGCCTTTTACAAGAAACCTATTCAAAGGATCGTTGTGGCGTTTATGAGCTCAGACTCTTCACGCCCTTACACCCCAGTCGCAACCGGGATGCCCATATTGGAAAAAGACTATTTTGTATATTGATTTTAGTGACTACGAAGAAGGGAAAGGGGCACCTTCTTCACAGCCAGTCCGAGCCTTCGCATAACTCTTTCCTTACTGAGAAGAGGTTCCTGGAGAGTGGACCAGTAAGGTCCGTACCGATAGGTCTAAAAAAATGGGAGCCACAAGAATCTAAATTCATGCGTCTCCCAATTCCAGCAATTCAACCGAATTATTTTCATTAATCAGATAATAATATTTTTTTCAACAAAAGTCAACCCATATCTTGTTTTTTAAAGATATACATACCACAAGATAGGTAGGGATCTGGCGAAACCGCCGTTTCTCATATCCGAATGATAGATGATTAATTCTTCCACAATTCGTCAATTCCTGCCAAGGGCTGAGACCGTATACTTCAGTTAGGACTATACACTCAGCCTGTAGATGTTACATATAGTAATGGCAAGCCAAAAGACTTGCGGGAAGCTTTCCAATCATAGCAGGAGTCACTACTTTTTCGGCGAAGGACTCATACACAGCATATGGACATTCTGGCAAGAAGGGGAGGGCCATTTTTGACCCTGCCCCCGATTAAAGATTCTGAATAGCTGCCAATGATTCAGACAAGCGAAGCTTAGATAGGTCACATAGTTGCTCAAGCCGATCTTCAACTTCCCTCACAGTAAATCGATTTTTCCGGTCTTATCTACGTTTCCCGTGATAGACGGAGAACCGGTCTTAAAGAGGGCAAACGAATTCTTGTAAGACGATACCGTCACCATACAGGAAGGTCCCGGCAGGGTAGTAATGGTGCAATCGAGAAAGTGGCCGACCGGAACGGCCACCTTAAGGGCATCCTTTATCTGAGCTATCTCAGCCTTAGAAGGTGGATCATCGTGAAATATCACAATCGTCTCTCCAACCTCTGGGAAGAATTTGTCATTCTCCAAGTAGTACATGATCTCTGCATCAAGAAGCTGCCTTAGGATGCAGGTAGCTTCAGCACCGCAGGCCCTCTGGCGCATCATCTGGTAACACTGCAGTGCCGTGGCACCGAGAATACCCAGAATGGCAATCACCACCATCAGTTCAATGAGAGTAAAGCCAGCACCCCGTCTCACCCAGATTTCCTCCCTCGATCGAATTCGCTTCATCCCCGCGGAAGCTTACTGTGCTTTGTGTAGCTTCCGCCTCCCCCTGGGGCTGATGTCACATCCCCCCCCTTCCGGCTGCGTTGAGCCCCTTTGGGGGATCACCCGGAGCGACCTCAACAAATGAGACTCGATCCTTCCTTCGGGGACCGTCTCATCCTGAACTTTGAGATGACGAATCCTTTATGGCTCTCCTTCAATACACCTGCTGGGCAGAGCGAAGTAACACTACTCCTTTTTACTGTTATGCGAAACTGATGCCAGATTACCTTAATCGCTTATTGGTCGGGGAAGGTGCTCTTTATCTCTCTGATATCATGGGTAAAATGACCTTTGAGGTAAGAGTGATACCGATTGACACGTGCTATTCAGGGGAGGCGTTTCTGTAAAATTGCTTATCAGGTGTAAAATATCTTTACAGCTGAGAGTTTCTGACCAGAAGCCTGCTTTTTTACCAAATGAGACCGCTATATGTTGAGGGTTATTGTATCCCATAAAATTGAGGGCTTGCCACATACTCAAATCCTGCAGATTCAAAGATTACCTATGGTAGCTGAAAGTTTAATATCGGATTGAACCCTTGTAGGAAAAGCCCTTCATAGGAAACACATATTTCAAGATGAAATCTGCGACCAGCTACCTCTACCGAATTTGTTGATTTGCGTTTGAAATCTGCGTCGATGCCATCTCATGGCTTGAGGTTTTGGTATCTTTATCATACATCCGGTTTTTCTATATTGAATGTCGTGGCAAGAAATCGCAACTTTCTCTAGATTCTACCCACCCCCACAAAATATACTTGAACCTGCATCGTATTGGTGCTATGGTTCTACTGATCTCGAATCAGGGTAATCCTTTACCAGAGGGTAATATGTTCAAGAACATTAATACCCCGCTTCTCATTGAGAGAGGTGGGGTATTCTTTCTAGTTTTCTTCGAATAACAAAAGACAAAGAGAGGTCCGAAATGATTAACGGTGAAATTGAGAATAACCAAGACGGTATCGAAGCTATTACTGAAAAATTGAAAGAAAGAATTGGCCCTGAAGACAAGATAAAGCAGGAAAAAATAATCCCATATTTGCGAGATGTGCTTGGTTATAGATTAATGGATTTTGAAGTCCCTGTAAGATTTGGGCGGATGACCAAATTTGCGGATATTGTCATTTCTGTAATAGAAGACCACCGAAAAATTCCATATATCGTCATAGAGTGCAAGGCACCAGGAGGGATAAAAGAGGATGATTGGCTTCAGGCTGAAAGTTATGCACAACGACTTGGTGCCACCTATTTTGTTGTTACTGATGGGTCGAAAACACGTTGGTTCTGGTACAAAACAGGAGAGAGACAAGGTGAATCTGAGCCAATCAAATCTGAACTAATCCCACATACTGAAGTTCAAAAAGAAGGCGAAGCTTTGATTAAATTTGAAGATCTAAGCAGTTTATCGAGAGTAATCCAACAATGCCATGATATTATCAGAAATGAGGAAGGGAGAGATCCTGCTGAATCATTCGATGAAATGGGAAAATTACTTTTCGCAAAGATGAAAGATGAGAGAGATATAACAAAAAAGGAGAAGACAGAACGTGAATTCAAAATAGGGACGGATCGAGGAGGCAAAGTTATAGATACTGTTGGTTCAATAGCTGATAGAGTTAGAAGATTGTTTGAGGATGCTAAAAGAGACTATCCGAAAATTTATGTGGAAGTAGAATCAAAAACGGCACGACGACTAGTGGCTATCAACTTAAAAGATAACACTATCTACCAAATTGTAGGCATTCTCGCACCTTACACGCTTCTTGAGACTAGAACAGATCAACATGGTGTTGATATTAAAGGGGCAATGTATGAAATCTTCTTAAAGGGGACTTTCAGAGGACCTCTAGGCCAATTTTTCACACCCAGGGAAATTATTGATTTTATGGTCGGTGTTGTTGATCCGAAAGATAATGAAATCGTCTTGGACCCTGGTTGCGGTTCTGGTGGTTTCTTAATAAGTGCCATGCGTAAAGTCTGGGGCGATTTGCATGAAAAATATATTCAAGGTCAAATCGACAATTCAGAAGAGCAAAAAAAGGATTATGCAGTGACCAGACTATTTGGAATGGATATCAATGATAGGCTTGCGTGGGTCACAAAAATGAACATGGTTTTCCATGGGGATGGCCACGGCGGCATAGTTCATTCAAATGCGCTTACAGTTACAACGAGGAACGAAGAAATTGTAAACAGAAACTATGACATTATTTTAACCAATCCACCTTTTGGAAGCAGAATTAGTGACCTTTCAATTTTATCCGACCCTCGTTTTAAGGAGGTTGCGAAAACTAAACTTACCGAGGTATTGTTTTTGGCGCTTTGCATCAGACTGCTTAAACCTTATGGCAGGCTTGGGATAGTCTTGCCAGATGGCATACTAACTAACTCATCGCTTAAACTTGTCAGAGATTACATAAAAAGAGAGGCAATAGTTAAGGCGGTTGTATCTCTTCCTCAAGAGGCATTTATGCCTTATGGTTCTGGTGTGAAAGCCTCTCTGCTTTTCATAGAAAAAAAGAACCCTGCTGACCCATATCATGAACAGGGGCCTGTTTTTATGGCTATTGCTGAAAATATTGGATATGACGCGACAGGCAGAATGACAGGGCGAAATGATTTTGCAGGAATATTAGTAGAATATCACCGCTTTGATGAAAAGCATTATAAGAGGCGATAAAATGCAGATTTTAGCTCAGAAGCCCTTATGTTTTGAGGTAGAAAATGAATTTATCCGTGAAAATAGATTCAGTGTTGAATTTTATCATCCGCATTATTTAGTGATTTTAGAAAAGATAAACAAGAGTAAGTATCTCAAATCTTTTGAAGATATATTGACATTATTGACTGATATGGGTGCATTTTCACTATACAATGTACAGCACTTTGTTCCTAGGGGTGTTCCATTCATAAGAGTCAATAATGTTAAAGAAGATGCGATAAGTCTAACGGATTTGAAATTCATCAGCACCGAATATCATAATGAACTAAAAAAATCCCAACTTAAGCCTGGAGATGTTCTGTTAACAACAAAAGGTACGATAGGAGTTTCAGCCGTTGTACCTAAAGATTTGGGAGATGCCAACATTAGCCAAAATCTGGTTAGAATGCAATTCAATGATAAGGTCTTGCCTCAATATGTGTCTGTGTTTTTGAATAGCACCATAGGTAGAATTCAAACTGAGAGACTCGCTACCGGAGTGAACCAAAAATATTTAAATTTTGAAAACATAAGGTCAATAAAGATTATAGTTCCACCTAAGTCAATTCAAGCGATGGTTGTTGAGGTAGCAGAAGATTCTAGAAAAAAGCAAGATGAAAATTTAGCAAGCATTGAGAAAATCATAAAAGAACTTGATGATTTCTTTTTAAAAGAACTTGGTTTGTTTTATCCCAAAGAAATCAAGGTAAGATCTTTTGCCATCAAGTTAGAAGAAAGGCTAGATGTCGAGTATTATAGGCCAAAATATGTTGAGAACATGCGAATACTTAGTAGTGGAAAATTTGAACTAGGATCTTTGGCGAGTTTGACCGAGGTAATTCTGAGAGGAATAGAACCGGGCTCCAAAGAGTATTCAAAAGAAGAGACTATTTTGTTTCTGCGGGTGCAAAATCTTGAAAAAGGAAGAATTGTGGTTGACTCGAACTCAGTTTTTCTAAGCCAAGAAGTTTATGATCAGCATAAAGGTTTGCAGCCAAGAAAATTAGACATTCTATTTAGCAAAGATGGGTCAATTGGTATTTCTTCGGTCTACGAAGTTTCCCCTAAGAAATGCATAATTGCAAGTGGCATAGCTATAATAAGAGCAAAAGAGAACGTTAACCCTTATTACTTATCCTACATTCTGAATTCAAAGTTCGTAAAGCTGCAAACTTTAAGGGAATCATATGGCTCAATCATAAAACATCTAAGTATGAGAGCTTTACAACGCATTTTGATTCCTCTCCCTGATATACAAACACAAGAGAGGCTTGCCAGAAAAATTAAGGAGGTTGACGGTGAAATCAAAAGACTTCATGCAGAAACAAGCGATGTTAGGCAAAAGGCCAAAGCAAGAATTGAGAAAATGATATTAGAGAATTAAGATGATTGGGTTGTCTGGCCCTACAATTGAAAAATTGTGTATAATGGTACGAAACTATTTTCCGTCTACTCTCATATTGGACGTCTTTAAAAATATAACTGGTGATCAAGACCTTGGCAACTTTCCAAATATCAGAAGATCTGAAGAGCGCATCCAAACGACAAAAAAAGCGGGTATAAAAGTTTCATTGAAAGCTGCAAATGAGATGTACACCTATTATAGTGCCGAGCAATACTTGTTCTTGGTTTTCCTAAAGTCTCTAACTGCACAAGGTCTTCAGCATGCGGTGGTTAACAAAGTAGCATTGGATGATTTCATTTCAAGAGTTAATACTCTGCTGCTTGAAGATTCGCAGATCAGAATAGAGAATTACGAAGTAATACAAAAATGGCTCCCAAATAAAGCCAAAAAAGAAGTCTTTGTGAATTTAGACGTTCCAGAATATATCCAGGATTATTTCACTGAAGCTTTGGATTGCTTAGCCAATGACTTACATAGAAGCTCTATACTTTTTTGTACGTTTGCTTTGGAAGCATCCTTGAGATACAAACACACTGATTTGGTTGCTGAAAAAAAGAAGCAGAATATCAGCTTTAATAACTTAATAGACTGGGGCATTAAGAACAATTTCATAGAACAAAACGATTTCAACAGAGTTAACATTGACTTTCTAAGAAGATATAGAAATGATCTAGCACACTGTAACAGTAATAAGCCAGATAGCAGACTCAAAGTCTCAAGAAGCTACGCACAAAAGATGGCTAATATTGTAGTACGGCTAGTTGAATACTTTCTAAACAACATATTTTATTAGCATCTAAGAATATGACAGGAGTACGTGACAGGGGAAGTTAGTTCTGAGGGTTCTCAAAACCCACCTGAATTCTCAGCACGTTCTCAGCTTGAGATATCTGCTATCTTGGGCAGGAATCTATCACGTTGAATTCATGAGATATTCGGATGAAATATGAAAGTCGAAGTGAATTCGGTATGTCTGCAATAGGCGAGATATCTAAAATCATGATGAAATCTGTTAGACCTCAATATCTTGGATTTATTGCCCATAGCAATTATTGCGCAATATTATTCTCAAACTGCATCTTGCCTTTATGTGATCTGACCGAACACTATGGCAAGAATTCTGCTCCTAAATACTTATAAAACATTTTATCTTTTTCTCTACAGAAAAGGGTTATGTCCGTTGATAACCACTTCTTATTAATCCTACTGGCTCAAAAAAATCTTGACAGCAATCTTTTTATCTGTGAATGTACTATACAAATGTTTAGTAAACGCAACTTGACGCCTAGGCAAGCGGAAATACTTGAATACCTCCGAGGGTTGCAACACGAAGGGGGAGGTGCACCTACATACAGGGAAATCTCCGAACATTTCGGTTTTAAAAGCCCAAAAGCGGCAGCGGACCATATACTTGCCTTAGAGAAAAAGGGGTATGTACGCCGACATGGTGGGCGCTCCCGTGGCATCGAGTTGCTCTTTTGCGATATGCCATCAACCAATAGCGCAATTCCCGTGCCGCTCCTGGGTAATATACCGGCCGGAAGCCCGGAGAAACAAACTGAACATTGGACCGAAATGCTTACTATCGATCAGATGATGCTTGGCAGGTCGGCTAGACACCGATTGTTTGCTCTAAGGGTTAACGGCCAATCGATGGAGGGACGCGGCATCTATGAGGGGGATTTTGTTGTTGCAGATGCAGAAATGTCCCCCTCCGAAGGCGATGTGGTGGTGGCGCTAATCGACGGAGAAAACACCTTGAAGACACTTGCCAGGCAAAAGGAGCGTTTTTTTCTAAAGGCAGAGAACCCAAACCACGACGACTTGATTCCCATCGAGGAAATGGCGATACAAGGCGTTGCCAGGGCAGTTCTCAGGCGGATACATTGACGACATGAGTGTTGCCATAGAAATGACGGACTTTGTGCGAGCGCACATGCCTCCACCGGCGGGGATGGTATTCTATGCATCCATTGAATCCGTCGAGAGCGATGCGAACCTGGTGGGATATTGGTCGGTGATTGAACGAGCATGGTGTGAAATGAAACTCAACGGCGTACTCTGCCTAGATAGTCGTCCCGTCCTCTATCTAAAAGAGTATGGTCGCCCCTTCTCAGTCAGTGAGCGAATACTTTTCCAAAGACTCTTCTGGAATCAGGGAGTGGCCAATGTCCTTGTTTTGGCCGATCCCACTTCTGTTTACATTTATTCGGGGCTTGCAAAACCGACAGGTGACCACCCGGATGAAAAGGCACGCGAAAACGCGCTTGTTGAAACACTGCTTAAGGCTGACTATATTCAGCGCATTCCGTCTTTGTATCATGATCTGGCGACGGGCCATTACTATGAGACTCAGACCCATCGGGAGCATTTTGATCCGGATCAGTCCGTTGATTCATGGCTTTTGGACAATCTCCGTGATTTGCGTAATGCATTGATTGAAGGGGAGGAAAGACTCGATGATATCAAGGATGCCCATGCCTTTATCGGGCGTGTGCTTTTTCTCTGTTACCTTCTTGATCGGGGTATCGTCTCTCTTGGAAAATTGGATGAAGGCCGTACAGGAACAATGTTGCTCGCCGAGCTATTGGAGAGGCAATCACCTACCTTGCGGATCAATTACCTTTATGAGCTCTTCGCGGATCTTAAGGTCCGATTTAATGGCAATATGTTCGACCAAGATCTTGATGCTGAGAGGGATCTCATTCAACCCTCCCATCTCGATAAGCTGATTCTTTTCCTCGGCGGACATGATGTTGGAAGCGGACAGCGCAGCTTGGGTTTCTGGCCATATGACTTCAAGATGATTCCTGTTGAAACGATCAGTGCGATTTATCAAGACTTTTTAGCTACTGAAGACCGAGAAAAGCAGCGGAACCGCGGGGCGTTCTATACGTCTCGGTTTCTGGCAGAGATGGTCGTGGATATGGCGATACGTGACGAACCGGATGCCTTTGATTGGTCTTTTCTCGACCCGGCATGCGGGTCGGGCATTTTTTTAGTGATCCTGTTCAATCGTCTCGCGAACCGTTGGATCCACACCCAGACGGGTCGGGTATATTACACAACCAAAGCGAAAGCGCTCCAAGATATCTTAGCCCGTCAAATTCGCGGTGTGGATGTGGAGGAAACTGCCTGCCGAATCGCTTGTTTCAGCCTTTATTTAGCCTATCTGGATTTTTTCGATCCGCCTGATATAAAGGAATATATGGAAAGAACCGGTCAGCCGTTGCCCAAACTTCTGGACTATGGTGCTGAGCCCAACCGTCCCGGAGCGGATATTACCGTTATTCACCAAGCAGATTTTCTTGGTAGGGAGACGCTTTCCGGCGAAACATTCGATTGCATTATTGGCAATCCTCCGTGGGAGGGCCGACAAAGCAAGCAACTTGCCCAGAAGTTCATGCAAAGGGCCCCACGCTTCCTCCGTGGCGACGGAATCGGATGCCTCCTGTTGCCGACTAAAATCCTCCAAAACCAGACGGATGTCTTCCAAGCTCAATGGCTTCAGCAGGTGACCCTGGAAAGGGTTCTTCAGTTGGCCGACTACAGCTTTCTGCTTTTTCAGAACGCGTTATGCCCGGCATTCATTGCACGATTCAAAAAGACACCTCCGTTGCCGAATCAACACACAGTGGAGTTTACCTCGCCGAAATTCAACCGAGACGGACTCCGGCAAGGCATTATTACAGTCAACCCATCTGCACGTACCTGGATTCCGCTGACTGACGTTCTCGCGGCCACCCGATCGAAAACCGCACCTGTTGTTTGGAAACGCCGCCTTTGGGGAACCTTGCGGGATCAAAAGCTCCTTGATCTTCTTCAGTCCTTACCGCCGCTATCGGACATGGCTGGTGCCCCAAAGGAAGGCAAGCGTTGGATTAAGGGAAAGGGTTTTCAGCCTTACTATACCGAGAAGGCGGAAAACGACCCTAACTATCCAAAGCCGAAACTAAACCCTTGGAGCCTTGACGCTCCGTTTGCCCACGCCGATCAACACCTCCAGATGGTTATATTGCCGGAGGAATGCATTACTCTCGGGGAGAGGCTGGAAAGAATCAAGGCGTCGAAGAAACATTTGCGGCGTCTCCCCAGAGCGGGGTTGTTCAAAGCGCCTATGGTTTTGGTCAGCAAAGGGTTCAGCAAGGTAGCATATAGTGATTTTGACATGCTTTTTCAGGACACCTTACAATCAATCTCCGGTCCCCGTGAAGACGCAGATCTGCTGTTGTTCCTTGCGGCTTATCTAAGATCCAACCTAGCAAGGTATTTCATATTTCATACTTCAGCGAATTGGGGAAGCGAGAGGGATCAGGTTCATCTCGGTGAACTACTACGGGTTCCCTTTCCTTTGCCGGGAAACGAGTTCGTTTCGCCCGATGCGGGGCGAATCTTGAAGCAAGTGGCCAAAAAGATTGGTAAACTCCGTGGCAACTTGCAAGATATGCTCAGCCAGTTCAAAGCGAACGGCAAACGTCAATCGTTATTTGATGAGGATCAAGCGAACATCAGCAGGCAATGGCAGCGGGCAAGAAAAAGGCACATCGATACGATACAAAAAGAGTTCGAACCGTTGATTTACAGCTATTTTGGCCTGACAGAGCAGGAAATCACTCTCGTAGAGGATACGATTCATGTTTTCGAGCCTAGTTCCACCCCATCAACCTGGCGGTCTGAGCAAACCGTGACCCTAGATCCGGTCCAGGACACGAAGGTTGAGCCATATTCCAACCAAGGTTTAATGGTGTATGCAGATACTCTAACAACCACACTGAATAACTGGGCTGAGATGGAAGGTTCGAGTTTTCGCGTCCGCGCGGAAGGTGGCACGGATGATAAAACCGGCCTGGCGATGCTTACTCTGACCATCTCACGCGCTAAGGCTGCTTATCAACAAAAATCTCTATACTCGCATCTATTTGAAATTTTAAAAGAATTCCACGGGCATGCTTCAAGAAGGCATCAAACCCTACTTTACGAACGAGACATTCTCCTCTTTCAAGGAGATCGGATACATATCGTTCGTCCAAACATCCTTTTGAATTGGACACGTACGGCGGCTATTAACGACGCGGCCAGGGTTTATGGCGAAATTGCTCTGACACAAAAGGAGACTTGATAATGGGCAGTGATGCCAGAGCATTCAGAAAGATATTCCCGCAGAAGCACATCCCACCTATACTGTCTTCCGCACTTCAAGCCGGTGAGACCCTTTATAAGAAAACGGCCAATGACCGTGAGGACTGGATTACTAGGCGTCTCTATTTTCGATTAATCCGGATTCCTGCATTTCGGGATGGTCCGCTTGACGCCAGACTGAAACCTGAAATTATCTCCTCCTATGTTGATGCAGATACCCATGTGGGTGAGATCGACATCCTTGTTTCTTGTGGCCTTGGATACGAAGTATATTTTGCAATAGAGGCAAAAAGGTTGCGCGTGCGTTTATCCAGTGGCCGGTTGGATTCGGGAAATGGTAAGTACGTTAACAATGGTATGATGCGTTTCGTGATTGGCCAGTATGCGCCTTTTATGGAGGCCGGTGCCATGCTTGGGTATGTCTATGACGGAAATACGGACAAGGCCCGTACCGGCATTGACAGATACATTCAAAGCAAAGCGAAAGAACTCAAACTTAAACCTCCAATGCGACTTATGCGATCCGGAATATTACCAGACAAGCGTGTTGATGAAACCTGGCATGATTTAAGGAAACGCTCTTTTACCATCTATCATGTTTTCCTCGCCGTTTAGTAAGCAATATTACTAAAAGGTTCCATTGTCTTCCATGTCAGGGAAGATGCTCTGGATTGCCTCTGGAGTTTCCCAATTTAACCGTAGGCTAAGGCTATCAGCACTCGGAACAAACATAAATGAAAAGCGAGGGCTATCATGCCAATTCCGCGCTTTTCCTTTTTAACATTGATCACAACATGTAGGGCCTATCTATTTGATAAGTATTTTCATGTAACTGCTATCGAGATGCAATTCCCAACGTACTCAAAATGCTGGGATATCGTTTTCAGATCTTCATTTCATCCAGCCGTTCTCACTCAGGTTGCGGCAGTTCATTTCGATTTTCTCCCTTTCATCTGAGTCAATCTATTAAATACAAGATGGAATCGATAGGCTGCATGTAGGACACGTTTTGTTTAGTTGCGTTTAGTATAATCGGCGCCGACTGGTCTTAGCTATAAAAAGGGGGAAAGCCGTTCTTGCTGTGGCCTTCCCCCGGTCAGCACTCTCTTCCTGTAATACCTCATCCCAATAGAAATGTGACAAAATGTGACAGTAGCTATTTGTTTCGACTATTTTACTTCTATTATTTATACTTGTCTGGTTGAATAAAATCAATAAGTTAAGGGATTCCAGCATGTTGCCAGAATCCCTTAGTTCCCATAGTCTCTATGGAATTCCGACCCGATATTGCCGACTGTCATGTACCCTGTGTTGATCCCTATCCCGATAGTCAAGTCGTGACCGTAAGCCAACCACTCCTCTCTTAAGTGATCTATCTTCCTTTGCATATCAATAGCCAACCGAACTGCTCTCTCGGCATGATCCGGTATTGAAACAGGGTCTCCGAAAAAGACCATGATCCCATCACCAATTATCTTGCCCAATGTTCCTTCATGTACATGAACGAGCTTCGCCATTTCAGACACATAATTGCTGAGCAGCAAACAGATCTCTTCTGGTTCAAGGGAATCGGTTAGAACCGAAAACCCCCTGATATCCGAAAAAAGAACAGTCATCAGTTTCCTGTGGGAGATTTCACCAAAATCGCTTCCGTTTGAGAGAATCCTTTCGGTGATCTTCGGAGAGAGGTATCTCCGTAACTCGTTGTACCTTCCCAGTTCCTCAACTTGCTCACCAACCTTTCTGGTAAGGTTTTCATTGAGCAGGAGCAGTTCTTCCTGGGTCTTTCTTAGCTCCGCAGTTCTCTCTTCCACCATATTCTCAAGGTTTCTTGCGTACGTACCGATCTCCTCCTTGGCCTTTTTTAATTCGAGATTAGCCGCCTCCAGGTCTTCATAGGCCTTGTTTTTGGCAGTAATTGCCTCCCTGAGTTGATTGATGGTTTCGATCAACCCATGAGTTGTTTCGCCCTGTTCGCCTCTTTTGGCTAATCGGTGAAACAACCTATTCCAAAGCCGGGACCGCCCATAGGTGATATCCAGAACGAAGCAAGGAGCCCTAAATATCTCCCCTTTTATTATGAGCGTTCTACCATCTATGGTGAGCGATTCGGTAATCAGGACTCCAACCGGTTTGTCTTGCTCCCCGGCCCTTTTCTCAGCGGTCAGCTCGGAGTATCTGCCCAGAAAAACTCTCCTCCCCCCAATGATATCAGGTTCGAGTAAGACCTCTCTCCCAATAACCTTCCTCCTCTTTTCAACGGGGCAATAAACAGACAACTGGTTTTTTTCGATCCGGGGATCCAGTCCGTGGCAGGCGAATTCCTCCTCTTCTTTGAAGAGCATCTCCGGATCATACGCATTCAAAGGCTGTTTGACGGTAGCTGGAGGCAATCCCCAAATGGTGGGTATTGAAGATATGATACCTCTGAGATAAGGATCCCCGATGTAATCCCGGTTGGGATCTTGATCTTCGTGAAACGTGACCCTTACGATGGCATGTATTCTCTTAAGCTTGTGATCATAGGTTGGAGGCCTTATGATATCAATGTCCTTGGTGTCATTGAAGTTCTGGTTAAAGAAAGGTAGCCGCCGAATGCCATCATTCGGGCCGGCAAAAAGCTGGCTGAAATAACTTAATCTTCCCCACGAGTGCAACCAACCGGCCGAGACACCGCAGTTGAAGTAAAAGTCCGGGTCGCCCACGAGGCTTTTTGCCCTGCGGAAGATCGTTTGAAAGACCTCATACGTGGTCCATTCATCCTCATTTGTCAGATAGTCTTTCGCGCAGGTGTATCTCCCCTCCGGAAAGGGAAGGCCCTCAAAAAGACAGGCAGCATCGCCCAGGAGACTTTCCACATACGAGGAGATGATGCGGATATTCCGATTGCTTTTGCAGTTAACCCGGCTCATGACACGAGAATGATTGAAAAAGAAAAGCTTATTGACAGCCGTAGCAACGACTGGTACAAGAAAACCACGAGCAAGGACGCATCAAGGATGGCCCTGCCCTGTGGAGTATAGTCTATGGTTTAGGGCGGGATTTCTTTGGCAAATATACTAAAACTTCCCTTTGCAATACAAGACAAATTTTGTTATTGTTCTGTCGGTGTTGAAAGGTTGGTATTAGTCTGAAGTCGGGACGTGGCCCAGTCTGGTAGGGCACCTGAATGGGGTTCAGGGGGTCGCTGGTTCAAATCCAGTCGTCCCGACCAGCACAGATAAGGGTTTCCTCAGAGTGGGAAACCCTTTTTCATTCAAAATCTGCCCCACAAGAGGGTTCAGGGGACCATCCCGACCAGCAATGGTAATAGTCGAAACGTTAAATAATGGAGGGGTTCTTTATTACCCTTGAAGGGCAGCCTCCTACCGCTCGAGCAGTTTGTGGCAATGTCCACACATATCAGGCAGGTAGCTCATGCCCGGATGCTCCGTTGTGAGTCGTTTTTCGAAGCCGGCCCGGAACTCCCGCGCTTTTGTGGAGTTCCAGATATCTCGAAGGGGGAGCTCATTGATGTTTCCGAATATGCACTGCTCCACGGGATATCCCTGATTTTGGAAGTAATACATGGCCTCAGATCCCTCCCGCGCATTAATATTGGCCATCACACAGGGTGTTACATCGCCACGGTAAGAAACAACGCAGGACCTGAGCACGTTTTCCTTGCACACCTGACAAGGCTCGCCCACATCCGGTCGATAATAGTGAAATTCGATGCCCTTCTCCGTTGCATCCCTCTTCGCCGCCTCGAGGGCCTCGATTGCCTCTTGCCACAACTCCGGATGAACGAGTATCGATTCCTCCTCCATCTCCCGGCTCGCCACAAGGCTCAGGTTGCTGACCACGATCTGGCTTACCCCCCACTCGTGCGCGAGCCCGGGAAGCTCTCGTAACTCATGCCGATTCGAGCATAGAAGCATGAACGCGATGTGAACCCTTGTGCTCGCATCAGGTCGAGCCTCTTTCATCCTCTTCAGCTCCCACAAGGACCGGTCTATGCCCTCAAGATCACAGCCCTTTCGAAACCTTTCGTTTGTGGTACGGCTGGTCCCGGCGAGACTGATCCCCATGATATCCACGTTGGTTTGGAGCAACATTGAAAGGTTTTCCGGGCTGAGCAATATGCCGTTGGTGGTGAAGCCGACCTTTGCACCTGAAGATTTGACTCTTCGAACCATATCCCAAAACCGGGGATGCACCAGCGGTTCACCCCACCCTTGCAGGTATAGCAAGTCGGCATTCTTGAAGCTCGGCTCCAGGTGCTCAAAGGTTTCCATATCCATGAGCCCGCCCGGCCTTTCCCCCTTGTAACAGTTGAGCACGCAATACGGACACGAGGCGTTACAGACCGCGGAAATCTCTACCTGGATCCAGTCAAAATGAAGGGGCGTGATCACCTCACACAATCTTTTGAATTGATCAATAAGCATAGAGCACGCCTTTTAAAGCTTCCAGCTTGCCTGGCCTCAGTACCGGTTTTGCGCCGAACAGGAAATCAGCAGTTAGTCCAAATCTGGGGGAAAACTCGCGGAGAGTCAAGGGAAACTTCATAGGTTTGCCGAGCCTTTGTATCCAGCCCGTTGTGCCGTGTCAGCATAAAAGGAGTCGGCGGGCAGCGCCCCGCCGACTCATGTAATCTCGGCGACTATTCGGAATAGGCTAATTGAGGCTCACGCTCGGCTGACGCATCAACCCCCGATCATTTACTACGCCAGGCATCTCAACTTCCCCTTCCGAGGGCATCAGGGCAACATCGAGCGCCTCGTCGATCCACTCAACAGGGACAAACCTCATCCCCATGCGTACATCTTCAGGCAGTTCTTCCAGGTCTCGTTCATTGCGTTTGGGCAAAATGACCGTTTTCAGCCCTGCCCGGTGCGCGGCAAGGACTTTCATCTTGATCCCGCCGACCGGCAGCATACGGCCTCGCAAGGTCACCTCTCCGGTCATACCAACGTCGCCTCTAACGGGCCGTCCGCTGAAAAGGCTGGCCATTGCCATCAACATCGTCAGACCTGCAGACGGGCCGTCCTTGGGAATGGCGCCCGCCGGTACGTGCACATGCACATCCGATTTTTCAAACACCTTCGGGTCCACACCAAGCTGGGCGGACTTGGAGCGGATGTAGCTGTGGGCGATCTGAGCGCTTTCTCGCATCACATCTCCCAGCTGACCGGTGAGGGTCAGTTCACCCTTTCCCTTCATACGTGTGGCCTCAATGAACAGAATGTCACCGCCTACTGCGGTTACTGACAGGCCCGTGGCAATGCCTGGAATCTCGATCGATTCCGAGGATTCGGACTCAAATCTTTCTTTTTTGAGATCCTCGCGAACGATCTCAGGCGATATCACGATGTGGGTCAATTCACCAGAGGCGATCTTAACCGCGCTCTTGCGGCAAATGGTGCCGATCTGGCGTTCAAGGGTACGCACTCCTGCTTCCCGCGTGTAATCCTGTATGATCTTATTCAGCGCCTCCTCGGAGAAGGTAACCTCCTCTGGACGCAGACCGTTGGCCTTTGACTGCCGTGGGACCAAATACCTCTGGGCGATCTTGAGCTTCTCGTATTCCGTGTAGCCATCCAGATGAATAATCTCCATTCGGTCCCTGAGCGGCGGTGGAATCGTCTCCAACTGGTTGGCTGTAGTGATGAATATGACGTCGCTCAGGTTAAAATTCACATCCAAGTAGTGATCCCGGAAGCCGTGGTTTTGTGCCGGATCGAGCACTTCCAGCAATGCACTGCTCGGATCACCGCGCCAGTCACTGCCGATTTTGTCTACCTCATCGAGCATGAATACCGGATTCCGCGTACCTGCCCGTTTTATGGCCTGAATAATACGACCCGGCATAGCACCAATGTATGTGCGGCGATGTCCGCGGATCTCCGCTTCATCACGCATGCCCCCCAAGCTCATCCGTGTGAACTTGCGCCCCAGCGCCCGGGCAATACTCTGGCCCAAACTAGTCTTTCCCACGCCCGGTGGTCCGACAAAACAGAGGATCGCGCCCTTGGCCTCGCTTGCTGCCGCTTCCTCGCCGGGCTCGGTTTGCAAACCCCGTTCCCTGACAAGTTTCCGCACCCCTAAATATTCAATAATGCGATCCTTAACCTCCTGCAGATCATAGTGATCCTCATCCAATACGGTGCGGGCATGGTCAATGTCGAGCTGATCTTCGCTCAGCACATTCCACGGCAGGTCAAGCAGCCAGTCGAGATAGGTCTTGATAACCGAATACTCGGCGGCCTGCGCTGGCATCCCCTCGAGGCGCTTCAACTCCCGCTCAGCCTCCTTTTTTGCCTCTTCAGGCATGTCGGCTTTTTCGATCTTCTCCGTGTATTCTGCAAAGGCAGACTGGCCCTCGTCTTTTTCACCCAGCTCTTTCTGGATTGCCCTGAGCTGCTGACGGAGGTAGTATTCCCGCTGGGCCTTATCCATTTCTTCCCGCGCCTCGGTCTGAATCTTTTGACCTAGGCTTAGAACTTCCTTTTCGTGCGTCAGATGTGAAATCAATGCTCGCAGTTTGTCCTTGATATTGTCGAATTCCAATATCTTTTGACTTTCCGCTACCTTTAGCCGGGCATTCGCCGCCACCAGATAGGCCAGATACCGCGGGTCCTGCACCTGGTCAAGCAACTTGCCTATCTCCTCGGGCAAGTTCGGTGACAGGGCAATAATTTCCTGTGCCAGGTCTCGTAAGCTCCTCTGAAGCGCATCGAGCTCAAGGCCTGGTTCAACCACATCCGGAATGAGGCCAATCTGGGCTCTTAGATACGGATCAGTATCCAACCACTTCTCTACGCGAAATCTCTCTAAGCCTTGCACAATGACTTGCATCGTATTGTCAGGCGCCTTCACCACGCGATAAACTTTTGCTACTGAACCAATTTCGTATATCTGTCCCGGCTGGGGATCCTCTGTGGAAGGGTCTTTCGTGGCCAGAAGGCCTATCAGTCGATTGTCCTCCAGGGCATCCTCTATCAGCTTTACCGACCTCGGAATACCAACCATCAGGGGCGCCACCGAAAAAGGATACACTACGGTGTTACGCAATGGCAGAATAGAGATTTCCTTTGGTATATCTACTACACGCTCTGCGTGATCATCAGACAGCAAAAAATTGACCATATCACTATCACTCCTTTTTCCCGTTTCGAATCACATAAATCAGTTTTAAGTATCGATGTCGGTGATTCGGGTTGATTACTTTTTAATACCTAGCGTTCTTTCTATTGGTATTATTTTTAAAATTAGTCATTAAGATTGACTTTTCAATAGTCACTAAACGATTTCCTCAGCCATTCTCACTTGTCTGGCCCAGCCCACACGTGCGTTTGCGGACCGTTTTCGTGACGTATGGTTAGGGAAGCCTCCGGCTCATCATAATGCAGGACGGGCAGATTCTTGGCGAACTATCGGGACAGGTATGCCGTTGGGTGCATGGATTGTAACGGAGTTGAGGGTTCAAATAGGTACGGCGAGGACGTTACGATTTTTCCACCAGAAGATATCTATCAGCTGGTAGCCTCGCGAATATTACCGCACCTGCGCAGGGAGCTACCAGTTTCTTGTGCCATGAGGTGCCGATAACCTGGAAGAGTTCCAGGCAGCACGAACATAAGTTCGCGCTCCTGTCAATAGAATAGGGGATTCGTTGCCCCTGTGACTCCAAGAAAAAGCGGGGTTTGATAAAATTGGCGTGGCAAGCGGTGTGTGTCAAAAAGAGGGAGTCCCAATCCTCCTCAGATCCGAGTCTCCGTGCCCATCTGGTCCAGAGCCTTTTTTCAACGTCTGAAACCAGAAACCACTCCTTGGGGACAATGGATTTGAAATCCTCATCTTTTACCATCTCCTCTTTCTCTTTCCGAGTTAATCCTCTCGGGAGGAGAAAATCAGAGCCGGTAATGGTAGCTTCTTTGTAACGACTATGGCTGGGCAGTTCGTAGGAGCTAATGACTAAGTATTGGCCGTTTTTATCCGATTCTCTATACCAGCTGCCCTGCCTGTTGCACGTCCCTGCCCAGACTTCGGGCGAGACACTTATGACTTCGGTGATCTCATCGAGGCCTATACAAACGACTGCCTTTCCCGACTTGAGCTTCTTATTCCGGCTCTGAAGCTCTACCCTGAGCCCTTCTTCCTTTTCCCTGGGCAACCAGTATATGTGTTTTTCGTATTTCTGAGGCGCCCTTGTCGCCAATTCACTCTTAGCCTCCAGTATTCCTATTTCTCCCTATTCACAAAACCTAAATCATCAAAACCCCAGTGAACTAAAGTGCCTAATGTTTAAGAAGATGGTTTGGCGAATTGCTCATGATCCGTGATAATCGTATTCCTTAACTCTCTTTCGCCAGGACTGGACCTTCGTAGCCGAAGCGGCTACTTCGGCGGAGGAGGTTGCCCCGTGAATCCCGGGGAGCTTCACTTTCGCCGATTCTTTATCGTACAGCATATCTCTTCCAACTCTTAACTTTAGGCACTTTAGTTCACTTTAGACACTTACCATCCCAATCATCCTCATAATCTGCCCCTCATCAAACCCGTTGAGGTGGATGGCCCCCGACCGGCAGGAGGCAACACACAATCCGCAGCCCTTGCAGAGCACCGGGTTGATCTCCGCGATGCCGGTCTTCT
>Ga0307379_10000863_pt1 | contig 49493 bp, 37 predicted proteins | sample UN2MG_FD_202237 | JGI IMG/M metagenome (GOLD analysis project Ga0307379, IMG submission 202237) | Soil microbial communities from Risofladan, Vaasa, Finland - UN-2 | ecosystem: Environmental > Terrestrial > Soil > Coastal area > Acid sulfate soil | place: Finland: Risofladan, Vaasa | collected... | reverse complement strand
GCGACGTACGGAGCAGCACGCCGGACATCGGGGCCGACGAGACGGGCCAGGCGCCGCCGCAGCCGGTGGTGCAGTTTGACGTGACCGGCAGCAGCGGGGCCGAGTCGGTGACGACGGTGAACCTGAGCGTCTCGCTCAGTGCGTCATACAGTCAGGCGGTGACGGTGGACTTTGCGGTGACGGGTGGTACGGCCGTCAATCCGAATGACTACACGATTGCGGCCTCACCGCTGACGTTCAACGTCGGTGTCACACAGCAGGACGTCGCGATCACGGTGGTCGACGACGGTCTGGTCGAATCGGATGAGACGATCCAGGTGACGTTGAGCAATCCGGTCAACGCCACGCTGGGTGCTAATACGGTTCACACCTACACGATCAACGACAACGACGCGTATCCGACGGTGGACTTCGATCTGACGGCCTCCAGCGGCGATGAGTCGGTAGCGGCGGTGAACCTGAGCGTCTCGTTGTCGGCGGCCTACGACGAGGCGGTAACGGTCGACTTCGCCGTCACGGGTGGTACGGCTGTTGACCCGGACGACTACACGATCGCAGCCTCACCGCTGACGTTTAACGTCGGTGTCACACAGCAGGACGTGGTGATCACGGTGGCCGACGACGCGCTGGATGAGTCGGATGAGACCATCGAGGTAACGCTGAGCAATCCGAGCAATGCCACGCTGGGCGCCAACACGATCCACACCTACACCATCCAGGACAACGACGCTGGGCTGCCGGCACCTTGGGACAACCAGGATGTGGGCGCTCCCACCGCGGGTAACGCCGGTTACGCGGCGGGCGTCTTCACGATCGAAGGCAACGGCGACGACATCTGGAATAACTCAGACAACTTCCACTATGTCTACCAGCCGTTCAATGGCGACGTAGAGGTCGTTGCTCGCGTCGAGAGCATCGAGAATACCAATGTCTGGGCCAAGGCCGGTGTGATGATCCGCGAGACGCTCAACGGTGATTCGATCAACGCGATGATGGCCGTCACACCTGGCAATGGCACGACGTTCCAGCGTCGGACCACGACTGGCGGTAGTAGCACTAGTACGGTGCCCGGTGACGGTATTACAGCGCCTTACTGGGTGCGGATCGTTCGTAGCGGCAACACCTTCACAGGATATAAGGCGAGCGACGGCAGTAGTTGGGTAGAGGTTGGCTCGGTGGCGTTCACCATGTCGGCCGACACCTACGTGGGCCTGCCCGTGACCAGCCACAGCGACGGCGTGCTGTGCACGGCAGTGATCACTGATGTATCGGTATCGGCTCCGTCGGCGTTGCCGATGGTCGAGTTCGATCTGACCAGTTCCAGTGGTGACGAGTCGGTCACGCCGGTCAACCTGAGCGTGTCGCTGAGTGAGCCCTCGGTCAGCACGGTGTACGTGGACTACGCGGTGACCGGCGGCACGGCCACCGGCGGCGGAGTGGACTACACCCTGGCGGCCGGCACACTAACGTTCGACCCCTACGACGTGAGCGAGACGATCGACATCAGCATCGTGGACGACGGCCTGGTCGAATCGGATGAGACCATTGAGGTGACGCTGAGCAATCCGACGGGCGCCACGCTGGGCGCCAACACGGTCCACACCTATACGATTCTCGACAACGACACCGCGGGCGTGCCGGAGACGCTGTTCTTCGACGACTTCGAGAGCGGCAGTTTCGCGGCCGGCGGCTGGACGACCAGCGGAAGCGCCGACGTGAGCACTTCCGCGGATTACAACGGCATCTACGGCGCGAGGCTCCGCGGCACCTCTTCGATCACGAAGGCCCTCAGCACCGTCGGCTATACCGACATCCACGTGACGTTCTGGCGTAGGACTCAGGGTCTGGATTCCGGCGAATATCTGTATTGCGAGTGGTCGAATGACGGCGGCCAAAGCTGGTACCTCCTGGGCAGCACGCGGAGCACCTCCTTTTACCACGAGGACTTCACGTGTCCGAGCGGAGCCAACAACAACGCCAACTTCCGATTCAGGTACCGCCTGAACGCCAGCAGCACTCGCGAGTACGGCTACGTGGATGACGTGGAGATCATAGGCACGCCATAGCAACAGCAACCACGGCGGCCGGGCGGGGCACCATACGGCGCCCCGCCCGGCCTTTTGCTATGCCAGAGCACTGCCGCCGGCGATGCGACGAGGGTGAGCCGCAAGGTGGCCCTTTCGTGGACGGCCGGTGCCGGCGCCACCAGGCACGACGTGTACTTCGGCAGGAACCCGAACCCGGGTGCCTTGCAGACACGTAGGGTGGGTTATCAACCCACCACATCCTGTTGCGCGCAATCCGTCCCCCACCCCGACACGGGGCGGGGCACCCAAGCAAACCGGGCTACCCACCCCCTCGGAGTAGCCCGGGTGTGCCGCAAGAATGTTGGGTGGGTCGTCGACCCACCAAGCGCGGGTCATCAACCCGCCACGTTATTCAACCACGGCCCGGCTTGGCCGGACCGTGCCACCCGTCGCTTACGGCCGCACTGTCCAATTCTTCACGTCGTCGTTGTCGCCCCAGATCAGGTTCGGCCCGGCCGATATCAGCAGATACGTATCGGGCTTATACGGCCTCATCACGCCGCCGCCGGTGCCTGGCACCCACCCCGTTGCCTGCGAGGTTCGCTTGTCCTGGATGTAGTCATAGAAGCCCGGCGCCGGGTAGTACCCTCCAGTAGGGCCACTCTCGTCATACAGCCAGTGACGCGGATCTTGGCCGGGGTTTACCTCGGGCTGCTCGTTCGGCGGGGCCACGGTGTCTACAGTAAACACCGAGTTATCATCGGGCTCGTAGATCGGGGGTCGCGTATACGGCGGGGTAACGGGGTTCCCGTGCGCCGGCCAACTCGGCTGGGCGAGCGGATTGGCCCGGTAGTAGAGGATCGGCGAGCCGAACACATCCGCCAGGTATCTCACGTTTCGAGTTACCGTCTCGACCCCACGATCCGTAACCACCATGCCTACCGTGTTGCCTCTCGCGTCTGTAAACACTTGTTCATTGGTGGCGCTGTCGGGGTCGATGTAAGGCCCCTGGCGGACGTTGGCGGGATTCCACCGCGTATAGCCGGGCCCCTTGTCGTACGACCCGACCGGGTCATACCCCAGCAGGTCGCGCCCGAGCATGGCGTCGGCCAGAAGGTGAGCCCCCTGGGCGGCATGGTTGTCGCTCCTGTCCTCGCAGGCGAGCGGGTTAGCGGTGGATGGCTCATCATACCTGTTGCCGTCAGTCTCGTGCACGGTCATCTGTTGCTGAGCGGGATTACTTGGCGGCGCGTAGGGATCGGCCGGCGCTGCGGCCTGCATGGCGGCCGCGTTGGAGTAGGGGTAGCTGCCCTGGTCGTTTCGGAACAGCTCGAGCCCGGCGTCGATCGCGTGAAAGTAGGCCTGCACGGCCGTCCGCCGCGCCTGCTGCCGGGCCTTGTTCAGCGACGGCAGCAGAATACTGATCAGCAGGGCGATGATCGCGATCACCGTCAGCAACTCAACCAGCGTAAAGGCTTTTCTTGCGTTTTTCATGATTCCACCTCACTTTGGGTCGGACCGGTCCCGGGCCGATCCGCACGATAACGAATGCATTATTCCACCCCTGCCGTCGTCGTGCAAGGGTCTCGTTTTCCGGCGCATGGAGCAAGGGTTTTGCGCTTCTCGTTGCGTCATCTCGTCGTATCCGTATAGGGCGTATCCACGCGGTAAAGCACGGTCGGCGGCGCCTTGGCGTTGCCGAAGCAGTTCGTCCGGTCGATCAGCAGCTCGGCTCGGCGGATCGGCTTGCCCGCCCCGTCCACCAGCAGGATGTAGCAGGTGAACACGTCGGATCGCACCGTCAGCAGGTTGCCCCATCGCGCCAGCAGCACGTCGCGCTCGCGGACGTCGTTGACGGCCGTCAACGACGGGTCGCTGGTGTAATCGACGAACTCCGGCGACCACGGCGACGTCCCATTGTCGGCAAGGTCGGCCGCGTCGACCGCGAACTGGTCAATCCCGCCGCCCGTCAGGCGCGCCAGTGTCGCGACCGTCGTAAACGGGTCGCCCTTGGTGCCCGCGGCCACGGTCCCGCCCAGGATATCGTTTACCTTGCGCTGCTCGCGGTCGGCCACAATCGCCGCCGCCAGGTCCCACCCCGGGCCGCCCGTGCCCTTGTCGTCGAACATGAACGGCACGGCATAGAGAGCGTCGCGCGGCGCGGTGTTGATGTTCAGCCGCCCGTGGACCATCAGGTACTTAGCCTCGGCCGCCTCGTTCGGGTCGAGCAGATAATCGGTCTTGGTGTCCCCGTTGTTGTCGATGTCGTCGGCCGCCGCCGTCAGTGTGCTGATGTAGCGAAACAGCGTGCGGTCCTTGGTGTCCTTGGCGGCGTCGGTTTCGTCGTAGAAGAAGTTGACGCGTCCCGCCGCCATCTTGCGCTGCTTCTTCTCGTCCGTGCTCAGGCTGGTGTCGCTATCAATGTTCAGCATCCGGCTCGACACGGCCTCGGGCACGTTGGCCACGGCAACGGGCGTGAGGTGCCCGTAGGCCAGCACCCGACTCAGCTCGCCCACCGAATCGAAGCTCGGATTGGTCTGCGACGGCTTGAGATCGGCAGCCGCTGCGTCGTTGCGGAAGATCCACGGACACGGGGGCACGTTGGCCGACAGGTCGGCCCTGTCGTTGCCGTCAGGGGCCAAATGGGTCGCCAGCCCACCTGCGGCGGCGCCCGACGTCCAGGACTCCAGCTTTTGCCTCGCCACGCTGAAGCGCCACTCGCTCAGGCTGGCCGGGTTGGGCTCCTTGTCGCGCTGGAGGCTGGCGGCGTGGCTGTAATCGCTCGTACCCGTCTTGACCTCGGCGAATTGCAGATCGGCGCCGCTGACAGGATGCGTCTGGTTCGGATCGGGCACGATCCGATCGATGGTCAGCCAGGCCGGGTAGGCGGTCCCGGAGGGATCGTACATCTTCTGCTGCAACTCGATGATGTCGCCCTGATTGATGACAAAACCGGCGTCTTGGCGGGCGTTCGGGTTGTTTGTGATCGTCAAAGGTACTTCGTCGGTCAGGACGGTGTAGCCGTTGCTGGGCGCGGGCGGCCCCCCATCGATGCTCACACCGGTCAGCGCGTACGCCCTGCCCCCTACAAGCACTTGGTAGTCGTTCTCATTGAAGTTGGTCGGATTCGTGGTGTCGTTCCACCACGGGTTGAAGATCTCCACGGCGCAGCGCCTGCTTTGCAGTTGCCAGTCTTCAGGGGGAGGGGCTGGGGCAACCTGCTGCATCACAATGTCGGCATACGCCTCGGTCAGGAACGGCTGGCGCTCCAGGCCGAACGCGTAGGGGCCGCTGCCGTCGGCGTTCTTGGTCAGCACGCTGGGCACATCGTCGGCGTCGCGGTAATCCAGCACGTTCAGCGCCAGTTGCCACGCCATCCACGTGGGGTCGGCCACCTGCGGATGCCCGACAGTCAACCCGCTGTAGTAAAAACACCGGGCAAGCTGGGCGAGCGAGCGGGCCTTTTCGACGTCGGTTCGCCCGTAGAAGTTCAGCGTAGCCATTTCGTCGCCGACGAACGCCGTGTTCATATCGGCCAGGAAGGACGGGCCGGGGCCGATCGTCTTGAAGTACAGGGCAGGGAATGTCGGCGCAGCGGCGCCTCCGCCTACCGTCGGCCGGCGCATGACCTCTTTGCTGGTGGTGGTCAGCAGCAGCCGGCGGACAAAGTCGCTCGCTGCAAGGTCAGGCCTCGGGTCTTCGGCGATGCGGTTCTGCCAGTGCATCGGGTTGTTGCCGTCCTCAGCGTTGTAGTCGAACATCCACCAGTGCACGCTGTTGGCGTAGGTGTCGGTTGCCCAGTCAGCATGGTCGCGAGCGGCCGGAAACGACGTAGCCGGCCACAGGCAGCTTCGCCGCAGGAACCACTCGGCGTACCCCGGGAAGTCCTGCCCGAAATACCTGACCAGACTGAAGCGATGGCGAAGCGCCGCCTCTTCTGATGCATCATACATCGGTGGAAACCGCAGCAGGTCTGTGCGAGCGTAAACCTGCCAGTAAGCCAACGGGTCGTTGGTCGCGTAAGAAAACACTCCGTCCTTGTTGAACAGCTTCGTCATATCGCCCGCGTCGGCCGGATCGACCAGCATCTTGCGCGGGTCGTCCAGCAGGATGTCGGTCAGCCATCGACCGCGCCGCGGATATCCGGCATACGCCGCCGCATTGTAGGCCGTCTGCACGTTGACCATCGAGGCGTTGTCGATGATCCGCACCGCCACCCCCACGCCGGTGGTGGCCGGGTCGAGCACGGTGATCGCTTTGCTGCGGACCGAATCGCGGACGCCGTCGCCGTCGGCGTCGAAGGGGAGGCTGCTCACCGCCTTGTTGCTGCCGCCGTAGGACACTCGCGGCCACGCGTAGAAGTCGTCGTTCGGGTCGCCCGGGTCGTTCGGGTCCAAGTAGCAGATGGTGGCGGCCAGCCAGGCGTCGTCGTCGCCCGGCGCGTCCCAGGGCTCGTCACCCCCGTCGCTGTTGAGGGCGACCGTATCGTCGCCCCAGATGTCGCGGCGGAGTTCCTCCAGAACGGCGTTGACGGCCTGGTCCATCACTCCCGCTTCGTTGGCGGCGACGGCCAGGTGGGCCACGTTCTGCCGCTCGCTGCGGGTCTTCACGATGACGGCCGTCCCGATCAGAAACAGCATCACCAGCACCCCCAGCACGAACACCAGAATCGTGCCCCGCCGCGGGTTACAGTGGGCGTTGGGCGATCTTGTCGTGGTTTGGTTTCTCATGATCGGTGCTCCTCACCTGCCGCTACAGACCTCTGGCGGTTACGGAAGATCGAAGTACAGCGTATAAAGCTGACCCGGGTTGCCTCGCGAGTCGCGCAGGCGCTTCTGCGAGTCGTATAACCGAATAAGGATGCGAATGGCTTTGGGGGCGTAATCCGGATCAGCTAACTGTGCAGGCATCCATATCGCGTAGTATGTCAGAGGTATCGGTGAATTGATCGCATCCGCGAGGTTGATCTCAATCTTGTTCTCGAACGTAATGCGCAAGGGGTCAGTGGGCGGAACGCCCCAATGAATCAACCAAGATGTCTTAGAGACAATATCGCCGCTCCCCGCGACGAGGTTGCCATCTAAGTCTACGTCCCGCCCTCTGCCGAACCACTGCGTCCGCGAGTCCGCATCGTCGTTCGGGTTAGATAAATCGGTTCCGGGGTCCACCACCGACCCATCCGTCCACTCCACGATAAAGTCGCCCACGTGCTCGGCCAGCAGGAAACAAGCCCGGCGGTACGTGTCGGCGTCAACCGCCGTGGGCACGGCCGACCGATCCCAAAACCAGGATAGATTCAGTGGGTTGGCGTTCCCGACGTTGGTAATGAACCCAGCGGCAGAGTCATCGATCCCGTCCAGACGGCTCTGGCGAAACATGCTGTCAAGATTGTTCAGGTCCAGATTCGAGGACAGCGGCGGGACATCTCCGCACACGGTCGCCCCCGGTAGCTGGGTATACAGCAGTATCGCTCTGCGACTCAGTACCCACTCGGAAATCGGCTCGGTCAGCACAGTACCCGCCATGTCCGCACACGGACTGCCCGGGGGGATACGACCGCCCAGACCGTGGCCATAGTAGACGACCGACGCGTCGCCCGACCCCGATTCAGTCAAGTCGGTCAACGAGCGCTGTCCCTGCGCATCATTGCTGTGGAAGATCAGGCGGTCGGCCCGAGCCGTCCTTGCGGCGGCTGCCTGGTCCAGTACGTCGCGGACGCTAAGCACATCTTCCGTACGGATGATCAGGTAGGCCGTCTTGTCCATGAACTCGATATCGCTGCGGATGACGCTGGAGACGGTGCGGAGCTTGTCGAGCACGTCGACGTTGGCGGAGGTCAGGCTCGAGCTACGCTGCACCAGCCCGAAGATGTTGGCCACCGCCAGCATGAGAAGGGTCATCACCGCGACCGCGACCAGAAGCTCGGCCAGGGTAAAGGCTCGGCGGGCGCCGGGCGCCTCGCGTCGCGTCGGGTTGTGCCGATGGCCGTTCATCGATCGCTACCTAAAACACCAGTCCCGCCACGTAGGGCGACTCGCTTTCGCCCGTCGGCGGCGGGAATATCCAGTACGCCCCGCTCGCCCGCTCGTCCTTGGAGACTTGCTCGCGCAGTTCCAGGAACGTGGGCGCGAGGCCCTCGGGCACGAGCCGATTCGTAGAATCGACCCTTAGCGTTCGCACCACGGTATATAGTTGCCCCGTCTGCTGGCTGAAGAGTCGCGACCCACGCACGACCAACGGTGTTGCTGGCCAGGGCGGATCTCGGGGCGGCAGGGGCATTTCCAGCGGGTTAGGGCTGCTGGCGGCTAGGAGTTGCGGGCCCCGCGATGATGTGTTCAGCCCGATCCGCCACGGCAGCGGAAGCTGCGAGTCCCGCGTCCCGGCCGGCGCGGCTGGGTCGGGGACGTATGTCCCCCCCGTCACGCGGCAGACGGCGACAAACCACGTCACGTCTGATAGGTCCCCACTCGGGTTGTTGTAGCGGTAGAACGCATACCATACGTAGCGCGGGCGCTCCTTGAGGTCTTCGCGTGGCACCTCGGCTACGTCGGCAAACTGCTTGGGCGGCCCGCACAGGTCCGACCACACGCGTAATGCGATGGTCGGGTTCAACCCGCCGTTGAGAGAAGCCGCATAGTTGATATCGTTAAGGAAATCGACGGGCGTCAATTTCGGGTTAATCGGCTTGTTAGGGTCCTCGCCAAGCGGAAATCCCTGCGGAAGACTCTGAAACGGCACGACGAAGAACTGCCCTTTGGTATTGTGCGGCAGTAGTGTGTTGGTCGGATCGGTCAACGTCGGCGCGATCTTGGCGCGAATGATCGCACGCGCCTGGTAGGCGTGCTGGAGGGCAAGCGTCTCGTCGGCGCTGCGGCGGTGCAGGTCGAGGGCGACCGGGAAGATGGCCGCCACCATCACCAGCCCGATGCCCAGCACGGCGATGGCGATCATCATCTCGAGCAGCGAGAAGCCCCCTGCTGCGGGCTGCCGCCGCCGAGAAGCAGATCGGGTTGTCTCAAACGCCGTGTGCATGGCACCCTACCCTGTCAATTATTCCCGCCCACCAACTGTCCCGACCATTGGTTCAGCGCCACGGCCGGCTGTTGGTCCAAAAACGTCCTGATTTTCCCCTGGCTGGGGTCGGGGTCGCTGCCGAACTGCATCGTCAGCACCGACCACTTGTAGGCTACGCACCCGCGAGTGGAGTAAAGCTCGGTGAGCCCGGGGTTGTACTGATTGCGGTTGGGGTGGTGATAGTCTTTGGGCAGTTCGAGCTTGAGCAGCCGGGTGATCAAATGCCCGTCGCCGTCGAAACAGACAGCCACGCGGCTGACTCGATCGATGTCCCGGATGCTGTTGTGACTGCCCACCGGGAAGTAGTACTCCTCACCCGCGAAGGTATCATAGCGCCGGGTCGCGGCCTCGGCGTAATCGATACAGGCCAGGCGGAGGTCCTCCTCGGGCAGCGCCGTCTCACTCAGCAGCCCGAGCGGCACGAAGCGGTTGGCATCAACATTGGTCGGAACACTCGGGTCGGGCAGCGCCTGGTGGATGTAGGTTTCGATGCGTCCCTGGTCGTCGAAGACGATGGCGACGGTGGTATCGGTCTGCATGGCGTGGGTGCGGGCCACCGCGGCGAAGCGTACGAAGGTGTCGATCGCCTGGCCCTCGATCTGGCTGCCGCGAAGCCGCTGCCAGCTCACCCCCGCCACCACCGCCAGGATGCTGATGATGGCGACCACCACCAGCACCTCGATCAGCGTGTAGGCCGACGCGCGTGCCGCGGCACCGAGCGCCCGGCGACGTGCCGCCGTGGGAGGTGTGATTCTCGCCTTGTCGTTGTCGCAGTCGTTCATTGCTACACCGGGCCGTGTCCTCTGCAAATCCTAGAAAAGGCTGTCACGGGCCTCGGGCTCGGGCCCTTCGTAAATGTTGTCGGCCTCGTTCGGGTCCTGGTCCGCCGTCCGGCCGAACCAATGGTCCGGGCCGCCGCTGAACAGGCGGACCCGCACACCCACCGTGCTGTTGTTGGTTACGGGGCGGTTGTCCTCGTCGAGCCATTGATAGGCGAAGGGCTTGCCCCACGGATCGACAAGCTGCTGAACCGGAACGCCCGCGCCCCCTAGCCCATATCTGGCAGCGAAGTCCTGGGTCAACGATGCGACGACTTCGCCGGGCGGATTTCGCAGATACGGCCCCTCGCCTACTTGCGCCAGCAGCGAGTACGCCAGACATTCGTTGGCTTCGTTTTGGTCCTCTCTTGGATCGTTGCCGTCCTCAACTGGCCGGGCGTACGTTGCCCCCGTAGGCGGTGGGACGACCCACAGGTTGGCTGCCGACCACTCGGGGAACCCGGTGACGGCCCGCTTGGACGCCGGCCAGAACCGGCTGTACTCCTCGATGCCCACCATAATCATCCGCATGGTGGCCCGGGCGGTGCCCTTGCGGGCCGAGTCGATGGCGGCACGCGTGGCCACCACCGCGAGGACGGCCAGGATGGCGAGGATGGAAATCGCTATCAGGATCTCGACGAGCGTAAAGCCGGTCCCGCGCCGCGGGCGCGCCGGGTGCGGGCCGCGTCGGGCGGGGGCAACGGACAGACTGTCCACATCATCCGGACTCATGGGCATCTCCGGGAAGCTGTCGAGGCCTTTTGACGAGTGGCCTAGCCACCGCCCCCGCTGACGCTGTTGATCAGCGAGACGAGGGGCAGGAACAGTGCGATCACGATAAAGCCGACGATCACGCCCAAGACCACGACCATGATCGGCTCGAGCAGACTCACCAGGCCCGCCACCAGGACGTCGACCTCGTCGTCGTAGTTGTCGGCGATCTTGACGAGCATCTTGTCGAGGTCGCCGGTTTCCTCGCCCACGTCGATCATGTTGGTGACGATCGAGTCGCACACCTTCGCCTGCCGCAGCGGGTTGGCGAAGCTGTCGCCCTCGCGAATGGCGTCGTGCACCCTGCCCAGGGCGGCCGAGTAGACCTCGTTGCTGGAGGTTTCCTTGGTGATGTTGATGGCTTCGAGGATGGGCACGCCGGCGTTGATCAGCACGCCGAGGGTCCGCGTGAAGCGGGCCACCGACGTCTTGCCCAGAATCTGACCCAGAATGGGGATTTTCAGCTTGATGGTGTCGACGATGAAGCGCCCCATCTGCGACTGGCGCGTCAGTTTGACGATCAGAAACAGCACCACCGGCGAGATCAGCACAATCAGGATGCCCGGCACGCCGCCGGCATGCGAGCCGCGTCCGGCCATCCAGTCGGACATGCTGATGAGCAGGGTCGTCATGGCCGGCAGCTCGGCGTCGAAGTCGGCGAAGATGTCCTTGAACTTGGGGACGACGAAATACATGATGCCGGTGACGATCATGATGGCGAAGCTGATGACCACGCAGGGATAGATCATCGCCCCGACGACGCGGCGCTTGAGCTTCTGGGCCTTCTCCATGAAGTCGGCCAGACGGTTGAGGATCACGTCGAGCACGCCGCCGGCCTCGCCGGCCTGCACCATGTTGACGTACAACCGGTCGAACGCACGCGGGTGCTTCGACATCGCCTCGCTGAGCGTGGAGCCGCCCTCGACGTCCTCGCCCACCTGGCGGATGACCACCCGCAGCAGGCCGGGCTTCTGCTGCTGCTCGAGAATGTGAAGCGAACGCAGAATCGGCAGGCCCGCGTCCTGGAGCGTCGAGAGCTGCCGCGTGAAGGCGGTCAATTGTTTCTGCGAGACGCGCCCGAACCCGCCGGCGCCGGCGGCCTTCTTGCGGCGCCGGCCCGCGCCCGCCTGCACCTCGCGCTTCTTGGCGCCCTTCTCCTTGATCTTCGTGGGGAAGTAGCCCAGCTGCCGGATCTTGCCGATCGCTTCCTCGGTGTTGGTCGCGTCGATCTCGTCCTTGATCTCCTGACCGGCGGCGTTCATCGCTTCGAACGTGAAGATGGCCATCGGTGAGTCTCCCGGGCCCGGCGGGCCCCTTGCCTGTTACTCCTCGACGATCGTTTGCTTCACGATCTCTTCGATCGTGGTCAGCCCGTCGTAAATGGCCAGCAGACCGCTCTCGCGCAGCGTCCGCATGCCGCGGCGACGGGCCTCCTCACGCAGCACGCTGGTCGAGGCGTTCTTCATCACCATCTCGCGCAGGTCGTCGTCGAAAGCCATGATCTCGTAAATGCCGAACCGTCCGCGGTAGCCGGTGTTGTTACAGAAATCGCAGCTGCGGCCGTAGTGGAATTTGTGCCCGGCTACGTCGTCGGGCTTGAGGTTCAGCTCCATCAGCATTTCTTCGCTGGGTTCGAACTCGGTCTTGCAGTTGTCGCAGATCCGGCGCACCAGGCGCTGGCCCACGATGGCTTCCAGTGTGGCCGTGATCAAAAACGGCTCGAGCCCCAGATCGAGCAGTCGCGCGATGCACGAGGGCGCGTCGTTGGTGTGCACCGTGCTGAACACCAGGTGCCCCGTCAGCGACGCCTGCACGGCGATCTGAGCCGTCTCCAGATCGCGCACCTCGCCCACCAGGATGATGTCGGGGTCCTGGCGCAAAAAGCTCCGCAGGCAGCGAGCGAAGGTCAGCCCGATGTCCGGGTTGATCTGACACTGAACGAGTCCGTCGATGTCGTACTCGACCGGATCCTCGCTGGTGAGGATCTTCACGTCGATGCTGTTAAGCTCCTTCAGGGCCGAGTAGAGCGTGGTGGTCTTGCCGCAGCCGGTCGGACCGGTGTTGAGAATGATGCCGTGCGGCCTGCGGATCAGCGTGCGGACCGTGCCCAGATCGTCATCGCGCAGGCCCAGGCGGTCCAGGTCGAGGTCGAGCTGTGCGCGGTCGAGCACACGCATGACCACGCTCTCGCCGAACATGGTGGGCAGCACGCTGACACGCAGGTCGACCGGACTGCCCTGCACGGTCAGCGAGATGCGCCCGTCCTGCGGCAGACGACGCTCGGCGATGTCCAGATTGGCCATGACCTTGATACGCGACGAAATAGCCAGTGCGATGTGCCGCGGCGGCGGCACCATCTCGTAGAGCACGCCGTCGATGCGGTAGCGCATCTTGAATTCGTCTTCGAACGGCTCGAAGTGAACGTCGGAGGCCTTGTCCCGAATCGCCTGGAGCAGCACGAGGTTCAGCAGCTTCTTGACCGGGTTGGCCTCGATCATCTCCTTCAGTTCGTCCAGGTCGATGCTCTGCCCGCGACCCTCGAACTTGGCCAGCGTTGCGTCGCCGGCCAGCTCCTCGATCAGGTCGTTGATGCTCTCGCTGCCCTCCTCGGGGTAGTAGCGGTTCAGCGCCGCGTTGACCTGGTCGGCCGGCGCGATGTACGCCTTCACGGCGAAGCCCATCAGCGTCTTCAGGTCGTCCGTGGCCTGGAAGTTGTCCGGGCTGGCCAGCGCGACCTCGAGCTGGTTGGTCTGCTCATCGTAGCTGACCGGCACCACATTGTAGGTGTTGGCCATCTGGGCAGGAATCAGATCGATCACCGACTTGGGTACGTCGAGCTTCTCCAGGTCGATCGGGGCCATCCCCACCTGAGCCGCCAGCGCCACCGTGAGCACGTCCTCGGTGAGGTGACCGAGTTCCACCAGGATCTGTCCGAGCGGCCCGCGACGGTCGCGCTGGATCTCCAGCGCCTCGCTGAGCTGCTCGCGCGTGACCCGGCCCATTTTGATGAGCACGCGGCCTATCTGCCGGCCACGCAACTGCTCAATCGGGGGCATCTTAGGTATCGTGGTCATGGCTCAACTCCCGACCCACATTCATGCTACGGATCAACCAAGTGCCGGCAAGCACGCCCAGCCGCCCGTCCGGAGCGGCCCGAGCCCAGCCGCCCGCCCAAACCGGTCCGATAATCGTAGGGCATCGCCCTATTACGGCGGCCTCAGACCGCCTCTCGATCAATCCTATGGGACTCTTGGGGCCCTTTCAACGGACGCAGTGGTCCACCCGCCACCCAGCCGACAGCCCCCGGCGACGCCGACAACACGGGTGGGCTGTTGTCCGGATGATCAGATGAGTATGGTGCTAGAGGGCAGACCCCGGAGGGGGTGGCGTGGGCCTCCTTGAAGCGCCCGGCCCGCACGGCTAGGGTATCGGGATCGGCCCCTCACCACAGACTCCTCGTTGGAGAGGCTTTCATGACTTGCCAGACACCCAGTTTACGCATCCTCGAAAAGACCGACCCCGAGGTCTGGCGGATCTGCCAGCAGGAGCAGGATCGCCAGGCCAATACGCTCGAGTTGATCGCCTCGGAGAACCACGTTTCCCGGGCGGTCATGCAGATCGTCGGATCGGTCTTCACCAACAAGTATGCCGAGGGCTATCCCGGCAGGCGGTACTACGGTGGATGCGAGTTCATGGATGCGGTCGAAAACCTCGCCCGCGATCGCGCCAAGCAGCTCTTCGGCGCCGAGCACGTCAACGTTCAGCCGCACTCCGGTACGCAGGCCAACATGGCCGTGTACATGGCTGTACTCGAGCCGGGCGATATCCTTCTGTGTCTCGACCTCGATCACGGTGGGCACCTCAGTCACGGCAAGAACGTCAACTTCAGTGGGCAACTCTACAAGGTGTGCACCTACGGCGTGGACGCGAAGAGCGAGCGGTTCGACTACGACGCCATCCGCGACAAGGCCCGACAGTGCAAGCCTCGCATGATCGTTTGCGGCGCGTCGGCCTATTCTCGCACGATCGACTTCGAGGCGTTTGCCGACATCGCCGCCGAGGTCGGGGCTTATCTGCTGGCCGACATTGCCCATATCGCCGGCATGGTGGCGGTGGGGCTTCATCCCTCGCCCGTGCCCGTGGCCGACTTTGTCACCACCACCACGCACAAGACGTTGCGAGGCCCGCGCGCGGGAATGATTCTGTGCAAGGCCAAGCACGCCCAGGCCGTCGACAAGACGGTCTTTCCCGGCATCCAGGGCGGGCCCCTCATGCACGTCATCGCGGGCAAGGCTGTCGCCTTTGCCGAAGCCCTGCGTCCGGAATTCAAGGTCTACCAGCAACAGATCCTGACCAACGCCAGAGCGCTGGCCGAAGCGCTGGCGGCGGCCGGTTATCGCCTGGTCTCCGGCGGCACGGATAACCACCTGATGCTCGTCGATCTGCGAACCGTGCTTCCGGATGTGACCGGCAGAATGGCCGAAAACTGGCTGGAGAGCGCCGGCATCATCGTCAACAAGAACATGATTCCGTTCGACGATCGCCGCCCGGCCGAGACCAGCGGGCTCCGGCTGGGAACGCCCGCCCTGACCACGCGCGGCATGAAGCCCGACCAGATGAATACGATCGCCCAACTGATCCACCGCGTGTTGGACAGTCACGGCGACGACCACGTTGTCCAACAGGTTCGCGGGGAGGTGCGCCAACTATGCGAGCAATTCCCGTTGCCTCATTGATCGGGCCGGTCGCCCTGGCGGCGGTGATCGGCTTGCTTGCTCACCTGACCGCGGGATGTGCGCCCAAAACCGAGCTGACCTTCAGCAGCCCGCAGGACGACGCGGCGGGCACCGTGCCGGTCAAGCTGGAGAAGGGCTACTGGTATCAGCCCGACGAGCAGACCATTCGGCTGGTGCTGGTTCACGAGTACCTGCGTCATTCCGGGCAGATCATTCTGGACGGCGTCGAGACCGACGAACTGGTCCTGGTTGTCGATCTGCCCGCCGGCCGGACGACCACACGCGAGGCCAGCACGCCCGTCGACACGGACAGCCTCTCGGGTTACGACCTGACCGACTCGGGACTGGTCTACATCAGCGGGCGCGAAGGCGCCGTCACCTGGGGCTATCACCCCGAGGACGAGCAGCTCGAATCGCCTCGACTGGTGGGCAGCATCCAGGCCACGTGCCGTGTGTTCCCGCCGCGCTATTACGCCGAACATCGCCTGGCCAATGACTATGTGCTGGCGGGTCGCTTCACGGCTGAGTACGATCCCGAGGCGGCGCAGAAGGCGTCCAAGCGGGTCATCTGGTCGCTTCGGCGGGAGCGGTAAGTGCGGGCGTCGTGGATGGCTCACGCGCTGGGGCTTGCGGGCCTGGTCCTTCTCGCCGGGTGCAGTGGGTCGGCCCGCGTGCAGGTCACGTCGCTTGCGACCAACGCCATCGATCCGCCCGCCGCCGAAATCGTCAACTTCAACCCCGATCGCTGCTGGTGGTGGCTCGACGAGCATGGGCGACTGTGCATCGCCATGCAGCAGGACCGCCCGTCGCTGCTCGGCCCGATCGCCCACGCCACGTTTCGCATGTCGCTCGTGTTGGGTGAGCCCAGCGCCGGCGTGGGTAAGAACTACGGCGTCGACCGCTACGCCATGCGGGCCAGCTACCACCAGGGACCCAGCTCGCATCGGTTTCGCTCGACGCAGGGCGTCGTGGCCGTCCGCGACCGGGCCAACCAGGTCTATGAAGGGACGTTTCGCATGTGGGCGCTGCACCAGTCCAGCGGCGTTCTGGCTGGTTGGGGCCGGGCGGGGCCTTATCTGTTTCTGGGCCGGTTTCGCGCCGTGCACAATCCCGAGGCCGGCCAAACCATCCGGGCCGAGACCGAATACGGCATGTGGGCTCGCCCCCACCCCACCACTCGCCCCACGACCAATCCCTCGACCAGTTCACCAGGCGCCGCGGGCCGTCTCGGCAGACCCAAGCCTGCGGATTCGCGTTAGGTGTAGATGGCAAAAGGGGTTACAGTTTTTCTATCAGCGTTTGCATCCGGCAGCCTTGTCGCTATCATGTTCTGCCTTTGGTCAGGTGCCCGTGTGGGAACGGGCTGAGCGAAGTACCGGCTCGGTGTGCTCTAACGGCATGACCGAAAAGGAGTAACGACTATGGCATACGTCATTTCGGACGAATGCACGATGTGCGGCGCGTGTAAGGATGTCTGCCCCGTCGAGGCGATCAGCGAGGGTGACCCCAAGTACACCATTGATCCGGACGTCTGCAACGACTGCGCCGCGTGCGTCGACGAGTGTCCTGTTGACGCAATCTCCGCTGTCGAGTAACCGGCAGCTCGCTGCACAAGCAGCATAGGCAGCACCCTCTCACCGGCCTTGGCGGCGGGTGCGAGGGTGCTGACGTTCCCCATCGGGGGTCGACCAAACCATCTTCTGCAAAGCGTCTGCACCTGCACCGCCTGACCTCGATCCCGGCTGGCCCCAACTCCCAGCCGCTTGACACCCCCGGGGGGCGAGTTGATCCTAGCCGCACGCGTTCGCTCTCTAGCCCCCAGGAGGTGGCGTGATGGACGTTCTGCCAGAGATCGTGCAGCGGTACTCGTGCCGGGCATACCAGGACAAGCCCGTCGAGCAGGACAAGCTCGATCGAATCCTCGAGGCGGCCCGGTTGGCGCCGTCGGCGAGGAACATGCAGGAGTGGCGCTTCGTGGTGGTACGTGACGCGGCGCTGCGCAAGAAGCTGGTGCCCGCCTGCAGCAACCAGCAGTTCGTCGGGCAGGCCCCGGTGGTGATCGTAGCCTGCGGCGACATGGCCGACCACGTCATGCGCTGCGGCCAACACTCAGCCCCCATCGACGTGGCTATCGCCCTGGAGCACATCGCCCTCCAGGCGGTCCGCGAGGGGCTGGCCACCTGCTGGATAGGCTCGTTTTTCGCCGACCAGGTCAGGCAGCTTCTGGGCATCCCCGAACACATCGCCGTAATCGAGGTGTTGCCGCTAGGCTACCCAGCCGACCAGGCGGGACCCAAAAAACGCGTAAGCATGGGTGAGATAGCCTGTTACGACCGCTGGAACTTCTAAGGTGACAGCCTTACTCCGTCCGATGGCGCGGCGGTGCACACTGCATGAACACCTCATGCCGATGGAATTGTGCGAGCCTATATGAATAGGCTTTGCCCCGCTCGTGCGCAGTGTATACTTGTAATGGTGTTCGCTAGGGGTGGCTGGCGCGATCGGTCAGTCTGAGATCAGCGGCTCGCGGCCGCGCGACCCTTCGAACCTGATCAGCTACAGTCCCGGCCGGCCAAGCCGGGAGCAGCTGCGTAGGGAAGCGACGCTCTTAACGCAAGGCCCGACAGGGCTTTGGTCAGTTCCCGCCGCTTTTCACACACAGCTTAGACTTGTGGCAGTGACTCTGGCCGGTCTTGGGGTCTGCGGAGACGAGCCATGCGAACGCAATTGCAGGCCGCTCGCGACGGATGCATCACCGAACCGATGCAACGCGTTGCCGAGCGCGAAAATGTGCCAGCCGAAACGGTTCGCCGAGAGGTGGCGACCGGCCGCCTGGTGATACCCGCCAACATCAACCACCTGCCACCGACTGGCCGACTGGAGCCGATCGGTATCGGCAGGGCGATCAGCACGAAGATCAACGCCAACCTCGGCGCCTCGCCGGTGTGCTCGAGCGAGCAAGCGGAGCTCGAGAAGATGGAGTGGGCGGTGCGGTTCGGGGCCGACACGGTGATGGACCTGTCGACCGGCGGCGACCTGGACGAGATCCGCCAGCACCTGATCGCCCAGGCTACGGTCCCGGTGGGGACAGTGCCCATTTACGAGATGATCGTCGCCAAGAGCGTGGAGGACCTGACACACGACGACATCCTGGCCACCATCGCCAAGCAGGCCCGACAGGGCGTGGACTTTTTCACCATCCACGCGGGGCTGCTGCGAGAGCACCTGCCGCTGGTGACCGGTCGGCTGGCGGGGATTGTCTCTCGCGGCGGGTCGCTGTTGGCCAAGTGGATGCAGTGCCACGGCAAGCAGAACCCCATGTACGAGTTGTTCGACGAGATCAGCGCCATCATGCGGGAGTACGACGTGACCTACTCGCTGGGCGACGGACTTCGCCCCGGGTGTCTGGCCGATGCGACGGATGAGGCGCAGCTCGCCGAGCTGCGCACGCTGGGCGAGTTGACGCATCGGGCGCGCGAGTCGGGCGTGCAGGTGATGGTGGAAGGCCCGGGCCACGTGCCGTTCGACCAGATCGAGCGCAATATGAAGCTGCAAGATGAGTGGTGCGACGGCGCGCCGTTCTATGTGCTCGGGCCGATCGTCACCGATGTTGCCCCCGGCTATGACCACATCACCTCGGCGATCGGGGCGACGGCGGCGGCGTACCATGGCGCGGCATTTCTGTGCTATGTCACGCCGCGCGAGCATCTGGGTCTGCCCAAGCGCGAGGATGTCCGGCAGGGGGTTATCGCCTACAAGATCGCTGCACACGCGGCCGACGTGGCCCGAGGGCTGCCCGGGGCGAGAGACTGGGACGACAGGTTGTCACGCGCCCGCGCGGCGCTCGACTGGCAGGGCCAGTTCGCCATGGCCATGGACCCCGACGCCGCGCGCGCCATGCGCGACCCGGAGCTGTCGCCCGACGCCGACTACTGCGGGATGTGCGGCCGCGAGTGGTGCGCCGTGAGGATCAGCCGGGAGATAACCGGCGGGTCGGGCGCCGACCGGACCGAACCGGCGAGCCGGACGTCTGCCCCGGACGTCGACGGCGGCTGACTGGCTGGGCGCCATCGAGCTGCGACAGGAGTCGTTCTGCAATGAGCATCAACTGGCAGGCGAAGTTTCAGGCCGGGTTGCCGTACGAGCGGTTCCTGGCAGAGTACGCCAGGCCCCAGAAGGATTTGCCCAGGTGGCAAGAAATCTACTCTCGGGTGCAACTGGCGGCCGATCAGCGTGCGGTCCTGTCGCTGCTGGTGCGGCGGATGAATGTTCTGTGCATCGTCGGCGTGTGGTGCGGCGACTGCGTCGATCAGGGGCCCATCCTGCAACGAATCGCGGAGGCCTCGGAGGGAAAGGTCGATCTGCGTTTTCTCGATCGCGACGATCATCAGGACGCTCAGGCGGAGGTCGCTCTTTGCGGTGGGCACCGCGTGCCGGTGACGGTGTTTCTGTCGGAGGATTTTCATGAGTGCGCCCGCGTGGGGGATCGCACACTGGCCAAGTACCGGCAGATGGCGGCTGAGCGTGTCGGCTGGTCCTGTCCGACGGGATCGGGGGGCGAGGACGGGCTGCTGGCCGCGGCCACACAGGAATGGGTGGATCATTTCGAGCGTGTCGGCCTGATGCTGAGGCTCTCGCCGCGACTGCGCGGCCGACACAACGATTAGCGGATACCACTGACGGGCAAGGTGCCCGGTCGTGAGCCGAGATCGACCGGCTTCAATCGGCCGGCAGGTGGCGGTGCGACCCGACTCACAAGGTTATCGGCTGTGCTGAATTCGCCGTCGTCGAGACGCGGTGCCTGCCGCGGCACACCCGTGATCATCAAAACCGGATCGTTGCCAGATCGGACCTTGGTAACGGATAGTCCGTGTTCTGCTAAACGTGCCGGCAAGTCAGGCCGATGACGATACCGACGCAGAGTGGCTGCGTCGCCTGTTTTTAGTGTCAACGGGCGAAACGGAGTAAGTCAGTGCGGCAGGACATTGCGGATCTGATCGAGCAATCAGCGGCGATACCTTCGGTCCCTCAAGTGGTGGTGCGTTTCCTGGAGATCACGCAGGATCCGCAATTCGATTACGGCAAGTTGGTCGACCTGCTCGCCTCCGATCCGGGTATGACAGGCGAGATCCTGCGTTTGGCCAACTCGGCGCTGTTTGGGGTGTCGCGTCAGATCACCTCGATCCGGCAGGCAATGACGCTGCTGGGTGTGCGTCGGATTCGCAGCCTGGTGCTGACGCGCTACCTGATCAGCGTGGTCAATGATCGATCGACCGTTCTGGACGTGAGGTATTTCTGGCGGCGCTCGCTGACGTCGGCCGCCCTTGCGGCCAAGCTGGCACGCCATCGCCTGGCCTCGCTCCAGGAGGAGACGTTCGTCGCGGCGCTTCTGGCCGACGTCGGCATCGTGCTGATGGCCAAGGCGCTGGGCGAGGACTACCGACCGGTTGCGGAACGCTATGTCCCGGGCGGAGCGGACGAGACCGTTTCGCTGGAGCAGGAACGATTCGATACCACGCACGGCGAGGTCACGGCGCTGCTGCTGGATCGCTGGCAGCTTCCGGCGCTGATCATCGATACGGTCAAGCACCACCACGGCGAGCCGCCCGCCGACGCCGAGCCGAACGTGCGTACGATGGTTCAACTGGTCTCCGCTTCGGACGGCCTGGCCAAGCGTCTGTGCGAAAGCCACGATGCAGCGTCCATGGTTGACGCCTGCCATCGGTGTATGGAGGCTGCGGGTATCAACGTGTCGCTGCTGCCGACGATCCTGGAGGAGCTGGAGGAGGACATCGCCGATCTGGCCCGCGTGCTTCGTGTGGCCGTGCTGCCCGACCGCGTCTACGAGCGGATCGTCCACGAAATCCGCGAGCATCTGTCAGCCCCCGCCGGGGAGAGCCCATCGTTCTGGGCCAGCCGCGCAAACACGATCTTGTAGGGAGTGTTTTACCCGCCGGTTGGTCCGTCCCCACCGCGACGCACGGGGCGGGGCACACGCCCGTCTTGTCTCCTACAGATTCGGGAGACCACGGCCCGGCTTCGCCGGGCCGTGCCACCCGTCCGTTATGGGTGCCCCGTCCCGTCTGAGGGGCGGGGGACGGATGTCTCACAACACGGCTATCTCGGACGGATTTCATCGGGTGCCACCCTCAACCGCGGCGAAGCGTAGGTTGTGGGTGGGTGTTCACACGAGCGCCACGCACTGCTGAATGCACCCACAAGCTTCGCCGAACGATGTTCGGCTTCGCTTGAGGGTGTCACCGACTAAAGACTGGTGTCGGAAGGTCAAGGTGACTTTGCCCTTCGTCCCATAATCCAACGGGTTCCGCTCCGTCGAAAAGGGTTTTTACGAGGGTGTGCCCGATGCGTGGCCTCCCCACGCCGCTGCTGGCGGTGAGCCCTTCGACAGACTCAGGGCCGAATTGGTCCGCCGAACCGTAGCGGGGGCAGGCGTTGCCCTTCCTGGCCGGCACCGGATTCGGTACAATACTGTCAGCTTGTCCGCTGACGGGAGATTTCGGCGGGCGCGACGGCCAGAGGTAGCGCGGCAGGCTGAGTGTCTGCATGCCGCTTCGGGCCGGTGACCGCCGCACCTCACCGACACTGCCCATCAGCGTGGGGTATTTCACGTTTCCCGGGCTTTAGTTCATGCCCGCCGGATGACGGAGGAACCTGTCATGTCTGGTGTGTTTTCCCATCGGGTACTTGTGGTTTTGCTGATCGGCGTGCTGGCCGCGGCGGGCGACGCATACGCCCAGACCACCTGGTATGTGGACGACGACGCCCCGGGCGATCTGGGCGCCGGCGATCCGACGGTCAGCGATCCCAATGAGGACGGCTCGGCCGCCCATCCGTTCGACGCCATCCAGGAGGGCATCGACGAAGCCGCCGACGGCGACACGGTGCTGGTGCTGAACGGCACGTACACGGAGGCGATCGACTTTGGGGCAAGGTCATCACCGTGCGCAGCAGCGGCGGGGCGGGGGTGACCACCATTGACGCAACGGGGTTGAGCGCCAGCGTGGTTACGTGTGTCAACGGCGAGGGCCCGGACACGGTGCTGGAGGGCTTCACCATCACCGGGGGGATCGGTACCCTTTCCGGTGCGTTCTTCCACGGCGGCGGGATGTATAACGTCAACAGCAGCCCCACGGTGGCCGACTGCACCTTCAGCGGGAACACAGCGAGCTTCGGCGGCGGGATGCAAAACGATGACAGCAGCCCCACGGTGACCCACTGCACGTTCAGCAACAACAATACGACGTCCTTGTGGGGCGACGGCGGCGGGATGTACAACTCAAGCAGCAGCCCCACGGTGACAAACTGCACGTTCAGCGGGAACACAGCCACCTGGGGCGGCGGGATGGACAACCGCGGGGACAGCAGCCCCACGGTGATCAACTGCATCCTCTGGGGCGACATGCCGGGCGAGATCTACAATGACCCCAACAGTGTGCCGACGGTAACCTACAGCGACGTGCAGGGCGGCTATGTAGGAACAGGGAACATCAATGCCGACCCGCTCTTCGCTGATGCGCGCGGGGGCGACCTGCGGCTGGGCTGCTTATCTCCGTGCGTGGACGCGGGTAACAATGCGGCGACCGGCTTGGCGGGCGTGACGCTGGACCTCGACGGCAACCCGCGCTTTGTGGACGACGCGGGCGTGAGCGACACGGGCGCGGGCGCACCGCCCATCGTCGACATGGGGGCCTACGAGCGGCAGGACAACTCCGGTCCCGGCGGCGCGACGATTTACGTACCGGGCGACTACGGCACGATCCAGGATGCCATCGACGATGCCTGCCCGACCGACGAAATCATCGTAGACCCCGACACCTATTACGAGGCGATCGACTTTAAGGGCAAGGCCATCACCGTGCGCAGCAGCGGCGGCGCGGATGTGACGACGATCGACGCCACCGGGCTGAGCGCCAGCGTGGTCAAGTGTGTCAACGGTGAGGGCCCGGACACCGTCCTCGACGGCTTCACCATCACCGGCGGGACCGGAACCGATTTCGGCTATGGCGTTCGGGGCGGGGGGGGCATGTACAACAGTGGCGCCGACCCGATGGTGATCGGTTGCACCTTCAGCGGCAATTCAGCGAGCAATAGCGGCGGCGGGATGTACAACTCCGTCAGCAGCCCGACGGTGACCCAGTGCACCTTCAGCGGGAACGTGGCGGCCTACGGCGGCGGGATGCTCAACGCTAACAGCAGCAGCCCCGCGATGACCCAGTGCACGTTCAGCGGGAACACGGCCGACTACGGCGGCGGGATGTACAACTCTGAAAGCACCCCCACGGTAACCCACTGCACGTTCAGCGACAATACGACGGCCTTCAAGGGCGGCGGGATGCACAACGAAGAGAGCAGCCCGACGGTGATCCAGTGCACGTTCAGCGGGAACACGGCCGACTACGGCGGCGGGATGGTCAACTTGCAGTACAGCAGCCCCACGGTGACCGAGTGCACGTTCAGCGGGAACACGGCCGACTACGGCGGCGGGATGTACAACAACATCAACAGCAGCCCCACGGTGACCGAGTGCACCTTCAGCGGGAACAGCGCTGGTCTGGTCGGCGGCGGGATGGCCAACTACGGAACCGGGCAACCGGTCGTGACCAACTGTTTGTTCAGCGGAAATGGCTCAGGCCAATCCGGCGGTGCGATGATCAACCGCGACACCAGCACGGCGACGGTCACCCACTGCACGTTCGCGGGAAACTTGAGCACCTATGGCGGCGGGCTCGACGCCGGCGGGGTCGGCACGCTGGTCAACTGCATCTTCTGGGGCAACACGCGTTCCGGCGGTAGTTCCGACGAAACCGCGCAGATACGTCTAGGCTTCGAGCCGCCGGCGATCGACTATTGCTGCATCCAGGGATTGGATACGATAGGGGGTACCGGCAATATCGGGGACGACCCGGTGTTCATGGACGCCGACGGTCCCGACGACACGTTCGGTACGGACGACGACAACCTGCGGCTGGCGGGCGGGTCGCCCTGCGTCGATGCGGGCGACAACGCAGCCATCTCGCCCGGGCTGACCACCGATCTGGACGGCAATCCGCGGATCTCTCACGGCATGGTGGACATGGGGGCCTACGAGCGCCAGGACGACGACGGCGACGGGGTGACCGACGAGATGGACAACTGCCCCGACAGTTCCAACGCCGACCAGCAGGACACCGACGGCGATGAGGTAGGCGATGCGTGCGACGATTGCCCGGACACGGCGGCGGGTGATCCGGTCGACGCCGATGGGTGTTCGACCGACGACGACGATGGCGACGGTGTACCGAATGACGCCGACGATTGTCCCGACACGCTGTCTTGTGCGACCAACATCGACGCGGATGGCTGCCCGATTGATTCCGACGGCGACGGGGTCTTCGACGGTTGTCCCGTCACGCCGCAGGTGCTGGACGACGACGGCGACGGCGTGCCCAACGACGAGGACGCGTGTCCGAACACGCCGGAAGGCGCCGCGGTGGATGCCAGCGGCTGCCCGGCCGGATGCTGCGGTGCATCTGGACCGGTGGCGCCGTTGGGGCTGGCGGTCGGCTTACTATTGCTGAGTCGATTCGCCGGATACAGAGGTGTGCGGCGGCGTCGGTAATCACGTAGGGCGCGTCCCGGGCAGGGGCGTGTCGATTCAATCGCGCCTGATTCGAAAACAAAGGACTTACGACAATAGCATTGAACGTAAGTCCTTATTTTGCGTGCCGCGCTGAGCGTTTTCCCGACTAAATCGACAAGCCCCAAGTCTGGACTCACCGTTAACCGTGGTGTAGGAATACCACGCCATGGGTCTTCATCGTGTCCCCCGCCCTTAAAAAAGGGCGGGCCACCCGTCCATGCCACTCGAAATATCAGAAAAACACCGTTCAAGAACCCGCGGCGGCGGGGCGCAGGGTGTCAGTCCCCCGCTCCTGGAAGGAACGGGGCACCCGTCTTCATGCGAAATCTTGAAAAAAGGGCGGGCTACCCTTCTCACGGCCCGGCTTCGCCGGACCGTGCCACCCGTCGTGGCGTACTTGTAATTCGAGCGGCGGGTCACGACCATAGCGGGGATGTCGACGCCGGACGGGTTCTGGTCATTGCTGTCGCTGACGGGGGCGCCGCTGCTTCAACTGCTGGCGTTGGTGGTGGCGGGTATCGTTCTGTATCGTGTGCGGATTCTGGACGAGCCGATGGTCGACCGCCTGGCGCGGCTGGTGATCAGTGTCACGCTGCCGTGTCTGATCCTGGCGACGATCGTTACGCGCTTCCGCCCGTACGACGCGGGCTTTGCCGGCTGGTATGCCCTGCCGCTGGCGGCGGTGGGGATGGTGGTCGCGGCGGCGGGGGTGGCATCGGTGATGGGTCGATGGATTGTGCCGGCGCCGCGCCGGCCGGCGTTTCGGGTGGTGTGCTCTTTTCACAATGCGGGCTATCTGAATATCCCGATCGTGGCTGCGATCTACGCCCATGGCCAGGGCCACGGCGACGCCGAGGGCATGCTCGTGCTGCTGTTTCTGTTCATCCTCGGGATCAGCCCGATGATGTGGAGCCTGGGGGTGCGGTGGCTGCGGGCCGACGGCGGGCCGCCCTCGGTGAACCGCGGATGGCGGGTCAAACAGATACTCAGCCCGCCGTTTGTGGCCAACGTATTGGCCGTCGCATTGTGTCTGCTGAACTGGCCCAGTCGAGTTCGGCCGGACACACTTGCGCAGGTCTTGGCGCCGATCCGCTGGACGGGTGACTGCACGATTCCGCTGATCATGTTGACGTTGGGCGGCATCCTGGCCGGGCTTCGGTCGGCGCAGCGGCCGCCGATGCGCTCGCTGGTCGCGGCGGGCGGTTTTCGCTTTGTGGTCATGCCGCTGCTGGGCCTGGCCGTGCTGGGCGGGTTGCTCGCCCATGGTTGGCTGCCCAAGGGGTACGCAGTCATATTGTTCTTGCAGACGATGATGCCGACGGCCACCGGGATGGCGGTGGCGGCCCGTCGTTACGGCAGCGCCGAGACGAGCGAATACGTCAACGGGATGGTCTTCGTGTTGTACCTGGCGGCGCTGGTGGTGATTCCGTTCTGGTTGATGGTATGGGGCGGCTTGTTTGGCTTCGCCGTGCCGAGCGGGTCGTAAGCGGCCGCCTTGGGGCCCGCATCTTGGCGCGTCTGGTTGCGCGGGGTACGCTGCCGAGAGGTGAGTTTGCGGCATGGCGCGTTGATAAGGAACCGGTCATGCGACGGTTGAGGCATGCAAAGTGGGCGTTTTTCCTGTTGGTATTGGCCGTGCTTGGCTGTAACCAGCGCCAGCAACAGGCTGCCGACCTGGAGCAAGAGAGGGCCGAACTGCAAGAGCGGTTGGCCGCAACACAGGCGGAATTGGAGGCGCTCAGAGAAGAATACGAGATGTTTCAGGCGGGCCTGGACGAGACCGCCTTGGAGGTCGACGAGCTGCTGGCCCGGAACCAGGAACAGGAAGCCGAGCTGAAAGACGTTCGCAAGAAGCTTGATGCGGCGATGAGGCTGTTGGGCGTCTGCCGCACGGAGGTCGAGAGGCTGCGCAAAGGTTCCGCCCCGAGTGCGGGGCCAGGATGATTCGGCCTGGCGCGTGACGCGCGGTCTAAATCAGCCGGTCGTCGAGCGGTTGAGGAGGGCGTGGCGAGCGGGCTATGGCGGGGCGTCTTGACGGGCGGGCGAGCCCTGGACGTTATTTGCGCGGTCGGGTGAACAGGCCGCGGACGGGCCAGCGGAATGACCGTTCGACCCGGTCGGCTTGGGGGTCTGAAGGGGGTTGCGACGCGATCAGTCGGTCGGCCGGCTCGGCGTCGCTGTCGGTAACGAGGTTTCGAGAGTTCTCGGCCGCATCCATTTGCCGTCGCAAGTTGACCGCAGCCACTTCGGCGGCGTTGATGGCCGCCTCGATCTGGGTAAGCTGCTTGACGCCGTTCTCGACTTGCTGCGAAGCGGAGGCGTTGGCGGCGGTGAGTCTGGCCACCAGATCACGTGACGTGTCGGCGGCAGCCTGGGCCTGGAGGAGCTCCTGGGGTACCTGTTCGTGCAGATGGGCGGCTTGGGTGAGTTGCTCGTGCAGGTGGCGCCCGTGTCGTGCAGCACCCTCGTTGAGTCGGGCAAAACTGTCGATGAGGCGCTGCGACCTGGCGCCCTGCTCGGCCAGCCGGGAGATGTACGTTGATGCCTTCACCGCGGCCTGTTTCAGCTCGGCCACCAATTCGACGGAGCGTTTTTCGGCCCGCGCGAGTTGTGCGGTGAGGTTCTCGGTCGAGACACGTATGCGTCCCAGGTCAGTCTGATTTCGCTCGGTGAGCATTCGGCAAGCCTGTTCGACTGCGTGCTCGACCTGCCCGGTAAGCCATTGCTCTCGTTGCTGGACCCTTTCGGATAGCTTGGCCATGTGTTGGGCGACTTGGGGGTTGCCTCGTTCGAGCGCGGCGAGCTTCTGACTCACGCCGGCGACGTCGTGCTCAGCCTTGTCCAGGGCCTGCCGCACCCGCTCGCCGAGGGAATCGTGTTGCCGGGCGGCCAACTCGGACGCCTTCTCGAAGCGCTGCGCCAGTTCGTCTTGTGCCTGCTGGAGTTCGCCGATTCGCTGTTTGAAGGTCTCGTTCGGCGAGCCCTCGGCCAGGACTTCGTAGGCCTTGCTGATGGCCGTCTCGACCTGTTCGCCAAGCCGCTCGTCACGCTGGTGGGCGTCGGCGGCTGCGCGCTGCTGGTACTGCTCGATTTGCGCGGTCAGTTGCTGATTGATTTCTTCGAGTTGGCTGGCCCATTGCCGTGCGCGTTCCTCGTTCTGGTCACGAAGTCGCTGGTCGTATCTGGCGATGCGCCGATTGAGTTTCTTCTCCCGCTCGTCGAACTGCTGGGCAAGCACGTGCAGGCGTTCGGAAAGCACTTGGTTGCCGTTCTGAAGGCTGATGATCTGTTGGTTGTCGACAGCAGGCGAACGGACGTCAGACACCCGCTCGATGCTCTTCTGGAAAGCGTCCAATCGTTTCGTGAGTTCGTCGGCGCTCGCAGCGTCAGGCGACGATTGGCAGGCGGGTGTGTGTTGTTGATCGTCGAGGGCGAGTTCGACGGTGTCAGCGGTTACTTGCTTTGAGGACTTCCCGTAGGCGGTCAGCAGTGCGGCGTCACAGAGTTGGTTGATCATTCGGGGCAGACCGCCGGAGTGCCGGTGGATCAGGTCGATCGCCTCGGGCGAGAAAAGCTTCTGGCCGTCGCCGCCGGAGACAGCCAGCCTGTGGTGGACATACTGTTCGGTCTGCTCGCGGGTGAGCGGGCCGAGGTGAAACGAGCGGAAGAGCCTTTGGCGCATTTGGCGCATGGCGTCCTGTCCGAAGCGGCGCTGGAGCTCCGGCTGCCCCAGGATGACCACCTGAAGCAGTTTGGCGTCGTCGGCTTCGAGGTTGCCCATCATCCGCAGCTCTTCGAATAGTTCGTCGAGCAGGTTCTGCGCCTCATCGAGAATGAGGACGACCGGCTCATCGGCGGCGTAGTGATCGAGCAGGAATTTCTCGAGGCGTTCGAGCAGTTCGGCTTTGGTGGCCGTTTGGGGCGCGGGCAGGTCGAACTCGCGGCAGATCTGTCCGAGCAGCTCGATTTCGGACAGCCGGCTGTTGGTGATCACCGCGGTGCGAACCGACTCGTCCAACTGCTGTAGGAGGACGCGGCTGAGCAGGGTCTTGCCCGTGCCGACCTCACCGGTCAGCAACACGAAGCCCTTGCGCTGCTGGACGGCGTAGAGCAGCGAGGCCAGGGCTTCCTGGTGTTCGGGCGTGTTGAAGAAGAAGCCCGGGTCCGGCGTGTTCTCGAACGGCGGGACTCTCAGGCCGAAGTACTCGCAGTACATGCCGCGCGCCTCCCTGCGTGGGTGCGGTCTGTCCCCTCAGTACGGTTATCGAAACGCCCGGGAGGCTTCTTGACCCAGTAAGTGGGCAAGCTGGTGGTTATGCGGTCGTGTCTGCTCCGATAACCTTCGAGCGGACGTTGGCGCCGGGGCGCAGCGGGTTATCGGCACCGGCAGGTCGGCTTTGGGGCAAATCGCCTGGCCGTGTATTCAGGTCGGGCTCGTGCGACCCGATAAGCACGTAATTGGTCGGCCCGTGCGGGGAACTGCCATCCCTGTAGACGTTTAGCGCGGGTCGGTCGGATGAGAACATGATTTTTCGAAGCATGATTATGGGTCTGCCCAAGAGGTGGCGCCCGGCATCCGCTGTGTCGGCTGCGATCATGGTCTGTGCGCTTCTGGCGGGGTGTGGCCCGAGCCAGCAAGACATGGCGGTGTTTCTGGAGTCGCACAGGCACGTGGTCTCGTCCGGCGAATACCGCGTGGCGCCGCCGGACACGATCCATATCAGCGCTACGCTCGCCAGTGAGATCGACGGCGAGACGCAGCGCGTGCGCAGCGACGGCAAGATCTCCCTGCGTCTGCTTGGCGAGGTAAAGGTGGCCGGGCTGACGCCCAAGCAAATCGCAGCCAAGCTGGAAGAGATGTTGGCCCGGTACTACACCGGGGCGAGGGTGAATATCCACGTGACGGACACCCACAGCAAGAAGTACTACGTATTCGGTCAGGTCTCCAGTCCTGGCCCTCAGCCTTACACCGGTCGCGACACGCTGCTCGATGCGCTGGCCCGGGCGCAGCCGACGTTTCTGGCTCAGCGCGACCGGATCAAGGTGATTCGCCCCAGCCCGACTCCGGGCGAGCAGCGTCGGTTCACCGTGGACCTGGACAAGATGATTCGCACCGGTGACACCCGGTGCAATGTGCTTTTGGCCGAAGGCGACATCGTATATGTGCCGCCGACCGCGCTGGCGTGGGTGGGGCTCAGAGTGCGTGAGGTGCTGTACCCGATCGGCCCGGCGATGTCCGTTGCAGGCCAGCCCGTGTACGCCAGGAACCTGGCGCGCGACTGGGACGAGGGTGACGACGACGAAAACTGAGCGCCTGCGGGATGGCGCCTGGCAGTCATGACCGATCAGAATGATACATCCGCCGGCGTTGTGGGCCCGCGGGACGGGCAAGCCGAGTCCGGGCGACCGGACCCGCGACGTACGTTTAACGAAGTCTTGCGGGTCGTGCACCAGCGGCAGCGCGTTTTCCTCGTACCCTTTTGCCTGACCATCACGGCTGCACTACTGGCCAGCCACTACATCCCTCGGAGCTACACCGCCAGCACAATCTTCGAGCGACGTGACGATGTGGTGATCGCCGACCTGGTTCGGCAGAACTCCCCGCATTCGTTCGATACGATTCGGCGATCGCTGGACCTGGATTTGAAGGGGCCGGCAGTGGTCGTTGCGGCGATCGCTGAGGTCGCCGGGCAGGCGAGTGCATCGGAAACATACGCCGGCAAGCCGCTGCCGGTGGATCCGGTCGAGCGACAGGAGTTTCTGGCCGGTCTGGTCGAAGATATCAACCTCAAGATGCTTGAGAAGAGCAACTACCTCGACCTCATCGAGGTTAGCTGTCGGGGGCGCGATCCGGTATTGGTGCAGCGACTGGCCAACCACCTGCGCGACCGGTACGTGGAGCGCACCCGCGAGCGAATCACCTCAGTGCTGGAGGATGCGAAGGGTTTCTTCGAAGCGCAGACGGCCAAACACCAAGGGGTCATGGAACGGCTGGAGGGCGAGATCGTCGCGATGGAGGAGGCATATCCTGGAGTGCGGCCGGGGGAGCCGGCGACGGTCTACACACAGTTGACCGTGCTGGAGAACAAGCGAGATCAACTGGAGAGCAAGAAGCGTGAACTCCAGGCGAAGATCGGCGCCCATCGGCGCTTTCTCGACAACTTCGGGTCGCTGCCCGTGGTGGATCAATCAGGTCAGCTCGTCCGGGGGCCGCTTAGCGCACTCGATCGACGGCGCGTGAGGCTGGAGGCACAGATCAGTCAAGTCCGTGACGAGATCACCGACCTGATGACCGTCAAGCAAATGACCGAGCACCACCCGGCCGTGGTCGCTCTGAATCAGAAGCTCGAGCGTTTGCAGTCCCAGTTTGTAAGCCTGGCGGCCGAGCCTCAGCCGGGCGAGGACAGCACCCCGGCGGTGGCCGTCGCCGACTCCGAGTCGGCCACCTGGCTGTCACAGCGCGGCGCGGTCGAAATGGAACTCGAGGCCGCCCAGGAGATTCTGGCCGCCGCGGAACGGGAATGGCTGGCCGTCAACGAACGCATCATGGCGGCCGAGCAGCTCCAGGACAAAGTGGTTGACAGGCGGCAGAGCTATCGCAATAAGCTGGCGGCTCTGGATCGAGCCAAGGCCGACGTGGCGGCCTGGCGAAGTAATCTCGAACGCGTTTCGCGACACCTGACCGCCGAGCAGCAGGACCGCGGCATTCAATTTGCCACCCTCGAGGAGGCGGGCCTGAACCTGCGCCCGGTGTGGCCCCGTGCCTCGACGGTGTTCGTGTTGGCCCTGGTCCTGGGCGTGGCCGCCGGCTCGGGATGCGTCGCTCTGGCTGAGCTACTGGATCGTTCGTTCCGAACGGTGGGACAACTCCGTCGCTCGCTGAACCTGCCGATTCTGGAGAGCGTCAGCGAAATCGTCACCCCGGCTTTGCGCCGGAGGCGCCTGGTCGGGCAGCTCGTGATAGGCCCGGCCATTGCCGTCGTCCTGATGGTAAGTCTCGTTCTGGCCGGCACGGCCACGTATCTGCGGTTGGAGCGTCCGGAGTTCTACCAGACAGCCCAAGGCGAGTCGGCCAACCCGCTGCACGAGAGTGGCGGGGTGAACGGCGGCCCGCAAGAGGTGGCCATCGAGACATGGGACGCATAGACGAAGCACTCAAGAAGGCTCAGCGCGATCGGCACCGCAAGTTGTCTGCCCCGGCGCCCGCGGTGGTTTTGTCGGAGCCGGCAACCGGAGCGGAGCAGACCTCGGCGCCCGGCGGGCCGGTGCTGCTGCCGACCGCGGTGCCTGTTTCGATAGGGCAGATCGACCCGGCCGTCGTCGCCTGTCACGACAAAACCGCCGTGATCACCGAGCAGTACCGTACGATTCGCACCCGACTGCTCAGTCAGAACCCAACCCATGAGCATCGTTCACTGGCGATCACCAGCAGCGTGCCCGCCGAAGGCAAGAGCGTAACCACGCTAAACCTGGCGTTCGTTCTGGCGGAACTGCGCCATTTGAGCGTGCTGGTGGTCGACGGCGACTTCCGGCGACATTCTCTAGCGAGATTGCTCGGCGTGACGGCCGAGCCCGGGCTGTCGGAGATGATTTTGGGGAAGGTGAGCATGGAGGAGGCGCGACAAGGCACGGTCGTGGAGAATCTGCATTTCATCCCTGCCGGCGCGCTGGGCGATGCGAATGCGGCCGACTTGTTGAGTTCGCCCACGTCGGCTTCGTTGTTCGAGCAGTTTCATGAGCAGTACCACTACGTCCTGATCGACACGCCGCCGGCTACCACGGTAGCTGATGTCGGCATTATCGGACAGCTCTGCGACGGCGTGTTGCTGGTGGTCAGGATGAATCACACACCCGAGCCGCTGGTGAAGCGAGCCGTTCGTTTCCTGCGGGCCAACAAGGTCAACCTCCTCGGGTGCATACCCGCCGGGTACGACGAGCAGAGCGCACGTTATCCGTATCGCTACCGCTACTACGGATATTACCGCTACTCCGGCTATTACGGCCAACCGAAGTAGGGCCCGAAGGATCGGGCATCGCGGCCAATGGGCATTTCAATACAGCAACTTGACGAGACTCTCGAATCGGCGTGGTCGACGTTTGCGCAGCGCAGCGGCGAGGCATCCTTCTATCACAGCCTGGCCTGGCGTGATGCGGTGTCGGCTGCGTTCGGTCACGAAGCGTACTACCTGATCGCGCTGCGCGACGGGCAGCCTGCTGGTATCCTGCCGTCGTTTCTGATTCGCAGTTCGCTGGCCGGTCCCATGCTGGTAAGCGTGCCCTACGCGGTGTACGGGGGCATTGCGGCCGACGATCGGGAGGTGTCCGAGAGGCTGTTTGAGGCTGCCAAGGATCTGGCCGAGGCGACGGGGGCGGGCTACGTCGATCTTCGTTCCCGGCGCGCGGCGCTGCCGACTCTGCCGATCATCGACAAGTACGTCACCTTCATCAAGGAACTGCCGCCTACGCCCGAGCAGGTTCTGGGCTCGCTGCCTCGCAAGGCGCGGGCCGCCGCCCGCACCGCGCGTGAGAAGTTCGCCCTGAGCGTGGAGTTCGACGACAAGCTACTGCCGGCGGTGTGGCAGCTGTACAGCCGCAGCATGCGGCGGTTGGCATCGCTCAACTATCCGCTGAAGTTCTTCAAGCAACTGGTGCAGCGCAGTGCCGGGATGCACCTGGTGCAGATCGTGCGCTACCGTGAGCGGCCGGTCGGAGGGCTGGTGTCGTTCGTCTGGCGCGACACGGTCCTGCCGTACTTCAGCGGCTGCGACGAGCGCTACAACTTCGCCGGCGTGAACAACTATCTCTACCTGACGTTGATGGAGCGTGCGGCGGGCATGGGGCTGCGAAAGTTCGACTTCGGTCGGACGCGCAAGGACAACGACGGGTGCGTCCGCTTCAAGTGCCATCAGGGCTTCTCGCCCCAGCCGCTCGAATATCAGGCGTACGTGCCGGCCAACGGGCACGATCCCGGACTGAGCCCGGACCGCGCCCGGTACCGCCTGGCCGGTGCGGTGTGGCGACGCTTGCCGCTGGCTGTCACCAGGCCGTTGGGGGCGTGGTTGGCGGGGTCGATACCCGGTTAGAGGCCAGGAACACTCCGTGAACGTCTTGATGTTGACACCTCGGTTGCCGTATCCGCCCGATCGCGGCGACAAAATCCGTTCGTTCCACGAACTCCGCTATCTGGCTCGCCGCCATCGGGTATTCTGCGCTACGCTGCTCGAGCCGCATGACGATCCGCAGGCGACGCACCTGCTTCGCTGTTACTGTCGCGACGTGGCCGCGGTTCCGGTCAATCGAGCCGGCAGGTCAACGCGAGCCCTGGCGCGCACCATCACGGGCCGTTGCTACACCGAAGGCTACTTCCATTCGCCGGGCCTGGTTCGACGGCTGGCGGCGTGGGGCCGCAAGAACCGATTCGACGCGGTGCTGGCGTTTTCGGGAGGTATGGCGCCGTATGCCGGGCTGGTTTCGGCCGACCGAAGGGTTCTCGACCTGGTCGACGTGGACAGCGCCAAGTGGCGTCACTACGCACGGATTTCCCGCGGGTGGCGCCGTATGCTGTACGACCGCGAGGCGAGACGGTTGCATGCGCGCGAGCTGCAATGGGCGCGCCGGTTCGACGCCACAGTGGTCATCAACTCGCGCGAAGCAGATCTGATGCAGGAGACGGCGTCGACGGGCAGTCTGCACGTCATTCCCAACGGCGTGTCGCTGCCAACCGGACCGACGTCGGCCGCCGCCACCGAGCCGGTCGTCGGTTTCGTGGGGATGATGAACTACCTGCCGAATGTCGACGCCGTGCTGTGGTTTGTCCGCTCGATCTGGCCGGCGGTGAGGCGGCAGGTGTCCGGAGCGCGACTCATGGTGGTTGGCCGGCATCCCTGCCGGCAGATTCGAAACCTTGATGGGGTCGATGGCGTGACGATAACCGGGTCCGTGCCCGATGTTGGCGTGTACCTGCGGCAGTTCCGCGCGTGCGTTGCGCCGTTTCGGATCGCTCGCGGCCTCCAGAACAAGGTGCTCGAGTCACTGGCGGCGGCCCGGCCGGTGGTGGCTACGCCCGCCGGCGGGGCAGGCATCGAGCCCTGTCCAGTTCCGGGTATGCTGCTGGCCGATGGGCCCGAGCTGTTCGTCCGGCACCTGGTTGCGCTGCTTACCCAACCCGATCTGGCCGACCGTCTCGGTAAGACCGGAAGGGCCTTTGTCGCTGAGAACTACCGGTGGGACGACGCCCTGGCCAGGCTCGACGCGCTGCTGGTCGGCGATGGCGTGGCGGCTTGTCCGCAATCGATCACCCGCAAACCGCTGGCGACCGCTGCCGAGCCGGTCGGCGTCTGATCCTTCTCCGAGCGCTCCCGTGACAGGCGTGCAGGTACGCAGCCCGTCCCTCCGCCCGGACAAGCGCGGGCCGACCCACCTTGAGCTGAGTCATGCTGCCGGGAAATCGCGTGACGAGTCGCTAGACCCCGCCGGCTACATCCGCGGTGATCTTGTAGCGCCCCTGTTCGACCTCGTCGATGCGGAAGTTAATGATATCCCCCATCTGGAAATCGACACCCAGCTCCATCTCCGGACCGGCGTAGGCTACCTCGATCGGGTCGGCATCGGCGGGCTTCACGATGGCGGCGACACCCCGGCCGTCCAGCCAGACGCGGAAGACCGGTCCGGTTAACGCAACGCTCTGGCTCTGATAGGGATCGAGCTGGGCATTGAGGCGGGTGGGTTCCAGCGCGCCGCCGCCCTCCCATACCAATTCCCATTGGACCGGCCAGCGCGTGGCGTTCTCGCAACTGACGACGACATTGCCCGGCTTGTCGAGGCTGATAAGCCGACCCGTGGTAAGGGCCTCGAGCACGTCCTCCTGGAGACTGCCGACCTGGCTACAGCCTGCCAGAATCAACGCCGTGCCGGCGAACAGCCAAACAAACGTCCTGCACATCACTGCACGCTCCCATCCTGCCCGGCCGTGATCTTACCCTCTACGCACGTGACGACGCAACAGGTCGCCAAGAACCAGCGGTTTGCGGGCAGTCCGACCCGGCTCGCACCCTCGGTCATTGTCTTATCGACCGAAACGTAGTCGGCGATGTACCGGCTGGTGCCAGGCGCCCGAATCGACCGATAATGATTGTGAACACAAGAGTTTACGTTGGCACGAACGCCGGCTGCATGATGGCGGTTTCCCCATCCACCCACGCCTCGTCCGCAATCGTCGATCCCGACCTGCAGCGTTTCTGCGCCAATATGGGTGCCCTCTGGCGGCGCGATGCCGAGCTGGCCCAGCGCATCGACGATTTGCCCGTCGAGGCCCGCGCCGAGGTGCTTGCCGCCCGCTCGGGCCTGCCCACGGTCCACGTGAACACCCCGGCAGGCCGACCGCTCTTTCTGCACAGTCGCTATGACCCGATGGCCGAGGCTCGCAAGTTCGTCGACGCGATCGAGTGCGAGAAGGCCTGGTGCTTCGTGATCGGCGGTCTGGGCATGGGCTACCACGTCCAGGCGCTGCTGGAACGGCTCAAAGGTGACGCCTTCATCATCGTTACCGAGCCCGACCTGGTGCTGATCAAGACGGCGATGGAGCACGTCGATCTGTCCGAGCCGATCGTTGCGGGCAAGCTGCTGTTCCTGACCGACACCGACGTGGGGGCCATGCATCATCGCCTCGACCGTCACAACACGACGATGATGATGGGTCTCCAGTTCGTCGCCCATCCGCCCAGCCAGCAGGTGGCCGGCACGTTCCACGACGCGTTGCGGGCGTCGCTGGCCGACTACGCCACGTACTGCCGCACGTCGCTGATGACGCTGGTCAACAACGCCCGCCTGACGGTGCGGAACATCGCCAACAACCTTCCGACCTATCTGTCCACCCCGCCGATCGACGTGCTGCATAGACGGTTTGCCGGTTATCCGGCCATTGTGGTGGCCGCCGGCCCGAGCCTGGCCAGGAACATAGGCCTGCTGGCGGAGTCCAAGGGCCGCGCGGTGATCTGCTGCGTGCAGACGGTGTTTCGCATGCTGTTGGAGCAGGGCATCGAGCCGGACTTCGTGACCAGCCTCGACTATCACGAGATCTCCAAACGGTTTTTCGAGGACATCGACAACTTCCGCGACGTGCACCTGGTCGCCGAGCCCAAGGCGAACTGGCACGTGATTGACACCTACAGCGGGCCGCTCTCGCTGCTGGACAACAGCTTTGCGCGGCGATGCCTGGGCGAGAAGCTGGCGGCGCGGGGCGCGCTCAAGGCCGGCAGCACGGTGGCGCATCTGTGCTTTTACCTGGCGGAGTATTTGGGGTGCGATCCGATCATCTTCGTCGGGCAGGACCTGGGCTTTAGCGACGGGTTGTACTACGTGCCGGGTGCGGCCATCTACGACATGTGGCGGCCCGAGCTGAACCGCTTTTACACCATCGAGATGAAGCAGTGGGAGCGAATCGCCCGGCATCGGCCTATCCTGCGGCGAACCGAGGACGTGCACGGTCGGCCGATCTATACCGACGAGCAGATGTTTACCTACGCGCGGCAGTTCGAGCGCGACTTCGCCGACACCACAGTGCGGGTAGTCGACGCGTCCGAAGGTGGCGTCCGCAAACAGGGCACCGAGCCGATGCCTTTGCGTGATGCGCTGGACCGGTTCTGCCGGCAGCCCATCCCGCCCGAACGGTTGGCCTACAAGCAGCAGCTCAGGTGGTTCGATGCGTCGCGGCTGGCGGCGGGGCGCGACGCGGTGGCTGATAAGCTCGAACGCGCAGCGAAGTTGCGAGAGCTGGCCCGCGAGACGATCGCGATTTTGGAGGAAATGAAGGGCCTGGTCGACGATCCAAAGCAGTTCAACCGGCGGATCATTCGCGTCGACGAGCTGCGTACGCTCGTTCGACAGGACGATTTGATCTTCCGCATGGTCAGCGACGTGTCGCAGTTGGCCGAGTTGAGGCGCTTCACCGCCGACGCCAAGCTCACCGCCTCGGACGCCCAAGGCGCCGAGCTGGCACGCCGGCAGCTCAGCCGCGACATGGAGTTCGTCAACGGAATCATCGAAGGGGCCGACGCGCTGGAGGAAATCCTTCAGGGCTGCCTGGCCCGTTTCGATCAGACGATCGCGCAGCAGGCGCGGATCAGCGAAGGCTCGCAGCCATGCGAATCATCGCAGCAATAGAAGTCGATCTCGACCGCTCGCCGATCGGCACGCGTTCGCGGCTGGCTGACGATTTGCGCGGCGAGCCCGTGCTGCGTCGCACGATCGGACGACTGGCGGGCTGCCGCGAATTCGACGGCCTGTTCGTGCTATGCCCGCCCGAGCAGCACGATCGCGCGACGGATCTGGCCGCGGGCCTCGACGTTGCGGTCGAGACGCACGGCGCGGGCGCGGCGGCGCATCAGCAATTGGTGCAGCTCTCGCGCAAGTGGGCGCTGGACGCGTGGCGTGGCGGGGTGGCGGGCACGTGCTGCTTCGATGAGCACATCCACCCGGGCGTGCTGGCCGCGCTGGCCGAGCGCGAGAAGGCTGAGGCCGTGCTGTCGATCTGCCCGGCTGGGGTGCTGGCCGATGCCTCGCTGGCCGACGCAATGGCGAGACACTTCCGCCAGCACGCGCAGCTCATGCGGCTGACGTTCTCGCAGGCGCCGCCGGGTCTGGCGCCGGCGATCTTTGCCGTCGAGCTGCTGACCCAACTTCGCGACAAGGGGCTGGCGCCCGGCTTTGCGCTGGCCTATCGCCCGCAGGAGCCCCAGCCCGACATGATCGCCAAGGACTGCTGCTACCGCGCGCCGGCTGAGATCATTCATACGGCCGGTCGGTTCGTGGCCGACTGCGATCGCGGCCTCGCGCGCCTGACGGCCGCAATGGAGGCGATTGACGGGCAACTCGATCGCACGACCGCGCTCGACGTGTGCCGCTGGACTCGCCGGCATTACGATCGGCACGTCGACGATTTGCCGCGCGAGGTTGAAATCGAGTTGACCACCGAGGATCAGCTTGCCCGGTCGGTGCTTCGTCCTCGCGGGTCGGTCGTCGGGCGGCGCGGGCCTATCAACCTGGAGATGATCGACCGGTTGGCGGCCGAGCTTGCCCGCTACGACGATTCGCTGGTGGTGCTGGGCGGGTTCGGCGAGCCGCTGCTGCATCCGCAGTTTCCCGAGATTCTGCGGCGGCTGCGCGAGGCGGGCGTGTATGGCGTGGCCGTTCGCACCAACGGGGTCGCGCTGGATGCGTCGGCCATCGACGCGATCTGCACGCACAAGGTCGACGTGCTCAGCGTGCTGCTCGACGCCGCCACGGCCGAGATGTATCGCCGCGTGCACCAGGCCGACTGTTTCGACCAGGTGTGTGCGAACATCGACGCGATGATCGCCGCGCGTCGCCAACGGGCGCAGCCGGCGCCGCTGATCGTTCCCGAGATGGTCAAGGACGTCGACACGGCCGGGCAGATGGAGCAGTTCTTCGATCACTGGATCACCCGCGTGGGCTGGGCGGTGATCGACGGGTACAGCGATTACGCCAGCCAGCTACCCGACCGCTGCGTGGTCAACATGGCGCCGTCGCGCCGCGTGGCGTGTCGTCGCATCTTCACGCGCTGTGCGGTGCTGGCCGATGGGACGGTGTCGCCCTGCGATCACGACTTTGCCGGTCGACACGCCGTCGGCTCGCTCACCTCGGGCAACCTGGCCGATCTGTGGCAAGCGTCGGCCATGCAGGAACTTCGCCGCAACCAATTGGCCGGCCAATATGGGCAGCCATTTCCGCTTTGCCCCGCCTGCCGCGACTGGGATCGGCCGTGATTGGTCGCGTTTCCCAACCTGACGTACCTTGTCCTGCCCGGACCGGATCGTGATCCCGTGGGACCGCGCTGCGCGTCGTCGCCGGCACATCTGATGCAATTCGGCTGAAACAAGCGCGTTGCGCGCCTACGGCTCGTCCGCCGGCTGGGTGGTCGGAGGGAGGGTGGCGATCTCGTCCTCGTCCTCGGGGGTCTCGGCTTCGCCTTCCGCGTCGGCTTCGGCGGTGGTGGGTACCGGGTCGGGCGCCTCGAGGGCCTGTTTGGTGATCTTGGCCACCTGCTCAGCCGGCAGGACCACCGGCGAGAGGAACCCACTGCTGAGCACCGATCGGCCCGCGCCGGCCGGCGCGAGCTTGACCAGCATCAGGCCGACCGGATTGCCCTGCTCGTCGAGCACCGGGGCGCCGAAGTCGTTCATCGAATCGACACCCATCGCCAGCACGTACATGAGCCTGGGCTTTTCCACCACGGCGCTGATGCGCTCCACGCGGACGGTCGGTGCGCGGTCGGCTGAGCGATCCAATCGGCCCAGCAGAATCACCGGGCTTAGGACCGACAGCCTGGCGCCCTGCTCGATGGGCACGTGCTTGAGCTTCAGGCTCTTGTCGTCCGGGCGGACGTACATCAGGTCGAGGTCCTTGTCGCGCAGGACGACCTTGCCGGGGATTTCCTTGCCGTCGGCCAGCACGATCTTGGCCTGGGTGATCTGGCTGTCGACGCTGAAGCCCGCGCGGCTCCATCGCTCGGCAAACGCGCCCTGCGGATCGGCGGCGAACAGGCTGGCGGCCGTCAGGCCCGACTCGTGGACCACCGTGCCGACGATCTCCGACTCGTCCTCGCTGGTATCCATCTCGCGGCCCTGGGCGACCATCCGCACCTTGCGGACCAGCTTGACGGTCACCACCGCGTCCTTCCACTGCTCGTAGGCTTGTTTGGCCGTGTCGTAAGCGGACTGCTGCGCTTGGGCATGCGGCGCAGCGGCCAGTGCGGCCGCCACTGCGGCCAGAACGACGCTATGTGATTTCATGATGGTTCCTTTGGCTGAGTGGTTTCGGTGGGCGACGACTCGCCCGGCTTCCAGGCCGGCTCGATCTCGATAAAGACGGTATGGATGCCGCGTCGCACGAAGAAGACCACGCGCGCCTGCTGCGTGGACGCGATGTCCTTCATCAATGTCTCCAGCGCGTCGACGTCGCCGACGGGTCGGCCGTTGACGGCCTTGATGAAATCGCCCACGGCCAGGTGCCCCACCGCCGCCCAGCCGCCCGGTTCGACGGCCGCAACGACCACGCCGGGGGCGTCCTCGATTTTCTCCTGCTTGCGATCGGCAAAGCCTACTTCGCGCGCCGTGAACTCGAAGTACTCGTCCTTGTACTCCTTCAGTTGCCGCAGGGGCTTGGGGTTCTCCTCCAGCTCGATTTCGACGCGGGTCGGCTCGCCGTCGCGGACGATGTCGAGTGAGACCTTCTGGCCGATCTGCCGCTTGCGGACCATGGCCGGCAGCACCTCGATGTCTTCGGGGTTCTGGGCGGGGATCGGCTCGTCGTCGAAGCGGAGGATCACGTCGCCAACCTTCAGGCCGGCCTGCTCTGCGTTATGCCCCTCATATACCTGCGTAACGCGAACGCCCTGCTTGCCCTTGAGGTCCAGCGCCCGCGCCAGGTCGCGCGTGAGCACCTGGATGTCGGCGGCGATCCACGCCTTGCTGGCTTCGGATGGTTTGGGCTCGGGCGGCTCGAGGCCCACACGGACGACGGTCATCATGTTCTCCAGCTTGCGTTCGAACACCACGGGTGTCTTGACGCGCTTGCTACCGCCTTGGGTCAACTGTTCGGTGACGCTCTTGAGGCCCGCAACGTCTCTTACCGGTCGGCCTGCGGCGGCAATGATGATGTCGCCGTGCTGAAGATCGGGCTTGGCGTCGGCCGCCGGCCCGCCGGGTCGGATCGTTTGAACCAACACGCCGTCGGTATTCTCGCGTTTGAGCTCCTTGGCCGACATGGTCGTCAGGTCGCGCACCGTCAGGCCCCATTCGGGCAGTTCCACATCGTCGCCCACGGGCTTGTCGCGCAGCACGGTGGTCAAGTGCAGTGTTTCCTCCTGGCCGTCGCGCCGTACGAGAAGCTCGACCGTATCGCCCACGGGCGTCTCGAGCATCAGGCGGTTAACTTCGGGAAGCTGCTCGTCGAACCGCGCGGTCACCGACCGACCGTCGTAGCGGAGTAGCACATCCCCCGGCTTTACGCCGGCCTTGTCGGCGGGCGAATCCTTGACCACGCCGCCGACCAGCACGCCCTGCTGCTGCTCGATCGACTCCAACAGCGGCTGAAGCTCCAGGCCGGTCCAGCTTCGGCGGACGCGGCCGTGCTCGATGAGCTGCTCGGCGACGGCCTTGGCCAGGTTCGACGGGATCGCACCGCCCAGTCCCATGCCGATCTCGTTGATGCCGACAATCTTGCCGTCGAGATCGACCAGAGGCCCGCCGCTGTTGCCGCCGCGAATCAGCGCGTCGTGACCGATCCACTTCACCAGCAACCCCACGCGCTCGCCATCGAGCGTCATGTCGAACCCCCACCATAGGCTGGGTGTGATCATCTCGACATTGGAGACCACGCCGGCCGTCACCGACTGCGACAGCGACAGCGGCGAGCCCATCGCCAGCACCGGATCGCCGATGCGGAGCTTCGCACTGTCGCCGAAGGTGGCGTAGGGCAGCGGGTCGGCGCCCTCGCGCTGGGAGAGGTCCAACTGAAGCACGGCGATATCGGCCAGGGCATCGCTGCCGATCAGTTTGGCCTCGATCTCCTCCTTGTCGGTCAGCGTGCAGACGACGCGCTTGGCTTTGCCGGCTACATGATGATTGGTGATGACGTGACCTTCGGGGCTGATGATCACGCCGCTGCCGGTCTCCTCGGCCTTTTTCTCGCGGCCATCGTCGTAGTATGTGGTGACCACGTGAATGCGCACCAGCGCAGGGAAGACTTTGGCTACTGCGCGATCGACTGCCCGCTGATCGGGCGCCGACCGGTCCTGTTCGGCCGGACTGCTCGGCACAAAGGTCAGCGATGCGGTCAGCAGAATAAGAGCCCAGCATGCGTCAGTCGGTCTCATGGATGTCTCCAGGTATATTCAGGCGGCACGGCCCGGTCCCGATCAACCGATTGTCCCACGTCGCTTTCCCCAACAGCGGAAAGGGCACTCGTCGCCGCGAAGGTCGCAATCTTGATACCATGCGTAGCCGCCCTGCGTCAAGCTTGCTGAATTTACACGTGTCGGGGCCGGTATGCCTTGCCGCGCCGCCGTTTGCGCCTGTAAGGTGTTTTCTCGGTCGGGCAGGCGGTTTGTCGGTACGATGGTTCGGCAGGGCGAACTTGTGGACGAGCAACTCCTCGATCAGGCGGCCGATCGGCTGCGGCGGGCGGAGCACGTGTGTGTGCTGACCGGCGCGGGCGTGTCGGCCGAAAGCGGCGTGCCCACGTTCCGCGGGGCACACGGCCTGTGGAAGGGCTTTCGTGCCGAGCAGTTGGCTACCCCCGAGGCGTTTGCGTCCGACCCGCCGTTGGTGTGGAAGTTCTACAACTGGCGGCGCGAGCTGCTGGCGGACGTCAGGCCCAATCCCGGGCATACGGCGTTGGCGAGGATGGAAACGATCCTGCCTCGCTTCGACTTGATCACGCAGAACGTCGACGGGCTGCACCAGGCCGCCGGCAGCCGCAACGTGATCGAGTTGCATGGCAACCTATGGCACGTGCGATGTGTAGCTTGCTCCTATCAGCGCCAGGTTGTGGGCGAGAAGCTTCCCGCCGAGCCTCGCTGCCCCCATTGCGGTGATTGGCTTCGTCCGGGCGTGGTCTGGTTCGGCGAGTTGCTGCCCACCGACGCGCTCGATGCCGCACGCCGAGCCACCGACGCCTGCGATGTGATGTTGGTCGTCGGTACCAGCGCCGTGGTCCAGCCGGCCGCATTGATGGCCGACTGGGCCCGACAGCACGGCGCCGCCGTGATCGAGATCAACCCGGAGGCTACGCCGCTGTCGAGCCGGGCCACCATCTGCCTGCCCGGCGCCAGCGGGCAGGTGCTGCCGCGCCTGCTCGACCGACTGCAACCTCGTGCTGATTCACCCGGCACAGGATGAACACACACCCTACACCCGGACAGGGGCAGGGGCGCGATCCCGGACAGTAATGGATCGTGTTGTTACTTCGGCTCGCCCGCCTGGCGACGCTGTTGGCGAATCTGATCGCGGAGACGGGCGGCATCTTCGTAACGCTCCTCGTCGACAGCCGCCTCCAAGGCCCGCTCGAGCTTGGCGATAGGGTCGGTGGGGAGTTGTTCGAGGATTTCCTGTCGCAGCGCTTGGAGGATCATCACCTCCGTGGCGTCCACCCCGTCTTCTTCCTCATCGAGCGCGTGCCAGAACTCGGCAATGGCCGACAGACCGGCATCGACGTGCGCCAAAGCCGACCGGTACGCCTTGGCCTTCAGCGCCGTGTGCGCTTTGGCACGCGTGTTCATCATGATCAGGTAAGGTCGATAATGCTGGAAGTTCACCCGATCCTCTCGCTTCGCGGCGTACTTGGCGAGCAGGTCCAGCGCCTGGAGGTTGCGGGCCGTGTCACGTTCGACGTGCTCGTACTCCTCGAGTACGAACAGGCTTAGATAGCGATGATAGTACATGACCGCCTCGGCTCGCAGCGCCTGGCACTGCTCGGCGGTCAACTCGAACCCCAGGTCGGTCCCGTTGCGCTTGCGGTACGAATCCAAACTTGCGAGGTGGTGATGGAGCAACGACTCGGCCCCATGGGGGCGCTGTCCGTCAGGACGCCCCGTCATCTCCATTTGGAGCAGGCCAAGATCCAAACGCATCTGGACCTTCTCGCGCCCGTCGTCGCCGCCGACCTTGCGGACCGACAGCTCGCCCGGCTCGTAAGGCCAACTGTCCACGATTTTGCGAATGTCCAGCGTCATGGCCATTGTATTATAGCACGGTCACGGTTGGTCCGGAATCGGCAAGTGATCGTTTGCACCGCGGCCGATCAGGGATTACCCTGACCTTGTGGGCCTGCGGTCAAAGCCGAACTCCACCAGCAGTTCGGCTACCAGCTCCATGGGCAGACCCACCACGTTGGTAAAACTGCCCTCCACCCGCTCGACGAATGGGTCGAACTGATCCTGGATGCCGTACGCCCCTGCCTTGCCCTCCCATCCGCCGCCGTCGATATATCGCCTGAGGTGCTTATCGAGCAGCCTGCGCATGCGGACATGGGTGACGCCGTGGGCGATCCGGCGGCGCCCCGTGGGCACCTCCAGCACGGTTACCCCGGTGATGACTTCGTGCTCGGTGCCCGCCAGCGTCGAGAGAATCCGGTACGCGTCATCGGCGTCGCGTGGCTTGCCGAAGATCTGCGCGCCCAGGGCCACCACGGTGTCGGCGCCGAGGATCACTCCCTCGCGGCGCGCCTGGCTCACCACGCTGGCTTTGTAGAAGCTCAACGCCTCCGCCTGTAAGGCCGGCGGCAAGGCCACGCAGAACGCGTCGGGCTCGGCAAGTGCCGGCGTTGCCCTTTCAAACTCGTAGCCGCCCTGTCTAAGCAGCTCGGCCCGGCGAGGGCTCGCCGAGGCCAGGATCAGCTTCGGATTTGCTCGGTGGGTCTTGCCTGGCATGAGGTCTCTGCCGTTTGGCTCTGCGAGTCAGAGTCAGGTGTGTCGGGACGAGCGGCCGACTCGCGCCGTTGTTCGGTGGATGACGTCGGCGATCCCTCGGCGCCATGCGCAACCTCTGCGCCCCGCTTCTTCAGCAATGCGCCGTGGTGGGCGCGGTAATAGGTTACGCCGCGGCGCGTGATCGTGTAGCTCATCGCCCCGAGGATCAGGCCGATGATCACGCTGCCGATCCACAATTCCATGCCGAAGCCAATCAGCTTCAGACCCGCGGCACGCCAAAAGTCCACGTCGAACAAGTGGCGCAGGACGTTGAGGGGATCGTTCAGCGATGCAATAGCCTTGGCCAACGCCGACTTGACCGCAGGCCCGCGCTCCAGGGCCCCGCGTGTGATCGCTCGGCCTATCACCCAGTTGTAGTAGTACAGCGGCGCGGCCGTCACCGGGTTGCTGATCCACACGATGGGCAGACCGACCACCTTGTTGGCCCGAACGGCTGCGGCGATCGCGATCGTCAAGGCCATCTGGAAACCGATCGTCGGCGTCCATGCCACGAAGAACCCGACGGCCACACCCAATGCAATGCGGTGCGCCGAGTCGTCAATATGGAGGATGCGATAGATGACGACGTCGCCGAGTTTCTTGCTAATGGCCCGGTGAGGCATGCGTCGGCTCTTACCCGTTCTGCAAACGCAAGGTATTAGGCTGAGGCATTCTAGGCTAGAGTTTTGCACATTATGCGGCCCTTTGCAAGGGCTCCAGGAGGGAGAGGAGGGGGTTCGTTGAGGGCGCTTTATTGCGGGGGGTATCAGAAATACTTTGGTTGAGGCTGGCGACTCGCAGGCAGGTGAATATGTCGGGGAACGATGGTGTTTGTTTCTGGCGGTACCAGGGGTGCGTTTTCCGGTAGGCGGCAAGGTCAAAGGAGCCATGTTCAGCGAACCACAGGATGGCGAAGGTGTAAAGGTAAAGCGCCAACGGTGCGGTCCTCTGCACGGCCACGGGCGTGCGGGTCTGCGGATCTTCAAAGCCAAGGCATTGTTTGGCGTTGTAGAACGTCACCTCCAACGGCCAACGCATGGCGAACAATTCGAGGATGGCCTTGGGCGAGAGGCCCGGGTCGGTCGTGAAGAAGCAGTCGTCCCTTCGCTGGCCCGATGGATCACGGACCACCACCACCCGCAGGGGCTGTGTTCCCGCCGAGTTGTACCACAACGCCACGCAGGTCTTGTACCACACCCGCACGGGCGTACCGTAGAGGTTGACGGTTCTCTTGGTCCACCAGACCTTTCTCGACCTGGCCAGTTCGGCTGGCGAGTCGGGACGCTGGCCCTTCTTGCGTGGCGCGCCTCGCTGCCCTTTGCGTCGCTTGGCCGGCAGATCATAGAGCGCGGCGTTCATCAGCATGCGGGAGGTCAAGTGAACGTTGTCGCGCAAGTGCCGCGAGAGGCTCTTGCCGGCGTATTCACTGTCCCCCACGACGTGGATCGTCCGGTCAGGCAGCCAGGAGGCCACAAGAGCGATCCTTTCGCTGGCCAGCTGCGGTCGAGTGCGGTATTCGCCGGGCCAGAGGACTGCCGCCGGCGATGCGACGAGGGTGAGCCGCAACGTGATCCTCTCGTGGACGGCCGGCAGCGGCGCCGACAGTCACGACGTGTACTTCGGCACGAACCCCAATCCCGGACCGAGTGAGTTCCAGGGCAACCAGACGGAGACGACGTTCGTGCCCGGGTATCTGGGTAAGAACACCTGGTACTACTGGCGGATCGACGAGGTGAATGCCGGCGGGACGACCACCGGCGTGGTCTGGAGCTTCAGGACCGGCAGGTAGTCGGTTCGGCGAGCTCGCGGGCTCGCCCTGTACAAGCGAGGTAGCCGAAACCGAGGCTGTCGGGCGCGACTCGCCCCCGACAGCCTCGTTCATGTTAGTCGCGCCCAGAGGTGTATGCCCGTGGTGGGCGCTTCTAATCGAAGCGGACCTCCCTGCCCGTGCGGGCCGACTCATAGAGCCCGTCGAGCATGCGCTGCACCTGGACACCGTCGGCGGCTGACGGGCCGGGCTGCTTGCCGGTCACGAGGCAGTCGACAAAGTGATCGATCGGGCCTGCGACCTGGGCGGGCTCACCGCTGATGCGGTAGCCGGCGAGGTCTTGGAGGAATTTGACGGTCCACTGATAGCCGCCGCCGGGCGGGCGGTTCCGTGCCGACCCGACCCGGTGAATTCCAGTAGTCCGCTCGTGGTGATCGACGAGGGCAAAGCCGACGACGGCAGGCGGAGCAACGGCTCCGGGCAGGAGCGCTACGTCGTCTTCGCGGATCGACGGTTAAGTTGAGTGTGACCACTGCGGATTTGCGCTGCTGGCAGGCGGCATTGTGGGGCCTGGGAGCAGCGGGGTGGTATCTCACGCTAAGAGCACCCTTCAGAACGGGAGGCGAGAGCGCATCCGTCCGCGTATCCGAACCAAGGTCTTTGCTGTCCGACCTCGGCGGCATGTGACTGGCCCAGCGCTTCGCGGACGCCCAGCTTCCACACAAACGAACCCGACCCAAACGCTTGGGGCGCTGAGTTGACGGGATCGATTGCCCCAAGATGCCCCTCCTAACCAAGATCGATCGCGTCAGAACATCGCTACGATGTCCTGCTCCGATTGCACCGGCGAGCGGACGACGAGAACACGACGGACCGGATGTAGGCGAGGGGCTGGTGCGCAGTCGAAACGACATTCTGTAGAAGGAAATGCAAGCCCATGGTGTGTTACGCAGAAGGCCTACACATCCGCATTGGGCTTGTTCAACCCCGACCTCCTTCTTGGGAAAGTGTCCGAGACGCAGATCAAGCGTCGGCCCGGTACTGATGTGCGTGCCGTGGTCAAGCGGCTGATCAGCTACGCCAGTGAGGACCTGAACCCGACCGTGCACTCGATTGCCTTTGGGCGGGTTGGACGCCTATAAAGCAGACCCGATCAGCCGATGTTAGCGCGACGATGTGCGGCGGTGGAGTACACCTAGCAGAATCCCTAGGCCCAGCAATGCGGCACCGACCACGAGCGTTCTTATAGCGAACGTCGCAGCGATCTGAGACTGACGGCCGATTACCATCCAACAGACTGGGGCCAGCGAGACGAGTAGTGCGCCACATATCATCACAGGAACAGCGAGTGGCCTGGAAGTTCGTCTGAGGCCCCTCAGAGTTTGTTTAAGGACGCGTCTCAGGCCCGCTAGTGTCAGGCCGAGGCCCACGACTACGCTGGCCATGCCTGTTCCAGTTGTAGCAATCGCAAGGCAGTGTCGCGCTATTCGCCAGTTACGGGCTTTCGCTTTGGCAGCATCTGCGGCTCTGCGCCCCGGCCCAAAGACCTCTATCTCGACCTCCGCATCATCTGGGATTGTACCGTCGAGTCGGATGTACCGTGGATCGACGAGGTGAATCGTTCTAGCCAGCGCGTATCCGTACTCTTCCTCGGCGCGGGAGGCCTTCCCGCTCACGAAGTACGTCGCAATGGCCAGCCACAAGGCAACTAGCAGGAGTACGGCGGCCTTGGCAATTCTGCGAGTTCTTCCCATGGGAGATCCTCCTGGATACCTTGAGAGAGCCCGGGAAGCAAGTACGATACAGGGCCGCCGTATTGGAACGCGCTAATACCCCATAGCACACTAGCACTACAACGCTAAGACGGATCCCGGCGTGCCCGTAACATCTTGTCGTATAGAGTGTTAGATCCGCTCAGCGATGTCGGCCAAGCCAGCAGCAGGTGCCCGACACCTCTGCATCGCCGCAAAACACCCTCTGAACGCTTCTCTGGCCGGCTTCTTGAGGATCGACCAGTGTCCCAGGCCGACGTATCTAGCGTTGTAGTACTAGTGCTTCATGACATTTGAACATGTGGGTAAAGACGTTTCAGCTTAATTCGGGCGTCAGCGGTGGTGAACTGCCAGTCTACGCCGCGTTGGCGCCGGTTGCGGTTTTCGGTCCAAGGCGTCACC